>Ga0316190_10003389_pt1 | contig 11563 bp, 10 predicted proteins | sample Eddworburrow2_MG_FD_204929 | JGI IMG/M metagenome (GOLD analysis project Ga0316190, IMG submission 204929) | Coastal sediment microbial communities from Maine, United States - Eddy worm burrow 2 | ecosystem: Environmental > Aquatic > Marine > Coastal > Sediment | place: USA: Maine | collected... | reverse complement strand
GGGATGGTCAGTAAGGAAAGGGAATGCTTTCTGTCTGGCCCTGTGCATAGCTAACAAAGGTCGAATCGCTTAGTGCTTGCGCCGCTTCTTTCAGCCGCTGTGGCGGTTCGTCGATGGGCTCGGAGGTGAGCGGGAATGCGCCCCAGTGGATGCCGAGGGAGTATCGGGCACGAATGTCCCTGTGTACCTGCACGGCCTCTTCAGGATTGATATGCATGTCTTGCATGAACCAGCGCGGATCGTAACCGCCCACCGGGATCAAGGCAAGGTCGAAGGGACCGCAGCGCTCGCCGATGTCGTTGAATATCCTGTCGTTATAGCCGGTGTCTCCGGCAAACCAGAATTTAAACTCGCCGATCTGTACGACCCATGAGGCCCACAGGACCCGGTTGCGATCTCCGAGGCCGCGCGCGCTCCAGTGCTGTGACGGTGTGGCGGTGATACTGACGCTGGTTTTGCCATTAGGGGTGGTGTGCGTGTCCCACCAGTCGAATTCCACAACCCTGGTAACACCGAGATCGGCAAACCATTGTTTATAACCCAGCGGCACCAGCCAGGTGCTACGGTTGCCCAGGGTTTTGACCGTCTGTTTATCGAGGTGGTCATAGTGATTGTGTGAAATCAGCACAAAATCGATGGGCGGCAACTGATCGATGCGCAATGCGGGTGGTATGGCACGTTTGGGGCCCATGAATGAAAACGGCGAGGCGCGCTCGGAAAAGTGTGGATCGGTGAGGACGTTGATGCCCTGGTATTGAATCAGTGTGGTAGCGTGGCCAATCCAGGTCACCTGTGGTTGTTCACCCGGGGCATTGATTTTGTCGAGCTGTGGCTCGACCCGCGGTACCCTGTCGGCAGTGGCCCGATAGTCGGCCCACTCCTCATCGCTGAAATAGCGCATGCGCAGGAAGGTGAAAAAACCCACCTTTCTCGGTTCGAGGTAGAGGTTACGAAAACCGTTGTCGGTATGGTGTATGGGCAAGGTTTGATCGGCGCGAGTATCGATTACAGTGCATGCCGTGAGTAGATACCCGAGAATTAACGGAACAAAAAACAGCACAGGTTGGTTATTCAAGCATCGCCTCCGATCAATACTTAAAAAGCATGAAGGAATTTATTGTTATACAAATCATACTTCTGTGCATTATTTAATCCCTATGCCCCTCATTTGTTATTTAAAGCCCGGCGATACCCCAGGGAAGCAGAAAGGCCATCGAGAAAAAGGAAATGAGAATACGTTAACGCATACGATTAACCAGGACCAGAGAGACAAGTTATTATCCTGACTACCACGGATAAAAGAAGAATACTGTCACTTCGGTACCCTCATCACCCTTTGCAACATCGGCCCGGTATACCGAACCGGAGGCGGCGACCAGGCGCACACCGGCACCATAACTGTAACGGGTCTCATCCCAGAGCTGGCCGGGTGTTTCCGACACACTGCCCAGCTCACCAAACAAGGCCAGTTGCAACCCCGTACGCACATCCTTCCAGAACAGGTAGTTGAACGGTGTCATTTCCTGTTTAAAATTCATCCGGTACTCAACCCCAACAAAGGCACTATGTCCGCCATCATAGCGGCCCTGCGGATACGAACGCAGCCGGTCCTTGCCACCCAGTTTCGCTGCTGAACCGTTAGTGCGTTCCTTGATGAAGTTATCCACCATATACTGCTCTGATTCAAGACACGCCGAGTCGCCCGGATCACAGTCATACCCAAGCTCGGCCCGGATATCCGCCGGGTTGGTATTTCCCTGTTTTGTCACATGCGCATCCGACTGGAAATAATTGAGCACCAGCGTATCGGTTTCAAGTAGCGGCAGGTACAGCGACATCGTATATGTCAGCACATAATAACTCGGATCATCCGCCTGCTCCGCCGGCCAGTCCTGGTAGTTCAGACTGAAACGCGTTCCCCTGAGCGGGTCCAGATAATCGTCGGTCAGGTCTATCGAAACGCCGAGAATTTGATTGCTGTCCTCGCCATGATACGGTTCGCTCAGCTCGGTGATCAAATCACCGTTGTAATCGCGGATGGCTTTAATCTCGACCTCGGACTGGGTATGCGTGAACAGGAAATTCAGGCGGCGATCGTAGAATGTCAGGTTCAGATCGATGGTTTTATTCAGGGCCAGCGTGGCTTCCAACAAGTTATAGTCGTATTTATCCGAGCCTTTAATACCGCGCGTATCGTACTGATTCACTACGGCCTTGTTAATGTCCTGATAATACAATCTGGCATATAAGCGCCGATCTATGATTGGCGCCTCATCCAGTTGCAGAATATAACCACCGGCATCCCCGGCAACATACATGCCGAGAAAGTCAGCCGTGGTCTGCCTGATATTGGAAATATTGCCCAGAAGAAAAAAACCATCACCAATACCGGGGTAGCTATAGGGCAGTGGCGCAATCAGATGCCCTGCGGAGGTCGGGAACTGATCCTTACGCCGATCGGGAACAGTAACATCGGCACACACGGCCAGGCCATAGAAGCTACACCACAGGGCGACTACCCATAACATGGCTGCTCGAAAACTCTGTAGAAAGTGATCAGAAAAATCCACTGTTTAAAACGCGATTTCTGTACATATTCTAAATCCCCCAGCCCTTGAATACAGGCTATAACGAGGCCCATCAACAATGCAAATGGAGACCTGGCCCTCTGTTTCCTAGAGGCTTACCATAACCGTGGTCTGCCCCCGGTTTATAACCGATTTTACCGGCGAATGCCCGTTGTCACTAGATACGACTTAAACGCCTCGGCAAGAGGCGATAGTGATTTATTCTGTGGATGCACAATATACCACTGGCGATCAATGGGCAGACCTTTGACGTTTAGCTGGACAAGCTCGCCGGTGGTCAACGAGCTTACTACTGTAGTCTCAGACAGAATGGATATACCCAGTCCGGCAATAACGCTCTGCTTGATGGCTTCATTGCTGGCCAGCACCATCCGGACATTCAGCTTACACTTGTGTTTCCTGAAATATTCTTCCGTTGCCAGCCGGATACCTGAACCTTCTTCTCGAAGTATGAAGTGTTCTGCAGCCAGTGCCGCTGGTGATATAACCTTTTTTCCAGCCAGTGGATGATTGGCATGGGCAACTGCAATCAAACGGTCGCAGGCAAACGGGATGGATACGACCTTCATTTTCTCAGGAAGCTGGCCCAGCACGTATAAATCATCCTTATTCTGCGCCAGCCGATCGAGCACGGCCTTGCGATTACCGACAAACAACATCGGCTCTGCGCCGGGGTGACTGAGGCTGAACTCACCAAGCCGATGCGGTATGAAATACTTCGCTGTAGTGATCGTGGCAATACGGACATGGCCTTTCTCCAGGTTTTCCAGCGAGGCCAGTTCCTGCTCAAGTATTTCGATGCGGTTAAACAGGTCGCGGCAGGCTAATGCAACCATATTCCCTGCTTCGGTCAGATAAAGCTGCTTGCCTACTTGCTCAAATAAAGGCTGGCCGACCGCTTCAGACAATTGCCTGATCTGGATCGAAACGGCAGGCGGGGTCAAATGTAGCGTTTCCGCCGTTCGCGCCATGCTCATTTCATCTGCCAGCGTATCGAATATTTTCAATTGATGCAGGGTAGCGTGATGAATCGACATAGAGGAACCATTAAATAATAGTTAACTGTTACGTTAAATTACTTTTACTTTTATTTACTGTCAAGCGGCCTTATTATTTTAATCGACCGCAAACAAAAGTGTATACCGGTCATCAAGCAAACCGAAACTGAATGGAGGTGTAAAATGTCTACACTCGCTCACAATACCACGATCTTCCGCATGTCAAAGGATGATAGCAGAATAATCAGCCAACCCAATGTCGGCGGTCTGGACAGGCTATTCAGGGTTGGCTTGGCAAGTGTGTTTATCATTGACGGACTGCATGGCACCGGACCACTGGGGCTTGAATCCGTGTTGATGATAGCTTCGATACCACTGGTTGTATCCGCGATCATCGCCTGGGATCCGATTTATGCCCTGTTCAAGATCCGCAGTGCAACGCTGCATGAGGCAGATGCCCACACACACAACGCTGAAGCGAAGATGAATCCGAATGGCGGCATCAATGTCGGTACGATGGACCGGATATTCCGCGTCTTTACGGCAAGCCTGTTACTGGCCACGCCTTTCCTGTGGACTGAATCGATTGGCACAGGGGCAATAGTCGGGACCTTTGCGGGTATCATTGTAATGATGACAGCCATCATGGGTTGGGATCCTGTTTACCGGCTGGCGAAGATTCGTACTACTACGGTTAAAACCGGAACCGAACCGCAACAGCAATACAACACGCAGCTGGACACCTTTGAACTGTTTGACGAGGTTCAGGGTGATACAACAGACATCTATAAAAAGGCGGCGTAATTGACAAGCAAACGGGCCAGGCCTGCGTGATGCAGGCCTGGCCTTCTGTTACAGAAAAGAAAAGGTCAGGACCGAATAGGTGACATGGAAAGAAGTCCAATAAAAAAGGACAAGGCCATTCAGCCTCATCCTTTCATGTCCTCAAGCCAAAAGGCTCTGGGGATGGCTTGCATTACAAGCCAATGACAATCATCTAATCAGATTGCTACGATGTTTTCTGCCTGAGGACCTTTTGGACCTGTAGTCACAGAGAACTCAACCTGCTGGCCTTCTGCCAGGGTTTTGAAACCCGAACTAGAGATAGCGCTGAAGTGAGCAAATACATCGGGGCCGGATTGCTGCTCAATAAAGCCAAAACCCTTGGCCTCATTGAACCATTTTACGGTGCCGGTAGTAGTAGTCATAATAATTTCCTATTTAATCAAAAGTAATTGAGCCTTATGGTAAGACCCTGTAGCTGGAACGTGTTGCTATAAACTTATGAAAAACAGGACGAGGAACTAAAGAAGTGACATCGAAGTGGTGTACATAAATATAAGGCTTACTTTCAAGCTGAATTTAGTATATACCACATTTCACCATAGTCAACAGGTATTTTTCCATAGACTCGCTCACTCGAATGCAAAAGATTTTCAAGTGTGCTGCCCTCTTGATATTTAATAAATTAGTTAACGATTATTGGCGCGCCATTCCCACGGCGGTATTGGCACCTCATCTTTCCATAAACCAATCTTTTTATTTCTCGCCCAAGACTCCATACGTATTAACTCGGATCGACGCGCCATTGTCATATGGTGCTCGTGTCTCCGCAATACCCATGCATGCCCCAATATCACCATTCGTGCATTCACATCCAGCCACCCGATGTTCACGCCTGTATCCACATAAAGCGTGGCAATTACCCGATTGTAATCATCGACGATCCCTTTTGGTTCGACGCGCACGGGGCGTCCACCTATGAGCTTGATCAGGCCATACCTGGCCACCTTGCCCCATGCTTGGCCAAGCTCGGGACAATCAATTCCCTCAAGCCGGATTTTATTTTGATAGCCGGGGCTGGATACAATTACGGTGTCCCCGTCAATAATATGTTGCACTTTTGCGTAATAAGGACCAACCTCGGCCTCAATCACATTCGGTCGTGAAACAGGTCGCCAGCGTTCTCTAGTTATAGATCTAACTGACTTGAAAAACAATTTTTGGAGCGAAAATAATCCCATGGTGATATCCCTGCGACTTACTCTCCAAACATTTAGTCGTTTACTGTATTTTGTCGCTCTTTTGTAAATTGTGACGCATGCAGAGTAATTGGAAATTTCCTGCTGTTATCGACGCACCACCCTTTGAATACGGCAACAACAATAGGGGCGGTGACAGACAAGAATAATTATCATTTGTCACCGACCCCTTTAGCTACTGGTCAGTCTTAAGCATTGTGTTATGGCGCATACGTCAACGTCGCACCCAATAAAGACAGAGGATGCTAATGTAAACCAGCGTAACAAACGTTATATTGGTCGAACCTTTACCCTGACAGAACCTATCATTGATGGCACTGGTATGATTCATGTTGATGATTCACAATGGGAGATAACAGGCCCGGATTGTGATATAGGAAAAAAGTAAAGGTGGTTTCTGCAGAAAGTGCCACACTAACGGTCGTTCTGGTGGATGAAGATTTACAATAGCCCCAAAAGTACCAAAGGAAGAAAAATAGGGCCAGAGAGGGTTTGTCATTAATAATATTAACAATTGCTCTCAGAAACAGTTTTTCATATATATTCTTTAACAGAAAGTATTTTTTTTAAATAAATAGACTATTTATTCAGAAGATTTTTGATAGCTTCTTCTAAACCAAAAGGGACAGATGATTGATTTTGCATAGACGTATAACTGATATATCAATCGAGTCTGACCCTTTTGGTGAATCGAGTCTGACCCTTTTGGTGTAATCACATCCCCAGCCGCTGCAGTGGATCCTGGCGATAATAGAGCCGTAGTTGCTGATAGACCTCAGGGTAATGCTGTTTAACCACCGCGGGCCGCTCGAAGAAGACCTCGCTCATCACGGCAAAAAATTCCGCTGGCGCCGTGGCGGCATAACAATCAATGCCATAATAGTCCCGACCATGGCAGTGTTGCTGAAAATGGGCATAGGCCTGGCTAAAGACCTGCGTCCAGGCCTGCCTGGCCATAGTCGAATGCAGGGGCGGCAGGCCATTGGCCACCCCGTTTTGCATGTCCAGCTTATGGGAAAATTCATGGATCAGCAGATTATGGCCATCCAGTTCCCCAGCGATTCGGGCATCCTGCCAACAAACGATCACCGGGCCGCGCTGCCACGCCTCACCGGACAGCGCGGCATAATCTTCATGCATCACGTCCGCCTCATCCATATACTGGCGGCGCGGCATAAACTCCTCCGGGTAGACAATCACCGAAACCCAGCCATCATAAGCCTGCAGGCCAAGATTGAGGATCGGCAGACAGGCCTGCAAGACAATATGTATGAGCATGTCGCACGTCAATATCAAACCCTGCGCCGGCTCAAAGGATTTTTCATGCATCAGGAGTATGGCCAGCTCCTGCAGCCGCCGCTGCTCATCCGTGCTGAGCCCCTTGAGTAAGGGTAATCGGGCAAAGGCCCGGGACCATTGTTCAGCAGTAATGGCTGATTTCCTGATGATGCGGCGCCGGCGCCAGTTACGAATCAAATTAATCAGCATCCTGGACCTCGGGATTACGCCTGCCACACGCCATAGCCGGCCTCGCGCAGGCAGATCGCCAGCTCCACCTCCATCTCACAGGCACCCTCGTAGGGCATCGGGTTATATTGTTCATACAGCGCCGGCAACAAGCGCAGGCCATAGTCACGCACAAAGCGATTGGACTGGATTCCGGCCTTGTGCTTATCGAAACGAATATCGGGATCGAGGCCCGTCATGCCCACATAGACGCAGGGCTTACCGTATTCATAATCAGGATTGCTACGCTTGAATTTAGCTTCATACAGGACATCTTCCGAGAGCTCTATGACGTAAACGTTGTGATGGTAACGACGCGGCATGATATTCAATTATGGGAAAAGACGCAGTTTTTCCGCTTAGCTGACTGGTGGTTATCAGAAATCATGATTTACCCCAGTTGATAAGACTTAACCATCCGGTCCGTGATTATAATTAGATAGGCGTTGCAAGATACCCTGTAGTTCGTGCTCACTTATATTCATATGCTCCACCACCCGACCATAAAGCATGGCGGTTGGCACATTACGACCACCCAACTCATTTTGCGCCTGGTCCAGGCAATACAACGCGATGCGCGCTTTACGGCTAAGACCGTCGTGCACATCGACAAGGTTGTCAAATTCAGATGAAGGCATGTGTAGTTGCAAAGAATACTAAAGGGGTCGGTGACAAACAAGAAATGTTATCAGTTGACACCGACCCCTTTGGCTTTTGTTTACTCGAAGGTAGTTATAATTGCTTCCGCATTAGTGATAAGTACAGCTGCATCATCAGCAGGCAGGATGCCGTTTCCGGTAAATTTTTCGATTGCATTGATGAAATTGTTAAGCTGCCTGATGACCGCCGAATAATTCCCCAGATCGGTTTGCTGCAAGGACGCCTGCAGGTAGCCGGTTAATTGCTTTCCCTGTCCGTCACTGAGCACACCGCTCTTGACCAGGTCTTCCAGATGATAGATCAAACCTTCGATTTCATCATTGGTTGTGCTGATACCTTCGTGTCGGGTCAATGCAAGGTTCCAATGACCAAAAACATCATCGAAACCTACCCAGATATAACCACCGGTTACTATTTTGGCATCCGGCTGGACGATCACGGCATAGGCCCCATCAAAGCTGTAACCTATGTCTACGTTGACCGTTCCTCCATCGCCGAAGGTATAGTCAGGACTGCCATCTGCCAGAAAGCGTGAAAGTAAAATATCGTACTGGGTGAAGTGCACACGCTGTGTACCAAGTCCACGTGCCAACGCCTCATCTGCCCCCACCACCCTGTCAAGATAAACGGACTGCCCGGTAACAATGATCCTGCCATCCTTTTGCACGGCGGCTTTCTCGACATATTCAGCAGTGTATGGGTTGCCAAAATTGCTCCGCACCACGCCTTGATCACCAAAGCTTGTATCAGGGCTGCCATCATCATTAAACTGGGCCAGCAAGGTGTGACACCAGCCATTTTCACTGGTACAGATACCACCCACCATCAGGATTTTTTCCTCCGTGGTGATCACCAGATCTTTCAACGGGAAGTGTCTCCACCTGAAATCAGTAGCGTATAACGGTGTAATTTTACCGCCATTACCAAAGGACGTATCCAGTACTCCGTTTGCATGGTAACGAATGAGTGCCGGATTTTTATTTGGCGATCCGGTCAGTCCAGAAAACGCACCGCCGACAACTATTTTTCCGTCACTTTGCAATGCGATACTGGTGGGGTAATCGTTTTTCCTGGCCGTGTAACCATTGGTGACGACATAGCCACCATTACCGAATGCAGGATCCAAGGTACCATCTGAGTTATAACGTATTGTTACAAACTCATAACCCGGCGCCGGAGGAGATTGATCAAACCATGCGCCACCGGTCACAACGATTTTGCCATCGGGCTGAATCAGCATATCCCCCATAAAGTCTGAAACGTTATAGTAACTAATACCATCACCAATGGAGGTGATGACGATACCATTATCGCCAAAATCCGCATCGAGCGTTCCATCCTGATGATAGCGAACCAGAACGAATGAAGACTCCCGTTTTGAGTTATTAGTTATTGCCGAATCGCCGGCCAGTAGTATTTTTCCATCTTCCTGCACTGCGATAGACGCCACATAATCATCCGAAATATTCGTGTAAATATATCCATAATCCGAGACCTCACGAATGGTCTGTATATCAGTGGTAACGATCCCTGTACCGTTGAAGCTCGTATCCAGGCTACCGTCCGCATTATGTCGTGTCAGCACAAAATCGGCACCCAGCTTGCCAATATTGGTAGTAGCGGTCAGGATTTTTCCATCTGCTTGCAATGCGCTCAAACTGTTGATCCAGTCATCAGAGATATCTGAATTTACATTGACAATCGCCTTACCGGCATTGGCATAGTCCACATCCTCGCTGCCGCTAGCGGTATAGCGGACGAACGCGAGATTGACGTTCGTGCTTTTTTCGTTATCTAATAAAGAGTTGATATTACCTGCAAGCAGAACTTTATCATCACCGAGAAGATTCAGGCTCAATCCGTTGCTAACAACCGGGTCGCCGACCATTGGATCGATCTGAAATGGCGTGGTTACCACACCATCGCCATAAGTAGAATCTATAGCCCCGCCACTGTCGAGCGCAATAACTGCAAATTCTGACCAACTGTAGCTGGGGGATGCCGAGTAGTATTGCATGGAACCACCGAGTAATATACGGCCATTTTGCTGGATAGCGATATCGCTGATGTTCGGTGTACCGCCATATATCTGTGATTCCGTCGAAGTGAATATCTTGTGGTCCGGATTACCAAAACCTGGATCAGGCGAGCCATCCTGATTATAGCGATTGACATAATAATTATAGCCGTAAATACCATCTGATCCGATAGCGAGCACTTTGCCGTCATCCTGCGAAGCAACCACATTAAAATAGGAAATATCACTTTCCGTCACCCAGCCGTTAATGCCGAAGGTACTATCCAGGTCACCATTCGGCAAATAACGAATCAGCGTTGCCTCTGAAGTATAAGTACCATCAACGCCAATACCTCCGGAAATGAGCAGCTTGCCATCGGCCTGTTCGGTAATATCGTATATGCTTGAGCGGGTATCATATAGATCCAGATGAACTCTCCCGCTGGTGCCAAAACTATGATCGATATGCCCATCGCTTTTGATCTTGGTTAATGTAAACTGGTTAAACTGGAATTGATAATTACTGTCAACATTCCTGCTTCGTGTAAGCGCGACCAGATCACCGCTTTTAAGTACCTGGATACATAACAAATCGTCATAAGAGTCGGAATCAACCTTCAGCTCGGTACGTCCATTGACACCAAAACCGGAATCCATTACACCGGCCTCTGTCAATGCAACTAAAGAAAGGTCTCTGTTGCCTGTCGGGTTATGCGTAATTGCCCCGACGATTACCCGGCTTCCGTTCTGGAGCGCAACAGGTGACTCCCACGTGCCATCCACATACTGCGAATAGACATTGCCATTAGGACCAAAAGAATTATCCAGGCTTCCGTTTGCGCCGACCCTGACCAGGGTGTTAACGCTCGGCGTATAGTAGCCATACCCAGAGGTAGAGATAACCGCGTAGACGGCTCCGTCTGCGCGTACGGCTGCTGAGCATTTGCCCGAAATACTGCTCGGATAATAGGCGCCGACATCCAGGGTATGCACACCATTGTCACCGAATGTCGGATCCAGATCACCGGCATCAGCCAGAGAAGGAGAAGGTAGCATCATACAAATTGCTGTACAGAAAAGCAGAGATAATGCAGGAATAAAAAGGCCGGAACGTTTTCTAATCATAATGCAGCACATAGCACTCCCCCTCACAATTTATGTGTTCCCGGCAGGGCAAGTCTATACAAAGGCTAATGTGATTCACCCGTCATGTAATGTCACAACGTGGCAGATAGCGCCCATCTCGGTAACGATATCATTTCAATGTCTCTCACATCGCTTAACAAACGAATACCAGGCTTGGTTTTTTATTACCTGGATTTTCGTCCGATGCAGACAATAATTATACAATAACTAAATTCCAATTTGTAGGGTGCTAGTACTAGCATGAATACTAAAATGGGGCTGTTTGGCAATAATGGGGGGCGGCGCCCCCTTTAGCTCAAGTTTAATGCCCGCCTGATTGTTTCTACCCGCTCACGATTTGCACCCAAGTCAGACTTCCCCACCCGCGATGCCGAACGCACGTGTATACGCTGCGTATGACTATCCAGCCGGAATTCCACATCATCCATGAAGTGTAATAACGGGGTTTCATACACAACGCGCAGATAGCCCGCCTCTTCAGTTATCACAGAACCACCGGTTTCAGACACCACCTGTTTAAGTTTTTCCCAGGCCTGCTCCGCAGTAGCAGTATAATGGTGTGGATCAATAAATGCGGGTTCACCTGGGTATTCACTACACACACAA
>Ga0316190_10003387_pt1 | contig 11570 bp, 9 predicted proteins | sample Eddworburrow2_MG_FD_204929 | JGI IMG/M metagenome (GOLD analysis project Ga0316190, IMG submission 204929) | Coastal sediment microbial communities from Maine, United States - Eddy worm burrow 2 | ecosystem: Environmental > Aquatic > Marine > Coastal > Sediment | place: USA: Maine | collected... | reverse complement strand
GGGATCGCTGAACAATTCGACGACGTAGCTGACTGCTTCTTCCATTGATTTCTGCATGGCTTCTGCCCTCCGAGTGGGTGAAGTGGTTGGTTGGTGTTGGTTGCTGTGAGAATCACTCTAGACCTTGACCCGGTGCCGGTAATCGGGGATCCCCCTAGTTCGGTAGGGGGATCGTAGGGGGGGATCGATCAGGAGCAGGTATGAGGATGGGATCCTTGGCCAAGCATCGCCGGGTAGCGTCTCGCCGCCGTCACCGGGCGGGACGCTGTTCCTGGTGTCAGCTCAGGGCTTGATGGATGATGGCCAGTAGCTCGGCCCGCGAGGTTGCACCGAGCTTCTGGCGGATCCTGGCCACGTGGTGCTCGACCGTCTTGGGGGAGATGAAGAGCTGGGCCCCGATCTCTTTGTGGGTGCGCCCCTCAACCACCAACACCGCCACCTCGCTCTCCCGCTCCGACAGACCCAGGGTGGCCAACCCGTCGTTGTCACCCTCATCCACCTGTTCATAGGTGGTGAGGCGGGCCAGTTCAAGAAGTCGACGGGCAGCGGAAGGGTCACTCTCATCGAGCGCCGCCCGGCCCAGAAGGCGTGACGCTTCCCAACCGTCACCGGCCGCGGTCAGCAGCGACGACACCTTCGTTACCTGCTCCTCGGTCGCTGTTCCCGACAGCACCGACGCCCAGACCTCTGCGGCCTCTCGTCGCGCCTGTGAGCGGTTGGGGCCGACGGCCCCAGCGGGGACGGAGTCGAGGGCATGCATGGCCTGGGCCGCCTCGGCGACGGCGGAAGGGTCGTCGGCGGCGATGGCAACCTGTAGCCGGAGCCAGTGGGCGGCGATGGGGCCGGGGCCGGTCGAGGGAAGACCCATCCCTTGGGCGAAGAGGCCTTCAACCACCGGACCGACTCGGAGTTGGTCGTTGAGGCGGGCCCCGCAGGCCAGGAGCTCAATGAAGAAATCCGTGAAGAGCCACGATGTCGACTGGCGGATGAGTACCGCTTCTGCCCGCTGCCAGGCTGAGCGAAGGCGTCCGGTGTCGCCCGAGCGGCGGGCAATGGCCGACTCGACCGCGGCCAGCAGCAGGCGGTCACGCTGCGACAGCAGGTCGGTGCCCGAATCTGCAGGGCCAACGGCACCGGCAGGGCCAGCGGCACCGGCAGGGCCAGCGGCACCGGCAGGGCCAGCGGCACCGGCAGGGCCAGCGGCGTGAGCAGGGCCAGCGGCATGAGCAGCGGCCGGTTCGGTCCCCCGGGCGGCAGCATCCACGGTGCCATGGCGGCGCAGCAGGGCCAGAGAAAGGGCGTAGTCACCGGCCAACAGACGGCCGTATCCCTGAATTAGCTCATGGGTCAGGCGCTCACCTGGCCCTCCACTGCCGTGGTCCAGAGCCTGCAGACACAGAAGGTCGGCGGCGGCAACGTCGCCAATGGCGATGGCGGCCAGTGCCCCCAGGGCATGGGGGGTCACGCCAAACGGCACGGTTGGGCGCAGTCGGTCGTAGTCGTCGGCCGCCGCGCTGAGCATGGTGAGGGCGAGGTGGGCCTCCCCCCGCCCCAGGGCCGAGACCCCCCTGGCCATCGCCGCCGTCATCATGCCGATTGAGGTCCGACCGGTCGGTGACGGCTCCTCGCTGTCCACCTGGTGGCCGATCAATGAGGTGGCGAGTGCCCGCAGGGGCTCGGCCATCTCACCACTGAGGGGTCGAGCGGCGGCTGAGGTGAAGCGGAGCTCCCGAAGGTCGAGGCCATAGCCCAGCAGGGGGGCGCGGGCGTCGGTGCTGTCCCTGCCTGCCCGTTCCACCTCGTCGAGCAGCGACAGGGCCTCGCCCGAACCGGCGTGGAAGGCGCTCAGGCCTCGGAGCAGCCCGGCCTCGGTCGGGGGCAGGCCGAGCTCCTCGGCCCGGTCAAGCAGGGCCATGGCCTCGACCGGCTGCGATCCTGCTCGGGCCAGCGCCACCCCGGCCAGCAACGATCCGGCGTCGGGCACCCGACCGTGGCCCAGAAGGAGGTGCTGCGCCGCCCGATCCTGATCCGACGTCGAGGTGGCGATGGCCAGTTGATCGTGCAACGTGGCCCGCTCGTCGCCGACGAGGTCGGCCAGCACCGCGAGCGCCACCACGGGAATCAGGACCCCCCGCTCGGTGAACAGGCCGCCGGCCTTGGCCATCCGCTCAGCTTGCACCGTGTCGGCACCGCTGCTGCTCCCGAGGGCCAGGTGGGCCAGATCGGCGCAGCGCTTGGCGACGGCAGGGTCGGCGGTGCCGACATTGGAACTGAGCCTGGAACCGGGGCCGGGCTTGGAACCGGGCCCGGGGGCGGCTTCTGTCTCCGCCGCGAGGGCACACAGGGTCACGAAGGCGCTCGCCGTTGGCCCGGCCCGACGAACCCTGGTCAGCACGGCGTCGATCAGCTCGGCCGGGATGGTCTCGGAGTCGAGTTCCCAGTCGACGGCCACCATGTCGACCAGCAGACCGGCTGATCCGCCCGACAGGGTGTGGAGGGCCTCGACCTCGTCGCCGGCAAGGGCGCCGCCATCGGAGGATCCGCCCTGCCGGCGCAGGGTCGACAACAGCACGGTGAAGGGTCGCAGGGCGAGAAGGCCCGTTCGGGTCGCCGGACGGTGTCTGGTCAACACCTCGTCGCCCAGATCGAGCAGTTGTTGACCTGAGCCCGATTCGAGAGCCGGTCGTCGTCCGGCGAGAACGGTGCAGCCGGGGATGGCGGCAATGAGCGCCTCCAGTGCCTCGGGTTCGAACCATTGGAGGTCATCGGCCACGATTACCGCCCGATCCCCGGCCGGTCCCCCGCCGGAGGTGACGGCCGCCGCTACCTGGTCGGCGGTGATGGCCCGAAGTGGGCTGCCCGCGAGCCAGACCGGCTCCCGATCTCCTTCTCCGGCCAGCTCGTCAACCCAGGCTCGTAGCTGGTGGGTCTTGCCCGTCCCTCCAACCCCGACAACCATCCGGGATTCATCTGCCACACCGACTCCGCTCCGGTCACGTCCTGGTGCCTATGCTAGCCTGGCCCTCCTTTGCCCTGGGCGGACTTGCCGGTAGTGTCGGGTATTGGAGGGTGGCCGTCCTGCTCTCCATTTTGACAAGGAACGACCATGCCCCCTCCTGATGCCAACAGAGATGTTCGTGCTGCGGTCGAGCTTGGTATCAAGGCCGCCACCGCCTACCAGCGCGAAGACCTGGTTGGGCGGCTCCAGAATGTTCTGGTCGAGGTCAACCGACCCGAAACCCATGTGGTCGTAATCGGGGAGTTCAAGCAGGGTAAGAGTTCGTTGGTCAACGCCGTTGTCGGGGCCGCCATCTGCCCGGTCGATGACGACATTGCCACCGCGGTCCCCACCGTCCTCCGCTACGGGGCCGAGTCGAAGGCGTTTGCCCTGATCGATGGCCACGGCGATGCGGCGGGCACCGTTGTCCGCCAACCGATTGCACTCGATCAGATCCGCAGCTACGCCACCGAGGCTGGGGGGATCGAGCCGGGTGTCGTGGTCAAGGGGGTGGAGATCGATCTCCCCCGTCGCCTGCTGCAGGATGGCGTCGTCGTCATCGACACCCCGGGGGTTGGTGGGCTTGGTTCCGCTCATGCCGCCGCCGGGCTGGGTGCGCTCTCGCTGGCCGACGCCGCGCTGTTCGTCACCGACGCTTCCCAGGAACTGACCCGGGCCGAGATGGACTTCCTGGCCCAGGCCCGCGAGGTCTGCCCCAAGGTGGCCTGCGTGCTGACCAAGGTTGATCTCTACCCCCGCTGGCGGGAGGTGTTGAAGATCAACCAGGGGCATCTGACCCGGGCCGGCATGAACATCCCCATCCTGGCGGTGTCGTCGGTCTTGCGGGTTGAGGCCAATGCCCGCGACGACAACGAGCTGCGGGAACAGTCGGGGTTCGGGCCTCTCTTCCGCTACCTGGCCGAGGAGGTGGTGGCGGCGAACGCCAATCGCATTCGGACGGCGGCCCAGGCCGACCTGTTTTCGGTGTGTGATCAGGTGGCTGGTCAGTTCGAGGCCGAGAAGGCGGTGCTCAACGACCCCCAGGCCAACGCCGAGCTGGTGGCCGACCTCGAGGCAACCAAGGCCAGGGCCGAGAGCCTCAACAGCCAGGTGGCACGCTGGAACGTCACCCTCAACGATGGCATCACCGACCTCTCCGCCGCCGTCGACTTCGACCTGCGCACCAGGATTCGTCAACTGATGGCCGAGGCCGATACCGCCATTGATCAATTTGACCCCCTCGACAGCTGGGACGAGTTCGAACCCTGGCTGACCAACGCCGTTTCCCAGGCCGTGGTGGCCAACTACCGGCTGCTGACCGAGCACAGCTCGGCCCTCACCAACAGTGTCAGCGCCCACTTCAACACCGGCGAGAGCCAGCTCATGGCCCAGCTCGACATCCACAACGCGGCCCACGTGTTGGAACGGGTCAAGGTCGACCCCAGCATCGAGGTCGAGGGGACCAGCGTGGCCTCCAAGGGCCTCACCGCTCTACGCGGCGGTTACTCCGGGGTGCTCATGACCCTGTTCCTCGGGAATCTGGGGCTCCTGGCCGCTGTGTCGGGGGCCGTGCCCTTTGTCGGCATCGCCATGGGAATCGGGCTTGGTCGCAAATCGCTGAAGGAGGAGAAGGAACGGGCCATGGCCAAGCGGCGCAGTGAGGCCAAGAACGCGGTGCGCCGCTACGCCGACGAGGTCTCGTTCCAGGTCGGCAACGACTCCAAGAACACGTTGCGGGCCATCCAACGCCAGTTGCGTGATCACTACGGTGATCGGGCCAAGGAGCTGACCCGCTCGACCAACGAGGCGTTGAAGTCGGCATCGGGGGCGGCCAAGGTGGCCGAATCCGACCGGGCCCGCAAACTTCGAGACGTCGAGCGGGAGCTTGAACGGATCGCCGCGCTCCGTAAGCAGACGGTGGCGTTGGTTCCGGCGGGAGCCAGTGGAGCCAGGGGAGCCGGGGCGTGAACGACGACCTGATCGAGCGTTCCCGTCAACTGCTCAGCGATGCCGAACAGGCCTTCTTCGGGACCCCGGGGTTTGAGGAACTGGCGGTGGCCCGTCGGCGACTCGACGAGCCACTTCGCATTGCCATCGCAGGCAAGGTCAAGGCTGGCAAATCAACGTTGTTGAACGCCCTCGTCGGCGACCGCCTCGCCCCTACCGGGACCGGAGAGTGCACCAGGATCGTCACCTGGTACCAGCACGGCACCGCCCACCAGGTCCACCTGTATCCCCGCGACGGTTCGCCAGCGGTTCAGGTGCGTTTCCGGCATGACGAAGGGGCGATCGAAGTCGATCTTGGCGGTCGTGATCCGTTGTCGGTCGATCGCCTGGAGATCAGTTGGGCTTCTGGTTTCCTGGAGCAGATCACCTTGATCGATACCCCCGGCGTCGATTCGCTGAGCGATGGTATCGGCGAGCGGGCCTATGAGTTCCTTGACCCCAAGGACACCGACACCCCCGCTGACGCCGTGCTCTACCTCATGAAGCACATCCATGCCGCTGATCTTCGGTTGCTGGAGGCCTTCCACGACGAGGCGGTCTCGCAACCGAATCCGGTCAACGCCATCGCCGTGTTGTCCCGGGCCGACGAGATCGGTGGTGGACGAATTGATGCCATGGGGTCGGCCCGTCGCATTGCCGATCGCCTGGGGCGCGACCCCCGCTTGCGTCATCTGGTTCAGTTGGTGCTGCCCATGGCTGGGCTCCTGGCCGAAACGGCGGGCACCCTGACCCAGGGCGAGTACCAGCGGCTGGCCGACCTGGCCGCGGTGCCCCGCAGGACCCTGGAGAGCCATCTGCTGTCGGCCGATCGCTTCATCAACGCCTCTCCCGAGATCCCGCTGACCTCCACAGAACGCGAAGTCCTGCTCAATCGGTTCGGAATCTTCGGCATTCGCCAGTCGATGGCCCTGCTTCGTTCCAAGAACGTGACCTCCAGCGTTGAGCTGGCGGCCGAGCTGCGCCAGCGCTCGGGGCTGGTCGATCTGAAGACCATTCTCACCACGCTGTTCTTGGACCGATCCTCGGTGTTGAAGGCCCGATCGGCCCTGCTTGGCGTTGAGCGGATCTGTGAGCAGAACCAGCGCCACCCCCGTAGCGGCGAGCTGCTCCGTAAGATCGAGGAGATCATGGCCGGGGCCCATGCGTTCAACGAGCTGTCCACCATGGCCGCCATCCGGTCGATCAAGATCAAGGCCAAGGAACAGGACCTGCTCGATCTGGAGCGGGCCCTGGGCACCTCGGGCACCGCACCGTGGCAGCGGGTCGGTTTGTCGGCCGATGCCACCGACGATGAGGTGCTGAACGCCACCTACCAGGCCATCGGACGCTGGCAGCAGTTGTCCGAGTCGGGAACCGCCGACTACGCCCTGGTGCAGGTGGCCCGGGTCGCCATCCGCAGCCTAGAAGGGGTCGTGGCCCGCTTGGCCATGCGCTGAGGCCGAGTTGGTTGAAGCCCGGTCGGTCCGGGTCCCGTCAGCCAAGGCCGGTCAGTCAAAGTGCGGGTATCGCAGCCCGGTCAGTCGAGGTCGAAGTCTTCGGCCTCGGTGTCGAAGTCGTGCTCGGACTCGTCGACTTCAATCGCCGGCACGTGCCGGCCGAAGTCTTCGAGGTCGGGTTGCGCACCTTGGTCCACCACATCGAGGTCGGGTTGCGCATCGGGGTCGACGTTGTAGAAGTCAGGTTGCCCGTCATCGAGCGGATCGTGGAGGTCGGGTTGCGTGCCGTGGTCAAAACCGTCGTTGGCGACGTCGCCGTCGCCGAAGGCATGGTCGTCGTTGTCGGCCGTGGCCAGTTCGGTGTCGTCGGTGGGGGCCGGTTCCTCGCTGCCGAACCCGACCTCACCGTTGAAGTCGTTGAAGAGGTCGAGGTCGTCAGAATCGTGGTCGAGGGACTCGACCGGGGTGAGATCGAGCCCGCCGAGCAGGTCGTATACGTCGCCACCGTCGGCCAGGATGGCACTCGCCTCTTCGGAGGGGGGAAGGTCATCCTCGGTGAAGGGGACCGGAGATACCCGGGTCACCAGCGGTGCCAGGGCGTCGGCCACGGGCAGCGATGCCCCTTCGGCGAAGTGCAGCAGGGCGGAGGAGAGGGCTTCCGGGGGCAGATCGCCGAACCCGTGCTGGCCAAGGACCTCAGCAGGATCGGCGCCGTGGCCACGAGCGGCAAGCAGGTCCTCGATGGCATCTCGGATGGTCATGATTCAACCTTAAGTGTGACCGCGATCACGCCCATCGGGGAAACTCCCCTACCGGCTAGGGGGAAAGGGGGGTGTGGCGGTGGGGAGGTCGGCCGGAACCGGTTGAGGCGCCGCCGCTTCCCACGTGACCGCCGCCTCGACCAGACCCTCAATGAGATGATTGACGTGGGGAAAGCGTCGGTTTTTGTAGTCATGCGATGGCCAGTGCCACACCAGGGGGGTAAGGCCTCGGACCCGGGGTGGCAGTTCGAGTTGCATACCACCCCCCGAGGTCAGGTTGCAGGGATTGCGGGGGTGGAGGCCGCGTAGCGATCGGGGGATGCGGTCGATGTCGTCGATCGAGTCGTACATGGGCACCGCGTCACGGATGTGGCCCGCCACGTGGCGGGCCAGATCACGGTTTTGACCGCCACACAGCAGGCTGGCGAAGTGGCCCCGAAGGCCGTAGCCGTGCACCGCGATCACATAGCGGCAGTGCTCAACGAAGGCCGCCAACTTCTCCGATTCCGCCGGGTCGACCTTGGCCGAAGGTATGTGATGACGCATGGTTCCGGGCTGGATCACGGCGTAGAACGACGACCCTGATCGCGCCGCCGCCTCGGAGGCGATCTGTTCGGTGAGGCGTTCCAGATTGCCTCCGTGGAAGGCGCAAAAACCGATCGGGCCCTGCAGATGCAGGGCCTCAACCACGCCTGGCCGGGCCAGGAGTTTGGAGAATGTGATTGGTGACCGGTCGACCTCCTGCATCAGGGGGCAGTTACACCCTCTCTGGCTCGTAGTCGGTGTAGGTGTCCTGGTGCGGTTTGTTCGTCTGGCGGGCCACGAGACCGGCGATAGCCAGGCCAACGTTGACGACCAGGAAGCCCACGCCGAGGATGGTGCTTCTTCTGACTACCCAGTTCACGCCCGGAATGATGATTTCTCCGTCGATCCAGTTGCTGACGTTGGCTTGGCGGGCCTCGACCCACAACACCAGACCACCCCGGATGTTGATGGGGTCGGTTGACCAGTAGCCGTACCAGGCGACGTACAGGCCGATGATGATCAGGACCACGGCCGAGATCATGTTGATGTGGGGCAGGATCCGACGGAACCCGGTGACAACGCCCTTGCGGCCGAAGGCGACGGCCAGCGTCAGGCCGGTGGCCATGAGACCCATACCCACCGCGTAGGAGACGAATCCGCCGAAGCGGTCGGTGAACGTCGGCTCGATCTCGACCCCGCCGATGATGGACGACCCGGCAACCGCACTGAGGAAAATGCCGATGGTGCAGGTGAGCGAGGCCAGGGCGTAGGAGACGCCGAACAGGAACATGCTGAACACCGAACGACTTCCGGTGCCCTTTTCCAGCTTCGGTAGTGAAACCATCGGCTTGAACCCGGCGGCCATGGCCACCCCGAGGATGGCCAGGCCGATACCAATGACAACGGTGACCCAGGGGAGGAAGTCGGCGATGGTGAATATGAAACTGGCAAAGGCCAGGCCCAGGATGCCGAAAACCGCCAGGAAGCCAACCGACATCGACAGCCCAACCACCTGGGCCCGATTCAGGGTCACGATACGCGGCTCCTGCTCGTCGTCGTCGTTCATGCCCAGGAAGTAGCCGAGGTAGGCCGGGAGCAGGGCGAAACCACAGGGGTTCACCAACGCGAGCATGCCCAGGGCGAAGGCCCGGGCGTCGAAGAGATCACCAAGATTCATGGGTTATACCTCCACAGCCAAATGCTCGGCTATGAGTTCTTTGAGTAGTTTCTGATCCAGCACACCGGTGAAGGTGTGTACCACTTCACCCTCGGGGGTGATGAAGATGGTTGCCGGGGTCCCCAGCAGTTCGAGCGTACGCCAGATTTCGGTATCGGGTTGGAAGACGGTGGGATAGGTGAGCTGGGTTTCCTCGACGAAACTTCGCCACGAGGTCTCATCGATGTCGTGGTTGATGCCAATGAACTGCACCGCATCGTTGCTGGCGACATGGACTTCCTCGAAGTCGGGCAGTTCGGCCCGGCAGGGGGCGCACCACGAGGCAAAGAAGTTCACGACCAGGGGTTCACCCTCGAAGTCGGCCAGGGTTCCCGTTGTTCCGTCCTCGTTGGTGAACGCCAGATCGAGCACATTGGGGAAGGCCTCCTCGTCGGAGGGGGTCGAGTCATCGCCCCCCGATAGTGCAAAGAGCAGACCAACCACAGCGACGATGGCCGCTCCCACCAGCCACCACAGGTACCCGGGCGAACGCGACCCATCGGCCCTCGCGTCAGGAGGCTTGGGGTCAGAGACAGGGGGTACGGATTGGAAAGGGGGTTGCTGGTTCGGGTCTGAATCCATGGTGTGGCTCCGATCGGCCCGTGTTCAGGTACTAGTTCGTGGTAGGTCGAACCGTAGTCCTTGTTATGTCATTCCCCCGATAGCCGTGAAGTGAACCATTGTTTTGTGCTTCAGCGCTAATGCACAAAAAATACTGCCGGGCCGACACCATGGTGGTGTCGGCCCGGAATGGTCGGGCCCTTGCGGGCAGGGATGGGGCGGGCGACCTGGTCGGTCAGGCGATCAGCAGCTGGAGGTGTTCCGGAATCGGAACCACCGGGAGCTGATCCTCAGGCCGGGGGTGCTTGGGCGGACGACCCCGACGCCGCTTGTTGGCCAGGATCCGGCCGTTGAGGAACAACTGGCCACCCCAGACACCGCACGGCTCAGCCCGGGCGATCGCTCCCTCAAGGCAGGGGGCGATGGTCGGGCACTCGGCACACACGGCCTTGGCCGCCGCGATGTCTTGCAGCTCCTCGGAGAAAAAGAGCTCCCATGCTTCGGGGGCCTGGCTGCAGGCCGCGTCGGCCCTCCAGGTCTCGTCTGCGATATCCAGCTGTTCGATTGCTGTGATGATCCGCTGTTGGGTGATGGTCATCTCTGATGTTTCCTGTAGTCGGCGATCTGATTGATGGCCATCTGGTTGATGGCTGTGTGGTTGATGGCTGTGTGGTTGATGGCTGTGTGGTTGATGGCTGTGTGGTTGATGGCTGTGTGGTTGATGGCCATCTGGTTGATGGCTGTGTGCTTGCGATGAAGTGGACATGAATCCAATAGGTGAAAGGCGGAGGCGGTTGGGCTCGAAAAGCACAAAAGCCGCTGGGGGCGAGTGCTCCCAGCGGCTTGGTGTCATGCTTCCCTATGTCTCAGGGAACGCATCTCAATCGCTGGAAGTGAACGTCATTGCCGTGCTTCGGTGCGTAAAACCATTCGCCTTTGGCAATGACATTGGTCGGTCCACACACGGTGGACAGTGGGGTCAGGGCGCGGCCGTGGCCGGTGGCCGAGGCGGTCCTGTCCCCTGTGGTCATGAACTCGGGTCGCGCCGATTGTCCCGGCCTTGGCACCGGCTGGCCGAAGGCGAGCGGAGCGGAGGTGGTGAACGGGCCTGATGGCGAGAGCAAGGAGTTCGCAACGACGTGCTGACTTATGCTCGTGGTGCTGTTCATCGTTGGCTCCTTCCGAATCGTGCCCGGGCTGGTGTCCCGGCGGTTGTTGGCCTTTTGGTCAGGCAACCGGTAATCGTGATCGGTCAATGGTCGAGGTCGCGACGACCTGTGAGACTGATTGCAAATCACCGTCGTACGAATATGCGGACTTGTCAAACGAATTATCGGCCAAGACGGTCGGTGATCCGGGTGGCCGAAGGCGGCGGTAGCTTCATGAGGTGCCAAAACACCTCTCTCCGGCTCCCCCTGAACTGCGGCCGGTCGGCCGTCGGTTCCGCGGTGAACGGAAGGTCCGGCTTGGTGACGTCACCCCCGAGGGACGCCTGCGGCTGGATGCCCTCACCCGCTACACCCAGGACGTCTCCGACGACGATACGTGCGACGCCGGACTGGCAACCGACACCGGATGGGTGGTGCGCCGTACCGCGGTTGAAATCCGCCACCCCGCCACCATGGCCGAGCAGTTGAGCTTCACCACCCACTGTTCCGGTCTCGGCCGCCGCTGGGCCGAGCGTCGCCTGACGGTGATCGGCGATCTTGGTGGCCGTTACGACGTCGCCACCTTGTGGATCTGCGTCGACGCCACCACCGGGCGGCCCCGACCCCTGACCGAGCAGTTCCTCGAGATCTACGGTGAGGCCACCGAGGGGCGCCAGGTGAGCGCCCGTCTCGGTCATCCCCGCCCCACTCCGGAGGTCGATCGCCAACCGTGGCCGTTGCGGGTGGTCGACTTCGACACCCTGAACCACGTCAACAACGCTGCCTACTGGGCCGTGGTTGAGGAGGTTCTCGACCGGGACCGGCCTGATGGGCCGTACCGGGCCTCGATCGAGTACCGAGATGGCCTGAGCCCTGGATGCCGGGTGACCATCCTCAGCGCCGCTGTTGGCGCTGCTC
>Ga0316190_10003385_pt1 | contig 11575 bp, 14 predicted proteins | sample Eddworburrow2_MG_FD_204929 | JGI IMG/M metagenome (GOLD analysis project Ga0316190, IMG submission 204929) | Coastal sediment microbial communities from Maine, United States - Eddy worm burrow 2 | ecosystem: Environmental > Aquatic > Marine > Coastal > Sediment | place: USA: Maine | collected... | reverse complement strand
TAAGGAAACACACCGAGAAAGCGCACCATGCCAATTGATCTATATGACATCTTCTTCTCTGGCACGATCATGGAGGGTCACAATGAGGCCGAGGTAAAAGCTAAGGTCGGCCGCATTTTCAAAGCCGAGGGGGCACGGCTGGAGCGCCTTTTTTCCGGCCAACCGGTCCGGATCAAGGCCGGAGTTGATCTCGACACAGCCGTGAAGTACCGGGTTTCCTTTCGTGATGCAGGGGCGCTGGTGGATATCAAGCCCTCTGGCGCACCAGCAGATACAGGCACTCAGACAACCCAGAGCAGTGGCAGTCAACCGCCACCACAGCCAGCCGAGTCCCACACCAGCACGGATGAAATATCACTGCTGCCACCGCGCACCGGCAGCCTGGAAGATTGTGCCGAGAAGGTGGCACCTGCGCCTCTCCCGGATATCAGCGGCCTGTCCATGGACAGGCCAGGCATCACCCTCGATGAAACAGAGCCGCCACCACCGGTAGAAATTAATACAGAGGGGCTGTCAGACGTCATCGGTAGCCTGGAAGATTGCCAGCAGCCGGTAGAACCGGCCGAGCTACCGGATATCAGCGGCATCACCATGGAGCAGCCAGGCATCATCCTTGATGAGACTGAACCACCACCACCGGTAGAGATTGATACAGAAGGGTTATCGAGCAGTATCGGCAGTCTGGAAGACTGTCAGCAGCAGGTAGAACCGGTGGAAATCCCGGATACCAGCGCCATGGACATCGTTTCACCGGAAGATGAAACCGACTAGATCAAATAATGGTGATTCCCTGGGATCAGCCCTTAGTGCAGGGCCGCGAGGTGCTCACTTTTAGGTAATCCAGCAATACTATCAAGCGTCTTTAACTGTCCTGCAAATTTCCCCAGGGCATAGTTACTGGCAAAGCGCACGGGGATTCGGCGATCATCCGTCGTCAGCCAGACGTAGATTGGCGGATGCTCAACTTCACCCTCCTCGGCGCCCTGCTTAAAGGCCTCAAATCGCAGCTGGAAGGTATCCCAGCTCTGACCTTGCTGTTCAATGGTCTCTCGCTTGACCACCTGGATTCGGTAACTCAGCACATCATCCCCATCCATAACCGGCAGCTGAATCTCCTGGCCCGCCGTCAATTCCTGGATACGCACCGCCTGCAGCAAAGAAAGCTGATCCAGGATATTGCTTAGCCGGCGGAGATTTGCGCCCCGCGCCTGGCGGAACTGACCTTGATCCGTCGTATCCAACTCAGTCAGGATGGGAGGCAGGCCATTGGCCTTTTTCTCTTTTAGCTGGCCATATGCTCCGAAATCGAACTGCTCCCACTCTTCCCTGTTGCCTTCCTTTGTAGCCTTTGAGGCTTTCTGCTTATACCGATTGGCCTCCCGCTGCTCCCAATCGACCCAGACAATTTCCCGTCGTTCCTTATGGGTCTTCTTCTGTTCATCAAACAGCAGGGTACGCTGCAGATCGGTACTGAAATAGCTTTCGAAGCGATAACGCAGTGGATAAAACTGCTCCATCTTCCCATAGGCCTCGGTAGAAACCTGAAGATGAGAGCGATAGACAGGCTGGCCATTGAAGGCGCTCCGCTCAGTCTGCAGCTCGGCATCTGCAATATCGACCCAGTTCATGGCCGAAAAAACACCGCGGTAGGAGATGGTGTAGTTCAGATGCTCCCCCAGGTAGGCTGGGGGCCCAGACACTGCCGGAGTCGCCAGCAAGAAGGAACACAGCAAGCCAAACAGGCACACAGCCACGTAAAGGGGAGACCGATTTTCGGCTCGGGACCTAAGCGACGCCTGGGGCTGTCTGTTCATCCAAAATCTTTATATCTGGCGGGGGTTTGGGCGACAATTATAGCCCCTCTTGCCCCCTCCGCCAATAGCAACTGGCTACTGACAGTGGCCCAGAATTTGCTACACTTTACAAAAGGTTCTGAAAAAGTCAGAAATACGTCAGTTAAACAGATTTAGTAAGGAGTATATTGTGGCTTTACCCATCAATGACAAAATGATGCCGCCGGTTGGCACCAAGGCCTCTCGATCAGATGATAAGGGCACTGGCAGGCCAGAAGGCACAGGGCAGTCCACCGAAGGGGCATCACCAGCCCCCCAGGCCAGCCAGACGGCAGACGACAGGGTTAATATCAATCAGGCCAACCAGGTACTGAATCAAAGCAATAGCCAGGGCGTGAGATCGGAGAACCCGATCGAATCACCCGAACAGGCCGCCAGTCTAGCTGCTCAAATCAAGGAACAGATCCAGGCCCAAGGTGCCAAGGCCCTAACGGCCCAGGGTGGTGTGGTAAGAGGTCATCTGGATGCCTTGCTGAACAGCGCGCCAGCCTGAGACACCTCTAGTTCTCTCATCGGCGGGGTATCTGGGCAATCCCGGATCCCCGCCGTTTCTATTCTCAGCCAATAAAAAACCACAGCCTACTGATTCAGCTGCGCACCCTGCCTGAATCGGGCAACAGCATGCTGGGGGCCAATAACCACCAGCACATCCCCGGGATCCAGCCGGTAGCTCGATTTACCCAGGGCAAAAACAAAACCGCTCCCCTTCTCCCGGTCCACCACACCCAGGAGCACCAGATTATAGTCATGGCTCAGGGATAGGCTGTCCAGGGTCATGCCTGCCAGGGAAGAGCCCTCGGCAACCTCAATCTCCGCCAGATTGAGATCCTGCTGGCCGAAAACAATGTGCTCCAGAGTTTCGGAAATCAAAGGCCGCCGGATCAGATCATGGATCTTGCGTCCGCTGATTTCATATAGATCGATAACCTTGTCCGCCCCCGCCGCCTGCAGCATGAGGTGCGACTCCCTGGACTGAATCAGGGAGACGATCTCCAGCTTGGGATCAAGGGCCCGGGCCGAGATGGTAAGGAAAACGTTTTTTGACTCCTCATGGAAGAGCGCAAACAGGAGGCCGATATGCCCACCAATACCAATGCGCTTGAGCTCATCATCATCCCGATAATCGACACTCTGGGCGGCATACCCTTTGGCACGAGCTGATTCCAACACCGCCTCATCATCATCCAGCACAATCAGATCACAATCACGCTCACTCAACTGGGCAGCCACATCAAGCCCCAGCATACCCGCACCGAATATGGCGATGGTTGCATTCATCATCAGGCCGCTCCCTTCTCCAGTTGCTCCTTGAAATGGAAAATACTGAACTGGTGGCCAAACACCACCAACACGTCGCTGGGCTTCAACACGAAGCCATCCCCGGGGTTGAACAGAAAACGGCCTCCCTTCAGATCATAGGCGCTGTCCTCAGGCATCGGCTCCCGACCACGACCGCTTATGACCCCAAATAAGATAAGCCTCAAACGACGAAAATCGATATCACCAATGGCCTTTCCCTCCAATGCCGAACCCTCATGCACCGGAATGGTTTCTATGCTGATGTCTTCCTCACCCGAGAAGATGCCATAGATGGCCTCAAAGGCCACCGGTTGCCCCGCATACTCACTGGCAATCAGCCCGGCAACCTTGAACGGCATGACCGTATGATTTGCACCGGCCTGAATCAGCTTGCTCACCGTCTCCTCCCGATTGGCACGGGAGATGATCTCGATATCCGGATTCAAATGCCTGGCCAGCAGGGTAATGTAGACATTGGTCACGTCATCACTGGTAAGGCAGAGGATGCGGCGCGCCTTAGCTGACACCCCAAGGTTATCCAGGAGCTCCGTATTCTCCGCACTCCCCTCAATTGCTAGATAGCCCCGCTGACGGGCCAGGGCAATATGCTCCGCCTTCGAGTCCACAATCACAAAGTGTTCCCGATCCTCCACCAGCCGTTCCGCCACAACCTGGCCGATACGCCCAAAGCCGCACAGGATGGTGTGATTCCCCCGTTTCTCCACCTCAGCAAAAACACGGCTGCGACGCACCTCTGGCATCTTCTCACTGAAGGCGGCCACGATGATGGAGGTGGTAAAGGCAATGACACCGATACCACACAGGATAAGCACCAGGGTAACAAAACGCCCCTCCTGGGTCTGGGGGGTGATGTCGCCATAGCCTACGGTAGAGAGGGTCACCAGCGCCCAGTAAATAGCATCAAAGAAGGTATCGATCTGGCCACCCTCGGTGCTCGCCTCGAAAAAGTAGATAGCGGACGCCGAACTGAAGACCACAAAGAACAGGAAGATAAACAGAATCTGAAACTCAAAACGCTTTTCCGATAGCACCTGCGCAAACTGGTTAATACTGCGCGCATAACGAAACAGCTTGAACAGGCGAAACAGCAGGAAGATACGCAGGAAACGGAGGGGACGATAGCTGGGGATAATGGCCAGTAGATCGATGACAGCCAATGGCGTGGTCATGTAATCCCACTTCTTGGCCAGGATCTCCCGTACCCCAGGGCCGAGGTGAAAGGGCGCATTGGTAAACTCCGCCCGCTCATAATGCTCAATCAGGATGCGGTGGCTATCGTTATACAACCAGAGGCGCAGCAGATACTCCGTCAGAAAGACACTGACCGCGAAACCTTCGAACAGCCGGCCAAAAAGCCCAAGGTCATTTTTTACATCGTAGATAAGAACAAAGACACTGGCCAGCACCAGCAGGATCATGCCCAAATCAAAAAAGGGACGAACCGGGGCCTGGGGATTTTCCAATAGATCGTAAAAAAACTGCTTCACCCGCTTATAACGAAGCGAATCCTCGAGGGCATAACAGCGCTGAACAACCCGTCGTGCAAAAGACATAAGTAAGCGGCCCTACCCCAGAAATTACCGGAAATTACCCCTTTGGAGCCCTACTCCTGACGGGCTGCTGCCCCCAGTTCCATTCGTTCCACATCAGCCAAGGTAATCTCACGGCCATCCAGGGTACGGAAGGTGCGTCCATCAATATCACCCCTGCGCGCCCTATAGCTCACCGTGTTACCCGTGCGGCTATCGATTACCTGTACGCCTACCACCTGATAGCTATCCTGCCACTCCAGGTAGATAAAAAAACCGGCGCCTGCCAACATGACCAACAGTACGCCATAGGCAGCAACATATTGGATGCGGGATTTTGGAATTTCCGGCGGCAGCCCGGTCTGAGCCGCCACCCTTACCTGGGCCACGCGGTGCACGCGTCTGCGCAGAATCAGCACGGCCCCGAGAATGACCGCGGCAGTCAGAAGAATCTTCATTAACATGGCTGTTACCATAGCATGGCACCACCATATTAGGCCATTTAGGGCCTGCTCCCCCTCAATCAGCAGCTTGGACTAATCTTTCCTTAAGGGGACTCAGACCCCCAATGAAACTTGCAACAAGCCGCATCCCTCCATAGGATGAAATCAGCGAATTAGGCGACCCTCAAAAGGACATATGAAAACCCATACATCCATAGCCGGCATTTTATTATTGATCCTCCTGGCACTAACTGCCTGCAGCAAACAGGACGAGCCTACCATCGCCTTCTACCCGGCCCTGCAGCGGGGTGATATCGATCAGATAGAACGCCATATCTACTGGGGTGCGGACCTAAATCAAGCCACCCCGGATGGTCGCATGCCCCTGCACATAGCGGCTGAGGCCGGCCGCTGGATCGTGGTGGAACTGCTGCTGGATAATGGCGCCCAGATCAACAGCATGGACCAACAGGGCCACAGCCCCCTCTATGAGGCCTTGATGGCAGGTCGCACCCAGATTGCACAACTCCTCATCAAGCGGGGAGCCACATTGGATGCAGACCAGTTGCTACAGGCCGCCGTCGCCAATCAGGTTACCGACCGTGACGTCATTGAATTGCTGGTCAAAAAAGGCGCCAACGTAAACCGTCCTGATGACAACGGAGACAGCCCACTCCACTTGGCGGTCAAGAAGGATTATCGGGTACTCACCAAGCTGCTCATCGCCCATGGCGCCGATGTCAACATCAAGGACTCCAGCGGTCACACCGCCCTGTGGTATGCCATAGGGCACCATAACCAGGAAATCGTCCGACTACTCAAGAACAACGGCGCCATTGCGGAATAGTACTCCGTCAAGGTGGTAACTTAGGGTGACGGCAGCCCCCAGTTCTGGTATTTTCGGCGCCTATCCTCACTATTTACCGGGAACAGCACATGGCTTCTACTGTTGACGAACTCACCATCGCCTATAGCGAAGACGGCATCGATGTCGTCAAGGAACTGGACAAGGAGATATTGTCAAAGGGAGCCTGGTCCACCGTCATCTTTCGCTACCAGGAGTGGAACCGCACCAAGGGCGAGTATGGCCCGGACAAATACAGCATCCGCCGCTATCAGAAGCGCAGTGGTGAATATATGCCCAAGTCCAAATTCAACATCTCAAGCAAGGACCAGGCAAAAAACATCATCCAGGCTCTGGAGAAGTGGACCAAGGAGTAAGGCCCGCCTGTAACCCACGACTATCCCGGGCGATTGATTCCTATATCAATCGCCCAACAGCCCATCAACCCACTGCACAAGTGCCTCAAGCACCAGTCGCTTCTCTGTAGCTAGGGCCGGATCATTCTGTAACGCATCAACCCGCTGACGAAACTCCGACAGAATGATGGAACCACCCCCATCAGGCTCCAGCAGCCGCGCCTGGCGAAGCCCTTCCCAGCGCACCCGCTCCTCATCCGACAGGGTCTCCGGCCAGTTACGGGCACGATAGCGAAACAGCATCTCCGGCAGGCGGCGGTCATTAAAGGCCAATGACAGCTCAGCCAGATCCTGGGGTGGCGTTTCCCGCACCATGTCCATCTGCCGTCGATCATCATCACTGAAGAACCCGCCCCCATAGAGGGCCTGATCCGGGTCACTGATGGGTTCATACTGCTGCAGTTGATGGACCTGCTGCACCTTTTGCTCAAAGGCCGTCACCTGCTGCAACAGCTGCAGATGACGCTCACCTGCCGCCACATCGATCTTCCAACGCTCGGCTGCCTGGGGCGTGAGGGTATTCATGGGTACCACCACGGGGCACTTATTCAGCAGCACCGTTTTCAATGGCAGTCGCTCAACCCCATCCGGTAGTTCCGCCGCTGGGGTGAAGAGGCGCTCATGCAACTGCTCCACACTGAGATCCAGAAAGGGTGTCGGATCGTAGCGCAGATCAAACACAATGATGCCGTTCTTGTTGGTAGGATGGCGCGCCACCGGGGCCACCATGGCGATGCGGCCATAGTCAGCCGAAAACATGCCGGACACGTGCAATACCGGCGTCTTCGCCCGCAGATCGAACTGCTGCTCCACCAGGCGCTTGTTGCGCAGGCGATAGATATAATCAAACAGGCGGGGCTGACGCTCCCGGATCAGGCGCGCAAGGGCGATGGTGGCATGGACATCCACCAGGGCATCGTGGGCCCCTTCATGGGCAATGCCATTGGCGGCGGTCAGGTCCTCCAACCGAAAGCTGACTACGCCATTCTCGTTCAGGGGCCACTCAATACCCTCCGGGCGCAGGGCATGGGTCAGGCGCACCATATCGATGATGTCCCAACGGGAGTTGCCGTTCTGCCACTCTCGGGCGTAGGGATCGAAGAAATTCCGATAGAGGCCAAAACGGGTAAATTCATCATCGAAGCGGATACTGTTGTAGCCCGCACCGCAGGTCCCCGGGCGGGCCAGCTCGGCATGGATGCTGGCCATGAATTCCGCCTCACATACGCCTTCCGTTAGAGCCTTCTGGGGTGTGATGCCGGTAACCAGACAGGCCTCGGGATGGGGCAGCATATCATCGGCTGGCGTGCAGTAGATCATCAAGGGATCACCGATGACATTCAGCTCCTCGTCGGTGCGAATACCGGCAAACTGGGCGGGGCGGTCGCGCCGGGGGTCGGTGCCCCAGGTTTCATAGTCGTGCCAAAAAAAGCTCCCTTTCATTTGTCTCACTCCTCCCATAATCCCGTCAGGTAATCACAACAAACCCAAGATCTCAAAGTAACTCCTGTTACGCAAGCATCACACCAAAGCCCGCCATCATATATGCGAGATATAAAAAAAGGCCGCCCTGCTTTCACAGGGCGGCCTTTATACGAGCATAACTACTATAACTGACTAGATCTTTTCCTTGATACGTGCGGCCTTACCGGTACGGCCACGCAGGTAGTAAAGCTTGGCGCGACGCACATCACCACGACGGATCACCTTGATCTCACCGATGGCCGGGCTGTGGGTCTGAAAGACACGCTCTACACCTTCACCGTGGGAGATCTTACGCACGGTAAAGGCAGAGTTCAGGCCACGGTTACGCTTAGCGATAACCACACCTTCAAAGGCCTGCAAACGCTCGCGGGTACCTTCCTTTACCTTCACCTGAACAACCACCGTATCGCCAGGGGCGAATTCCGGAACGTCACTCTTCAGTTGTTCCGCATCAAGTTCTTCAATAATGTTGCTCATGGTCGTCTACTCCTGATGTTCAGCCGGCATCTTCTGCCTGCGCCTGAATAAATTCATCTAATAAAATCTGTTCTTCCGCCGTCAATTCCCGTTCCTTCAGCAGGTCGGGGCGGCGTAGCCAGGTACGTCCCAGGGCCTGTTGCAGCCGCCAACGACGAATCGCCTCATGGTTGCCACTCAACAGCACCGGTGGTACCGAACGCCCGTCAATCACCTCGGGGCGTGTGTAATGGGGACAATCCAGCAGGCCATCCATATAGGAGTCCTGCTCGGCTGAATCTGCGTCTCCCAGCACCCCCGGCAAAAGCCGGATTACCGCGTCCATCAATACCATTGCGGCCAGTTCACCGCCGCTCAGTACATAATCGCCAATCGACCACTCCTCATCCACATAGTGGTCAATTATGCGTTCATCGATCCCTTCATAACGGCCTGCGATCAGGATCATGCCTTCACGCTTTGCCAATTCCTTTGCCGCCCCCTGGTCCATTCTGCGCCCCTGTGGGCTCAAATAGACAACCGGCGTATCCGGCGCAGCCGCTTTCTTGGCATCCTCGATGGCCGCCCTCAAGGGCTCCACCTTCATCACCATGCCAGGACCACCGCCGTAGGGGCGATCATCCACGGTGCGATGCACATCATGGGTGTAATCCCGCGGGTTCCACAGGGCCGTCTCAACGATGCCCCGCTCTACTGCCCGCCCGGTGACCCCCTGCCCTTCCAGGACCTGGAACATCTCCGGAAACAGGGTTATCACGTCAAAGCGCATATCACCCTGCCTATAATCAGTAATCCGGATCCCAATCCACAACCATGAGCCCTGCTTCCAGGTCTATGCTGCGGATCACGTCCGGCTGGAGAAAGGGAATCAGCAGTTCCCGCTCTCCCTTTACCATCACCACATCATTGGCGCCGGTCTCGAACAGATGATCTATCACACCGAGATCAACACCCTCCGTGGTCTGAACCCTCAATCCTTCCAGATCGGCCCAGTAAAATTCATCCGGCCTCAGGGCCGGCAACTGATCGCGTCTGATAGCGATGTCAGCCTGCAGCCATGCTGTCGCCTGGTCCCGATCAGTGCAATCTTTCAACTGAGCGACCACCCCCTTTCCCTGGGTCCGGCCTGTCTTCAGTTCATGTCTCTCCCAACGGCCTGCACGCAGCAGGTACCAGGGGGAGTAGCTCAGGATATTGTCCCGGGGCGAGGTGTGGGAAAAAATCTTAACCCAGCCACGCACCCCGAAAAGACCGGCTATCCGGCCCACAACCATCAACTCCGCTCCCGTCTCATCTACGAGAGCAGCCGATGTGGTATCGGCCTGCCGACTCAGATCACCCGACATAACACACCGGCCCATCGATCAAAGCACCCGCCAGGCGGGCGCTATCTGATCAGGCAGCAGCCTTGGCCTGCTCCTTGAGCAGCGTGGTGACACGGTCGGATGCCTGGGCACCCTGTGCCAGCCAGTGATCGACACGAGCCCGATCGACACGCAGACGCTCTTCACCACCGGTTGCAACCGGGTTAAAAAAGCCCACACGCTCGATATAACGGCCATCACGTGGCCGGCGGCTGTCAGCTACAACAATATGATAGAACGGCCGCTTTTTTGCGCCCGTCCTTGCAAGACGAATAGTTACCATGAGCTACCCTTGAGTTATCCTGTCACGCACCGCGGCCTCACCAGACCGACGGCAGGTAAACCGGGCATTTTACGCAATTTCAACAAAAAGTGAAGCCTTTTTATGGCCAAAAACCGGCGCCCAAGCCCATTATCTAAAGAATCCACTCTCTTCGCCGCTCAGGGAACCGTTGTCACCACGGCCAGTCCCTATTAGAGACATGCGCATTTATCTCCTATTGCTACTCAGCGGGCTTTTTTGTGGCCCCGCCCTTGCTGCTGAACCGCCTACCCTGCTCGTGGTAGGTGACAGCCTGAGCGCCGCCTTTGGCTTCGATGCGGAAAAGGGCTGGCCCCGACTATTGCAGAAACGCCTCACAGAGACAGGCCGCCCTTATCGCGTCATCAACGCCAGCATCAGCGGGGACACCACCCAGGGCGGGCTCACCCGCCTGCCTGGCGCCCTGGCGCGGCACAAGCCAGAAATCGTCATTATTGAACTGGGGGCAAACGACGGCCTGCGCGGCATCAACCTGGCCAAGATACGGGATAACCTAATAAGGATGACGATACTCTGCCAGCAACAGGGTGCCCGCGTACTCCTGCTCGGCATGCACCTGCCACCCAACTACGGCCCCGGCTATACAAGGCGCTTTCACGCGGTATATCAAGAAGTCGCAACCCACACCGGGAGCGCAATCACACCATTTTTTCTGGAGGGTATTGCCGACAATATGACACTGATACAGGCCGATGGCCTGCACCCAACCGCTGAGGCGCAAAAAAGCATACTTGATAACCTGTGGCCCCAATTGCTGCCGTTGCTCAAATGATTCCTACAACCAATCTCTGAAATCTCATGCCAAGGCACAATAATTGCGTAAACTAAGGAATTAGCGCTTTGCAAACCCAACATTGTCAAAATGCCGGCACAGCCAATTATTAAACAGGGTCATAGATGAACTCACACACAGACAAAAAAAGCTTAGAAGAGTTACTGGCGCTGCATGAGCAAGACGCAACAAACAGATACCCACTGGTTGAATTAGCAAAGCTCTATGAACGCAACGGTGATGCACCCAACATGTATGACTGCCTCCTCAAGCTCAAGCGATTGGGACCTTTGAATGGCATAGAGCAAATCTGCATAGTAAACAGCCTAAATAATCTACCCGAGCTACCCAAATACGAAGAGTTTGAAACAGACCTTAATGACTTCCTGGATTACAGCAATGTCAATCCCACAGGGCTTATGCCCGTTCTTAGTAATCACTTCTGTGCAAAATATGGACTTGCTGAAGAAGATCCAAACATTGAGTTAGAGGATTTACTTGCCGACCAGCTGCTACATAAAGCAGCAAGAACCGTACACTTTGCCTCCCGCTATATTGAGGAATTATTTACAAAAGTACGGCAGGCCATGATCACGGAAATTGCATCAAATCAAACCATTTCTACACAAATCACTCCTATACTCGAAACCATCGCCCTGCAAAATCATATCAATGAATACGTTCACCCTCTATCCTCGGATGAAGAAGAAATTCTCCAACTCTGCTCCCAACTGCTTACCTCTCAGGCAA
>Ga0316190_10003383_pt1 | contig 11575 bp, 10 predicted proteins | sample Eddworburrow2_MG_FD_204929 | JGI IMG/M metagenome (GOLD analysis project Ga0316190, IMG submission 204929) | Coastal sediment microbial communities from Maine, United States - Eddy worm burrow 2 | ecosystem: Environmental > Aquatic > Marine > Coastal > Sediment | place: USA: Maine | collected... | reverse complement strand
GCCGAGGCGGCTGACGCACTGGGACCCGGGGAGGACGTGTACTCCCGAGGGGTCGAGTGGTACGTGAACTCCCGGAATTTGACCGGCTCCACCGCAGAAATAACTGCCGACGCACTGAACTGGGTCATGGGCGCGGGGGTGACGGGTGACCACCCGGACAATATCTCCTTGCGCGGCTCCGCGCTTTACAACTTGCACGATGGTGGGAACGATGTGCTTATCGGCGGGTACCGAGCTTTGGTCGAGAGGCTTGCGCGCAACATCAAAGTGCGTACGTCGACCCCGGTTACCGTGATTCGACACGGCCGAGACGGGGTGGCAGTGACCACGGATAGCGGCGATTTTCGCGCGGGCCACGCCATCGTGACGGTACCCCTGGGCGTTCTGAAATCCGGCAGCCCCATCTTCAATCCCGCACTATCCGGCCACCAACGCCTGGCGATTGAACGACTGGGCATGAAGCGTTTGGAGAAGGTTGTTCTGCGATTCGAGGATCGATTCTGGCCAGTCGATCACCGCAATTTCCTGAACCTGGGCGGCGATCGAATGTTTCTTGAGTTCGTGGACATGAGTGACCCCGCTGGTGCGCCGTGCATGGTGGCATTCCACAATCCGGAGGTGGCTACGCGCCGAATAAGTCTGGAAGAGCTTGCGGATGCCGCCGTCGATACGATGCGATCCCTACTTGGGGCCGTCCCGGATCCGATCGCCGCCATGACCACAGACTGGGGCAACAATCCGTTTTCCGCTGGCGCGTACAGCTATATCCCGGTGGGTGCCAGCGGTGCGGACATGGACGCGCTGGCTGAGCCATCCAGCGATACCTTGCTGCTGGCGGGTGAGCACACCGTTTCCCGCTACTACGGAACCGTCCACGCGGCGTTTCTATCGGGGCGACGGGCGGCGGAGTGGGTAGTTGCTACAAAATAGTCGTGTCTGCCGACAACGGTCGGGGGGCTTTTCGAAGTGTAATCCAAATAGCCCCGCTTTTTTCGCAACACCATCGAGCATAGGCAGGCCCCCTCTGTCAGCAACCTGAAGCGGGGCAGCAGACGATGGGTTGATTTAACGATTTGGTATGGTCGTTTGGCCTGACTCGCCTGGGTCATGGAAGGAGATTGACCGGGCACCAGACAGGAAGGCGCGAAACAACGCGTACAGCGTGTTTGAGCGTCTAGCGAACCTGGACTGTTTTGGCGCATGAAACGCCGAAGACATGGGTGGAAGGGGGGAAGCCCGAAAGCCCCTGGAAACCCGCGTACAGTGGTCAGGAGCACGGCCGGGAAGGGAGGCAACGATGGTTTCGATGGCGGGCGTGCAGCCCCCGCCGCCGGCGCTGGGTATCTCGGCGAAAGGCCCCTTTCGACCCACACCTGCCGGTCGTCGGTGCGCCATCGATCGGCAGCTATGCAGCGTAAGCGGCCCGTCGCCTCCCAGAGAACGAGCAGCAGGTGTCGGCCAATTCCGGCCAACCATCCCCCGAGATTCAATGACCGTTTTTCCAGCTCCGCCACTCGGCTGAGCGTACGCCATGAGCTTGGGAAGCTGAGAGGTGCGGCGCGACAATCAACATGAGGGTACCTCGTCTCCACACCAGGCATTGGCAGGTGTCCACTTCATCGGTCCGAGGGTCGGCACATTCCTCGTGCCGGTTCTATAATATGGGTGTCCAAGGTCGCGGATCAGCTTGGGCAGCTCTAGGGATATTTGGTATTCACACCACTTCTCGGCAGGTGTCCACATCATCGGTGAGAGGATCGGCACAGTGGGCTCGCAAGTTGCGACCTATTCGGAAATGGGTACTGCTCGATTGGCCCCGATCGTAACCGGTCGTTCGCAGCGGGCCTGTTCGCCCCGTCGGCCAAGTGCGGCCGGTACGCCCCGCTGTCTACAGCTTTCGCTGCAGCTCGCGCGAGATGGTCGACGCCGTCTGGCCGAGCGCCTTGGCGATCGACCGAAGCTACAGACCGTCGGCCGTCAGACCGGCGAGCCGATCACACTCCTCGTCCGTGAGGTGGGAATACCCTGATATGGCGACACCGTTCTCCATTTCGAGACAGACGGATACATCATCCGCCCACGGTGTTGCGCTTCACGATGAAAATCACCCCGGCCGTTTGTGCCGGAACCACGAGCGCCGCGCTCTTGCCAACTTCAGCGGTAGGTCAAGCTGAAGAACGTGAAGCTGTTCGTCTGGGTGACTATTTGTGCTCCCGTTTCCGCCATAAGCGTCTCCATCGCGGAACTGCCCGTCGGACAGGCTACAAGATTGGATGCGTCATCAAGAAAGTCGATGGTGAACGCGCTTTCACCAACAAGTTGACATTCGTCCGACGGGCTCCGGTAGCCACGGACGAATACGAGATCGGGATCCGGCTCGCTGATCGCAACCTCAACCGACGGCTCTGTACACCCTGCAACCGAGAGGCCCGATGCCATGGCGCATGCCGTTACGCACGATCGCGCGAAACTCGATCCTTTGAACATGTTTTTGGTTGTCACGGCCGGGACCTGGTTCACTGAATTTCGAATCGTCATTTTCGCCTCCTGATCCGATTGAAGACCGCAACTCCGGCTGCGAGCACCATTACTGCTCCGCCCGCGAGCACGAAAAACCACCCCAGCGCCAGCAGATGGAATGGTTCGCGCAAGACACCGTCCGCATCGACACAAGATCCCTGAGAGGCGTATCCCGCCCAGAGGGCAGCCCCGATCACCAAAAGCAACGGCGAAATCAAAATCCACCTTGGCATGAGACTACCCCTGTCCTGTACCCGCCCGCCGTCTTGGCGCGCGGTGCGATCCAGGGATGTCCGTCCTGAGAGCTATTCCCACTCGGCAGTCGCACCACGCCATTGCGCCGTTTCCTTGTCCCACGTGCTTGCAGTGACGCATGGCGTTGGATTGATCCCGCCGCATTGAGAACCATGAACATCTGTTAGGAGAACGCGGTTGGGACCAAGATAGACGACATCCCAACCCTGGTTGAGCACGGAGGCAAGATCGTCGCCGACAAGGAAATGCGACATGCATCCGCCGGTTCCGCAATAGAGGGACGCGGCGGACGAGCAGGCGAAGAACACCTCGTTCAGCACCCAGTCTGGTCTCAGATCCCCGTCGAGATCCACGCGCGTGACTGCACCCCATTCGAGCGAAAACTGGCCGTTCTCGAGATCAGAGCAGGCCTGTTGGGCCTGGACGACCTTTTCCTGAAGCATCTTCGGAAGCTCCGATATCTCGGAGGCAATGGCAGGTATCGGAAGGGCCATACTTGTCGCAAGCAGCGTGAAGGCCAAGATCCTGCCAATCCCGTAAGAGGCGCATGACGCGGTATCTCGTCTCGGCATCAGTTGCATTGGTCGTACCGATAATCGCCGAACTCCAGCCAGTTTTCCCTCCGGTTGCGGAAGATCAGAAACTCGGACCGGTCCTCGGCCAGCAGGGCAACCACGAAGTCCTTGACCGGTTCGGAGTTGCCGAAATAGCTGTAGGCGGTCATCGCCCGCTGCGTTTCGCCGTTCACGGTGACGCGCGCGTCCCATTCATCGCTGGCATCATCGAGGATCACGAACTCGATTTGCCGTTTGATTCCACCGCCGCCGCAATAACCCACGCCTTCTGGTGCCTCCATGGGCGCGGAGGTTTGGTCCAATGCACGGCATTCGGCCCGGAGCGACTGGATGGCTGCACCCGATCCCTTGAGATCAAAAATGCCGTAGCTGACGTCTTGATCGACCATCGACAGGTTGAGGGTGGCGTTTGCGGCGATCTGGTCGAGGACGAACGTATAATCCGCCTCGTCACTGAACTGGATCTCGACGGGATAGTTGTCGACGATCTGGACGAACGAGTTTTCGCGTCCCATCTGAAAAGTAGCGACTTCTTGCGATCCGTTTATCAGAAAACGAAAGGAAAGGCCGTTCTTTCGTACGATATCCTGCGAATCCTCATACCCGGCCGGGGCGAACCTGATCCGGTCACACTGCAACTCGAGCGTCATGTTGTTTGTCTGAATAAACGCATTTGGGAGAGGGCTACCGCTGAAGCCCCATTCGGCAAGTGCAGGGGCCGCTGACAGACAACACATCAGGCTTGCTGACAGGAAGGTGTTCTTCATTCTTAACTCCTACAATCACTCAATCGTGGGGATGATTATGGTGCTATCGCTTTGACGCGCCAGTGACCGGTCATTCAATCCTAAGACGACGCGCCATATTCATTTGTCCCTTCCTGTGAAGGTCGCGTAAGCCACCAGATCATCAAGATCGAAAGGACAAGCTGGATAACGTACACGACCATCAAACCTGTTGCGCCAAGAAAGGCCGCCGGACCTCGCAAAGCCTCAGGGTTCTCGATGCCCGTTTCCACTGCTGAAAACACGGCGACGCCGGTTAACAGCATGAACATCGTCACGATGCTGAAGGCCATTGGAAGAAGAAGATACCATCCAGGACGACCCGTATCATGCAATCGACGCCACCCCGCGGCAAGCAAGGGTAGCAAGATCGCCAACTGGAAAACCGAGTTCAGAAAGTTCGATCCCTGTCCCGTGTCCGGATCGGTACCAAAAAGGACCGCACCGAGTACCGCCAGCCCAAAGTTGACCAAGACCACGAACAGAACAAACCACCAATACTCTGATCTTCGCGCGCGGCCCGAAAACACGACATACTTCGACAGACAGGTCTTGACCGATTGCGTGAAAGCCATTTTACATCTCTAGCTTGTTCTCGCGGCCCATTTTTTTCAATCAAGGATCTAGGGAAAAAATCAGTGGTGATGCAAGTTTTTTGTGCAGATTGAAAATTCCGGACTGGGCTACCGCGCGGGGAATGAAAGACTTCAGACTGCCCTTCCCAAGACGGGGACGTGTCCGCTGACCCTCCCCAATTGCTCTCTGAAGCCAAAGGTAACAAATGTCACAGTCCGCATACTTGCATCTGGTATTGGGAGGAAGTGCCGGCGGATGTCTGCGCGCGGCAGTTGCGACTTGCGGCCTGACAGGCCGCGTGCATGTGTTCGATGATGATCTGAGCCACGGTCCGTTGAACGACAAGCAAGCGCGGGCAACATATTTCGAGGCATTGTTCCAAAACTATGGTCAGTTGCCTGAGGATCCGGTTCCTTCATTGGCCGATTTCGATAGCCTCTCAGCCCATCTGGCGCAGGACATCACGCCAGAAGTCTGCATATGGGCGGGCGAGAATGCATCGGAACGGACGTTTCTGGAGATGGCTTGCCATAGCCTGCGCCTTTTCAAGGGGGCAGTAATGCGTGTCGGTGCGGCGGGCCTAAAGTCACCGCCCTATATCGGGCCACAAACCCCGGCTTTATTGGCGCGCCTGTTTGATCGACGAGAAGCGGTAGACATGGCGACCCGAGCGGCACTTTCTTCTGCCTATCTGCATCTGCGAGACAACGGAGCAACGCTGCGCAAATGGGAAGCAGGCAAGATTGTCGATGTCTCCGAGGACTACTATGACAGCCTGCTGTTGGCATGTTGTGCACCAGACTGGATTTGTGCCGCACGCGTGGTCGGTACGGCGATGGGTCGTGGCGATGAACATAATTTGTTGGGCGATGTATTTCTGTCCGGCAGGCTTCAGTACCTGATCGCGAAAGGTCTGATTGAGGCATCTGGCCCGCAGGCGAGCCTGCGGGACTATAGTGTTCGACGGAAATGACCCTGCCACACTTTGGCGCAATGTTGAATATTGATGCATCATTGCCTGGCTGGCCCGGTGGGATGGCACTGAGGCGCTGTTGAGAGGATTGCGAATGATGAGGACGAACATGACGATCATCGCGGTAATCACAGTGGCCGTAGTTTTGTCCTTCTGGGCCGGATCCGAAGAGTATAGTCAGTACAAACGCCCTTTTCCCAAGTCCATTCGGGTATCCCCAGGTCACCAGACAGCCGTCGAACGGTCGTCGACTCTCCCTTCAACGCGATGCCGGGCTGAATTCGGCCGCTCCAGCCGGGGGATCGACGCATGCCGGCGCGATTCTCCCGCAAATCTAACCGTCAGGCCGACTGCGACTCTGCCGCTTCCGCCAGGGTTGCAGCCGATCGTAGTGGTCGGCATGGGAAACCGAAGTGTGGGCGGCGGATGCACCGTCACATCTGGTCTATTTCAATGGCGAGCGTTTTCTGGGGCCATACCACTTACCCGATTTGGCGGCATTTCGACGTGATCAGCGGTTTAGTCCATCGGCCCCCTTGCAGCCGACCGCGATTCAGTACGTGAGTGACTGCAATGCAGCGATTGCGGTCATTCGGTCCCGCGGCGGATACGGTCGAAGTCGGCCATAACCGGACGGTCACCGACTGATCAGCTCGGCCGCCAAGACAATTTGCGGCACAGGATCGGCAAACTGGCGCTTTCACTCATGAGCAGACCGTTTCTCATAGCGGGAGCCTATGACTCCGATCGGGCAAAGTGGGCAATCCCTTGGTCAGTCAAAGCGTCACTCAGGTAGTCCGGCTTTTCTCAGATCGTCCAGCACGCGCTGAGCGGATTCGGTATGGCCGCTGATACGGGTGTTTTTCAGATGTGACAGTGTTTCCTGAGGGCTGAGGGTCTGAATTTCCTCGACCTCCCATTCTGCATCGTCATCACGTCCCGTGCGCACATAGCTGGCAGCCAATATGCGTCGAACCGGTAAGGCGTTGGGGTTGCGCGCTTTGGCGGCTTCCAACAGCTCTACAGCTTTGTCGTATTGGCCGAGGATGTAATAGGCGCGCCCGAGGTTGTATGGGTAATCCCAGGTGTAATGCGGGTTCAAGGCCATGCCCTTGCGGATATTGGCGATTGCCGATTCGGCATCATCCATGTTGTTCTGAATGAGCGCCAGCAGCCCATAACCATCGGCGTAGTTCGGTGCGATTCGTAAAGCTTCATGAACAGCGGCTTGTGCCTGGTCGAATTCTTTGCGTACGAGGTGCGCATAGCCAAGCGACCAGTATGTTTGAGGGATGCTCGGGTCCAGCTCTACAGCTCTTTTCGCGAGCTCAAGCGCTCGGTCGATGGTTTGCATCGGACTGTCGCTCCAGCTACGCAAGTAATTGAAACTTAGGTTGTAGGCCAGCGCTCCGTACGCACGTCCATAGGCAGGATCGGCTTCGATTGCCTTACGATAAGCCACTTGTGCTTCAAGATTGGTTTCGCGGGTGCTGATCCTGCTCAGCCGTTGCCCTTCCTGAAAGTGATCGTAAGCCAATAGGTTGTTAGTCGGTTGGCGTGCCAGCCGGCTTTCTTCCTGCGGGCTTAGGGTCACTGACAGGCTCTCTACGATCTTTTCAGTCAGCTCATCCTGTACGGCAAACACTTCGGTCACTTCACGATCATAGCGCTTCGCCCATTTCTGAAAACCTGTGCTCGCATCAACCAGTTGGGCGTTAACCCGCACCGAGTCACCGTAACGCCGGATACTTCCCTCCAGGACGTAATCAACACCAAGCTCTTTACCGATCGTCTGGGCATTCACCGTTTTGCCTTTGAATGCGAACGAAGTATTGCTCGCTATGACCATCAGCCTTGATAAGCCAGAGAGATCCGTGATGATGTCCTCGGTTATCCCGTCTGCAAAGGGCTCCTGCGATGCGTCCTTGCTCAGTTCCTCGAACGGCAACACCACGATCGATGGTTTGCGTGCTTGTTGTTGGACAGAATCTACGTCCGTCGATGCCGTGGGCTCCCGTTCCGACTCCCAGGGCTTCAGCCACAGCGATGCGCCACCGATGAATATGATTACCAGGCTGAAAAGTGCGAAGAATCGAACACGCGGCCACGCCATTGGTCGAGAATTTTCGGTCTTCTCGGCTCCTGGTACCGCCTGACCTGATATCAGGGCAACTTTAAAAACGCGGTGCGGTTCGTCAAAGCCTTTGAGCGTCTTCTCACCCAGGTTCTCTTGTTCGAAGGGGAGGCGTTTTGGAAGGGCTTCATGAATCGCCGCCGTGATACATACTCCACCGGGTGTTGCCAGCTGTTCGACGCGCTGCGCAAGTACAACACCAGGGCCTGTGACGGCCCCATCTGCGAATATTCCCTCGCCAAGTGCAATACCGATTCGTACCACTGGGACGATGTCATCGTTTAACCGCTTATTGCTTTCGGAATTCGTCCCTTGAAAATGGAGTGCCGCGCACACCGCATCCGACGCTCGAGCGAACTCGGCAACCAGTGCATCGCCTCGAATTTCGCGTGCAAAGCCACCATAGGATCTGACAGATTCAGATAGAGTCCGGAAGGTGCTCTGAATACGCTCGTGGGCAAGTCTTTCATTCCGCCGGACGAGCTCGGTGGAGCCGGCCACGTCAGCGTGGAGGATAACAGCAAGCTTGCATGGCTGGTGCTGTGCCACCGGCGTCTCCTCTAGTAGGCGTAATCCCGGTGAACTTTATCTCAACATTAAGACCTCTGGGGCGTTATTCCGCGCAAAATGCCGGACCAGGCGAGCAGTTCAGCAAACGACGGCTGTTTGTTGTCTCCTGCCCAGCCGCTAGCTCCGCATTAGTACGGCTTGGTGCCGGGAATAGCCTCAACTGGCAGGAATGCTGTATGGCACCCAGACTCCATTCATCAGGAAACGCCTAAGGACAGCTTCGCGTCGGTTCCTGCTGAAGCAGGCCGCCTGCTGTAAGGTATCCGTACACTGTCCAACAGCAAACGCTGAAGGACCGTTCCGTGTTGATTGCGGCTTTCCGGCAGACCACCTCCGAACTTCCGCTTGGTGTCGGGTCCTGCCGGTCATGAGTTGAAAAAGCCGCCGTTCGGGGAAATATCCTGACCTACGTCCGGTGACGAACCCATAGCGGAATCAGTCGGATCAGACCTCCAGCGGCAGCTTCGGCACCGAGCAGCAGACGGTCGCCGAGTACGACGTCAACTCCTGTTCATCGCCGTTTGCCGCGGCGGGAATTGCCGTCACAACAGTCCGTTCCTGTTACGGAGCGGTCGTTCACCGGACGCCACCTGACCTGCAGGAGTTGGTCGGGAGCCGCTGGGCAACTTTTGCTATTTCTATGACCGCTTTCAGCATCTATGTAGAGTTCGGAACTATGTAGAATTGTGGGCCGGGGTGGCACGCAAGCCCCTGTTTCAATGCGCATCGGGGCCGGCGTGTTCTCTACATAGTTACAGCTCCTGGAGGAACTGCATCAATGCGTCAGGCGGGCGATAACGCGGGATCTTGGTATCGGGTTCCTGAAGCCGGGCGAGAGCCATGTCCTTCATAGACAGATCGGCCTCGATGTATTGATGTGTGGTGGACACGCTCTCGTGCCCCAGCCAGAGCGCAATCACGCTGAAGGCAACGCCGGATTGCAGCATATGCATCGCTGAGGAGTGACGAAGGGTGTGCATCGAAACGCGCTTGTCGATCTCGGCCGCGGTCGCCGCGGCGTGCACGGCGCGGTTGAGCTGGCGGGTGCTCAGTGGATCGATCGGATCCTGTCCGGGGAACAACCAGCCGCCGTCGAGCATCTTGCCCTGCGCACGGGCGCTGCGCCACCAGGCACGCAGGCACTTGAGCAACACCGGCGAGAGCATGGCGTAGCGATCCTTGCGGCCCTTGCCCTGCTCGACACGCAGGGTCATGCGCTGGCTGTCAATGTCGCCGACCTTGAGGCCGACCACCTCACTGGCCCGCAGTCCGGCGCCATAGGCGGTCGAGAGCGCAGCCTGGTACTTGAGGTTGCCGGCGCACCCGATCAGGCGTGCCACCTCCTCTCGGCTCAGCACCACCGGCAGCTTGTGCGGTACGCGCACACTGCTCATCTTGGCCATCGCCTCGGCGCGATCCAGCGTGACCTCGAAGAAAAACCGCAGTCCCGTGATCGTCGCGTTGAGCGTGACGCTGGAGATCCCGTTGGCGACCAGGTGCAACTGATAGCGGCGCAGGTCTTCCGCTGTGGCCGTGTCGGGCGAATGGCCCAAAAACCGGGTGAGGTTCTTGACCGCCCGGATATAGCCGAGCTGCGTCTTGGGCGAGAGCTTGCGCAACGTCATGTCATCGATCATGCGCTGGCGCAACGGGCTGATCGTTTGATTGGCTTGGGTCATGGCCGTGCTCCTGATGTCAAGCGAGGCGAAATGCCTCAATCTTCAACATAGGAAACAGGCACAAACCCTAAGGCGCCGACACCCTCAAACCCTGGCACCAACTACCGCGCGAGCGGTTTAGTCGTGCGCCCACGAGGGTGCCGTATCAGCACGGTGCAAGTCCGTGTCGGAGGAAACCACAACTCCGTAACCAAAGGTAATTGCGTCGTCGTGAGGCGGGGTGAGAAGCAACTGGAGGTGAACAATCGGTCCGCAGGATAACGAACTCGATTCGGCGGCATGTGACGGCGAGCCTTCGACTAAGTGGCGAAGCCTGAAACTCACCGACCACGCTGTCGTGGTGGATAAAGCGATGGTCGGGTACATGCTGTGGTTGGAGGTGGAACGATTGGAAGGTGCGGCACCTTAAGTGGGGAGACCTGGGCATCGTGGTGACGGCGTCCAGGAGTCAGAGCCCTCATAGTACTGCACGGCGCTGAATGCCCGGGCTATGGAACCGATACGGTGGCACCGCCGGGAAACCAGGCGGCAAACAGAGAATACAAACGGGTTCCTAAGGTTCGATGACAGAAAGTGTCCGAAAAGCGCGGAGAGCAAACCCGTTCCGAGGGAAGGAGGGTAGGAAGGTAGATATGAGAGGTTCAAAACGATGCAGAGAACGGAAATCGCAGATTCCATAGTGCGGGCAACCGCTAGACTGGAGGAAAACCCGGATGGTCCACGCACGTGGTCATGGGTAGCAGCGTCGGTGTGGACGGATCGTATGTTGGCGGCCCTGGGCAACGGGGTTAGAGGAGGTAAATGGCATAGTCTGATCAATAAGGTTTATGCGCCACAGACATTGTGGGCGGCCTGGCAACGGGTGGCGGCGAACCATGGAGCGGCGGGCATAGACCGGATGAGTATTGAGCGTTTCGAGGCCCATGCGGCATTTTATCTGGCGGAACTGGGACAGGCGCTGCGTGAAAGCAGCTACCAACCGGAACCGGTCAGGCGTGTGCATATTCCCAAAGGCAAGGGAAAAACCCGGCCCCTGGGGATTGCGACCGTCAAGGATCGAGTAATGCAAACGGCCTTAAAGTTGGTGATAGAGCCTATCTTTGAAAAAGAGTTTCTGCCCGTTAGTTTCGGCTTTCGGCCGGGACGCAGTTGCAAGGAAGCACTACGGGTCGTGGATCAGGCGCTGAAAGATGGCTACACCTGGGTGGTGGATGCCGATCTACAGAGCTATTTCGATACGATCCCAAAGGAACCACTAGTTGGCGCTGGTCCAAGAAAAGATCAGTGATGGCCGGGTGTTGGAACTGGTGAAGCGTTTTCTCGACCAAGACGTCATGGAGGGTATGAGGCGCTGGACTCCTGTAACGGGTACGCCCCAGGGTTCAGTCATCAGTCCCTTGATGTCCAATCTGTATCTGCATGGTTTGGATGCACTGCTGAGCGACGTGGAAGTGCGATACGTTCGTTTTGCCGATGACTTCGTGGCGTTGTGCCGCACGCAGCAGGAA
>Ga0316190_10003382_pt1 | contig 11576 bp, 10 predicted proteins | sample Eddworburrow2_MG_FD_204929 | JGI IMG/M metagenome (GOLD analysis project Ga0316190, IMG submission 204929) | Coastal sediment microbial communities from Maine, United States - Eddy worm burrow 2 | ecosystem: Environmental > Aquatic > Marine > Coastal > Sediment | place: USA: Maine | collected... | reverse complement strand
GCGTCGTACTCCCCAACCCATCCTGATGGTAATACTGTGTATTTGCAGGAGTACTGAGGCTCAGCAACCGATCTCCATACCGATAATGCGCCAACAGACTGCCGTCGCTTAACCGCTCCTCCAGTACCGACTTGCCATCATAGAAGTAGTCCACATCGCCCCGCTCGCTCAGGCGATGACGCACGCGCATGCCCTGGAAGTTGTAGTCATATTGGCCAAGGAGTTGGTCCTCGGCGGCGGGCGGACCTCTTCTGGTCTGTACTAGCTGATTCTTGACGTCGTAGGCGAACAGGGTGGATTCCGGTTCGGCCCCGGTGTCGTCCAGCTTCTGCAGGGTGTTGCCGTTGGCGTCGTAGCTGTAGCTGATGGCCTTGGCCAGCAGGTTATCGGTGACCTGGGTCAGCCAGTGGGTGTCGTCATAGCCGTAGGTCTTATCGGTGAGCAGGACGGCATCCTGATCGGTGACGGTCTCGGTGATGCGGTTGCTGACGCTGTCGAGGCCATAGATGGTGGTCTTGCTGCTGCCGTCGGCCTGGGCGACGGTGAAGTCGGTCAGACGGTCGGAAAGCAACAGGGTCAGGCCTTACATTTCACAGATCACAAATCATCAATATCAATTGTAAGGCCTGCCCCCTGGCCTTAACCCCTGGCCTTCTTCGATAAATGTAGAGCATGTCTTATTTGCTCTATCGTTCTTGATTTAGAGGCAATGAGGCAATGAATTGGCCCTGTTATATGCTATTCCTGGCGGGGGATTCAAGGGGCTGTGAGGGGGTGCATGGATATGCCGCTTATGAGACTAAGGAGGCAATTTCCACTGAACCACGGCTATCATCACTGATGTAGCGGCTCTTTAATTCAGGTCCTTCCTTGCCATCCATGGTTCAACTTCGGGGCTTTATACTGGCCTCTGCCAAACATAAATTGAAGGTTGTTCTTCTCACGGCTTGCCCACTGGAACACAAGCGACTAGCTGGCTTTATGCATGCCATCCCTGGCGCAGCTTCACTGCTCTAAACTAACCCCAGCCCGGCCTTCCATGGCCGGGCGTTCGCAAAAAAATTGATTCACTGGATCAATTTTTTTGCTCACCCCTGTGCCCTGGTAATGCGCATCACGGTAGGCAAGGAGCGCACCTGCCGGATAATTCTGGCCAGATGTTTGCGGCCGTTGACGGTGATGACAAACTTCAGGGTGGAGGAGAGCCCATCCCGCTCTTCAATACCAACATTCTCGATATTGGATCCCATTTCCGCAATTGTGGCCGCCACCGTTGCCAACACCCCGCGCTGGGTGCCCGCCTCCACCCAGATCTCTGCGCTGAATTCGCCATCCACCTTCTCTTCCCAGCGCACATCCAGCCAGTTATCCCCGCTCTTGCGAAAATCCCCCAGATTCGGGCAGGCATTGCGATGCACCACCATGCCCTTGCCCGGGCTGAACACGGATACGATGGCATCACCGGGTATGGGGCGACAGCACTTGGCGAACTTGACCACCATACCCTCGGTGCCCTTGATGACCAATGGGCCACCCACCGCTTCACCGGCTGGTGCATCCGGCGCACGCTCCATCTCTGTACCCGAGAGGCGGCGCGCCACCAATATTGCCATGCGATTGCCAAGCCCGATCTCGGCCAGCAGGTCATCCAGCTTGTTTAGCTTGAACTCATTCAGCAGCTGCTGCATGTTTTCTTCGGGAACGGCCTCCAGGTTGCCGCCATAGGTTTCCAGCTCTTTGCCTAACAGCCGTTGCCCCAGGCTGACCGCCTCCTGGGTCTGAAGGTTCTTGAGATAACCGCGTATATTGGCCCGTGCCTTGGCGGTCACCACAAAGTTCAGCCATGCCGGGTTGGGGGCCCCTCCCGGCGCGGTGATCACCTCTACGGTCTGGCCGTTAAAAAGGCGGCTGCGTAGCGGCGCCAGCCTGCGATCCACCCGTGCGGCAACACAGTGGTTACCCACATCCGAATGAACGGCATAGGCAAAATCGATGACCGTAGAACCCTTGGCCAGCACCATGATCTCGCCCCGGGGGGTAAAGACGTACACCTCATCCGGAAACAGATCGACCTTTACATGCTCCAGGAACTCCATGGAGTTGCCGGCACCCTTCTGCATCTCCAGCAGGTTCTTCAGCCAGTCGGAGGCGCGATCCTGAGCCGCCCCACCAGACTCCCCACTCTTGTACATCCAGTGGGCGGCAATTCCAGACTCGGCCAGATGATGCATATCCTCGGTACGGATCTGAATCTCGATGGGCATGCCATGGGGCCCAAACAGCACCGTATGCAGGGACTGGTAGCCATTGGCCTTGGGAATGGCGATGTAATCCTTGAAGCGCCCCGGCATGGGCTTGTAGAGGTTATGCACGGCGCCCAGCATCCGGTAGCAGGTGTCGACCTTGTCCACGATGATGCGGAAGGCGAAGACATCCACCACTTCGGAAAAAGAGCGCTTCTTATCACGCATCTTGGTGTAGATGCTGAACAGGTGTTTTTCACGCCCGATCACCCGCCCTTGCAACCCCTCCTGGCGCAGTCGCTCCTCGATGGCGGTCTCAATATTACCGAGCACCTCCTTGCGGTTGCCACGCACCGTCTTCACCACGCGCTTGAGCACTTTGTAGCGCATGGGCCAGTGGGCGGCGAATCCCAGATCCTCCAACTCCAGACGAATGGTATTGATACCCAGTCGATTGGCTATCGGGGAATAGATCTCCAGGGTTTCTCGTGCGATGCGACGACACTTTTCCGGGCGCATGACACCCAGGGTGCGCATATTGTGCAGCCGATCCGCCAGCTTGATCAGGATGACCCGGATATCCTTGGTCATGGCCAGCAGCATCTTCTGCAGGCTGGCCGCCTTGGCCTCGGCGCTTGACTTGAAATCGATCTTGGTGAGTTTGCTCACCCCATCTACCAGCTCGGCAATCTCCTCATCGAAGGTCTTGGCCAGCTGGTCCTTGGCAGTTGGGGTATCCTCGATGACATCATGCAGGATCGCCGCCATCAGGCACTTATGGTCCATGTGCATTTCGGCAAGGATACGGGCCACCGCGACCGGGTGGTGAATGTAGGGTTCGCCGGTAAGGCGCGTCTGACCCTTATGGGCCTCGGCACCAAACAGATAGGCACGGTAGACCTCCCGCACCTGCTCTGGCTCTAGGTAAGACTCCAGATATTCGCAAAGATCGGCAATGGAGAAACGCTGCTTATCCGGCTCGTCTCCCTGGGAAGCGTCAATGGGAGCCGCATCCCGCATATCAGCTCTGCCTTATACTAGGTGGGATTTGAAGATCGAAGGGATCAAGGGCGAAATGCCTCACCCCTGCCTGCTTGCTAAAAGAAACCCAATCGGCAATAACCAAGTGATCAAAAACGTCGGTACTGACAACCATTACGCTGTGTCGGACCCCTCGCCACTCGCGGCTGGAGCCTCTGCTACCACCTCATCCGCACCCTCGACCAGTTCCTCCACCTCGGGCTCAACGTAATCGACGGATTGATCGTCCACCAGCCCCTCAGCAATCTCCCGTAGGGCCATTACCGTGGGCTTGTCGTTTTCCCAGGGCAGCAGGGGTTCGACCCCGTTCACGAGTTGACGGGCGCGCTTCGATGCCAGCAAAACCAAATCAAACCGGTTATCTACATGTTCCAGACAGTCTTCTACAGTAACGCGCGCCATGATCAATCACTCCGGAGGGAATAACCCCACTCACATCAAAATTTTAAGGAAGAATACAAACCTAGGTAACTGGCGAACCGCTCAGGCCCGATAATTATCAAAAAGTTTAACCGATTCAGGTGCTTTAAGCCAGCAGGGCCGTAAGCTTGTCAGACAATTTCACCGACTGCACCGACTGACGCAAACGGATGGCTTTCACGATGGCCTGCAACTCACTCAGGGCCAGATCAAAATCATCATTGACGATCAGGTAGTCAAACTCGGCGTAATGGGACATCTCGCTCTTTGCGTCACGCATACGCCGCGCAATCACCTCTTCGCTATCCTGGCCTCGGGCGCTCAGCCTGTCATGCAGGGACTGGGGATCCGGCGGCAGAATAAAGATGGAAACCGCATTGGCTATGCGCTCACGCACCTGGCGCGCCCCTTGCCAATCGATCTCCAGCACCAGGTCCTTACCCTGGGCCAGGCGTCCCTGAACATCCTCCTCCGAGGTGCCATAGTAGTTGTCAAACACCTTGGCATGCTCAAGAAAAGCGGCCCGGCCGATCATCCCCATAAAGGCCTCCTGGCCCACAAAATGGTAATCGACCCCATCCTGCTCCCCCGGCCGCATTGCGCGGGTCGTGTGGGAGACAGAAACATTGATCTCGGAATCGGCCTCCACCAAGGCCTTGAGAAGACTGGTTTTCCCCGCCCCCGAGGGGGCGGAAACAATAAACAGAGTACCTTGCATTCGATCTACATTCCCGACATTCGCTTTTTCACGGCGGGATTATCAATACCATCCACGCCTCTCATCAACAGGCTTGGGCCCATACTCACTCGATATTTTGAACCTGCTCTCTCATCTGTTCGATCAGCACCTTCATATCCACCGCGATACGGGTGGTCTCAACATCATTGGACTTTGAGGAGAGGGTATTGGTTTCCCGATTGAGCTCCTGCATCAGAAAATCCAGGCGGCGACCCACCGGTTCATCCTGCTGCAGCACCCGATTCACCTCATCCAGATGGGCGCCAAGGCGATCCATCTCCTCATCCACATCCAGCCGCTGGGTCAGCAGCACCATCTCCTGCTCCACTCGACCCGCATCCAGCTCCTGGGAAAGCTCCTCCAGCCGGACCTGTAAACGACCTCGGATTCCCTCCAGGATCTGCGGCATCACCTCCCTCACCCGGGCCACATGCCCAGCCATGGCGGCGGTGCGCTCCTGGATCATTTCGGCCAGCCGCGCCCCCTCTCGCTGGCGGGTCTCGATCAGACTATCAATCGCCTCCTCCAGCAGTTCCGAGGCTTGCTTCTGCACCGGCGTAAGGTCCCGTGCCTCGATCTCCAGCACACCGGGCCAACGCAGGATATCCATGATCGAGGGGGGGACACCCTCATGTATGAGGTGCCCGACCTCCTCCGAGGCCTCCAATAGCTGCAGCGCCAACCGCTCATTGGTTTTCATGGTGGCCGCCGCGGATTGGGATGGACGGAAGCGCAGACTGCAGTCCACCTTGCCCCGGCTTAGGCGTTTACCGAGGCGCTCTCGCACCACGGGCTCCAGCGAGCGCAACTCCTCGGGCAAGCGTACGGACGTTTCCAGATAGCGGTGGTTCACCGACCGCAGTTCCCAGATCAGCTCGCCTTGGTCATCCCGATACTCCTTGCGCGCAAAGGCTGTCATACTGCAAATCATCAATGCTCTCCTATACTTTAAGGCTTACTGAGACGCTCGAGGGAATCCCTCTCCCGCGGAGGCGGGGGAACAAGTTACCCACCCTGAATCCGTGTATGATAGTTCCCTAACAGCCTCCTTGCATCCCATATCCGAAAGAACTTAATGGAGCACCCCAGAGACAGCCTTCCCAAGGGTACGGTTATCGATTGCTACACCATTGTCAAACTGATCGGCAGTGGGGGGTTCAGTCTTATCTACCTGGCGGAAGACGAGGACACCCAGGAGCGGGTGGTGATCAAGGAGTATCTACCAAAAAAGATGGCGACCCGCAAAAGCAGCCTGCGGGTAAGCGTCCTCAACGAAGAGCAGCTCAACGCCTTCCATTACGGGCGAAAGCTCTTCTACCAGGAGGCCAAGGCCCTGGCCACCCTGCAGCATCCCAATGTGGTCAAGGTCCGGAATTTCTTTCTGGCCAACGAGACGGCCTACCTGGTCATGGATTATGAGCCCGGCAAGAACCTGGGCAGCTATATCAAGCAACGGGGGGGCAGCCTGAGCTCCAACTTCATCATGACCGTATTCCCCCCCATTCTGGATGCATTGAGCCTGATCCACTCCCACAATCAGCTGCACCTGGACATCAAACCCAACAATATCCACCTGCGCCCCGGCGGCAACCCCCTACTGCTGGACTTTGGGGCCGTGCGTCATCGCATGCGGGCAAAGGATACCCGCTCAAGCCAGGTGGTGACGCCGGGCTTTTCTCCGGTTGAGCAATATTACGCCTCGGGTGATGTGGGCCCCTGGAGCGATGTCTATGCCATCGGCGCCACCATGCGCGCCTGTATTGAGGCCAAGCCGCCACCCTCCGCCATCAAGCGGCACGCCGAAGACACCATGAAGCCTGCAGCTGAGACCTTCCAGGATAAGTATCCCCGCTATCTGTTAGAGGCCATAGACTGGGCCATGGAGATGGACCCCCTGTTGCGTCCACGGAATGCCGGAGAGCTCTTGCAGGCGCTTACGGAGAAGCTCAGGAAACCCAAGCCCGCTGATAACACCGGCCTTAAAAGGCAAGGCAAAGGCAAGCAGCCATGAGACGTATCCGATATGAAGCCGGCCGCATATCGCTGATTGGTGATCGCCCCTTAAATCAAGACCGCAGCACCCTGATTGAATCAAAAGAGAGCATCCTGATGGCCCTTGCGGATGGCATGGGCGGCCATCCCAGGGGCGAGGCGGCCGCACAGATTCTGATAGACATCTGCGAAAACGCATTCAGCAAGGCACGCAAACCCATATCAGAACCGGACAAGTTTCTCTCTCGCATCCTGTATAAGGCCCATAGCGATATCATCGCCTTTGGATCCAAACAGTCGCCTCCAATCAAACCCCGCACCACGGCGGTCATTGCCCTGATCCAGGAAAATCGGGTCTATTTCGCCCACTGCGGGGACAGCCGTTTTTACCTGTTTCGTGATGGCCGGGCACTCACCCGCACCCTGGATCACTCATATGTAGAGCTCCTTCATCAACAAGGCTCCATCACCGCTGCCGCCTGCGAAAAGCACCCCTACCGCAACTATGTCACCCGCTGCCTTGGTGGCAAGAAGGACTCCATTGAGGTCGCCACAGGCACACCCATCATGCTACAGCCCAATGACACCCTGCTGCTGTGCTCCGATGGCCTATGGGGCGCCCTCAGTGATGATCTGCTGGGTGCGGCCTTATCCACGCCTGCCCCCCTGGAGAGTGCCCTGGCCAAACTGGCCCATACCGCCACATCAGCAGCACACCCTGAGAGTGATAACGTAACCGCCGTCGCCATTCACTGGATTGAAGGGGCCACTACCGGTCTGAAAAAAGAGCCCTCCTCTGGAAAGAGCGCCACATCGTCCCCATCTGAGGGCGATGACAATGAATTAACCCAAGCAATTAACGATCTGCAAGCGCTGATCGACATCTATGACACAAACCCTGATCAGGAGAAAAAATGAGACCCAGCGGCCGCAAACCCAATGAGCTTCGCCCTATCCGCATCACTCGCCGCTATACCAAGCACGCCGAAGGTTCCGTGCTGGTGGAATTTGGTGACACCAAGGTGCTGTGCAATGCCTCCATTGAAAACCGGGTACCAAGATTTCTGCGTGGTGAAGAGCAGGGCTGGATAACCGCCGAGTACGGCATGTTGCCCCGCTCCACCAATCAGCGCATGGGCCGCGAGGCCGCTCGCGGCAAACAGGGCGGGCGCACCCTGGAGATCCAGCGCCTCATCGGCCGCTCCCTGCGCGCCGCCGTCGACCTGAAGGCCCTGGGCGAACGCACCATCACCCTGGATTGCGATGTCATCCAGGCCGATGGGGGCACCCGCACCGCCTCCATCAGTGGTGCCTTTGTGGCCCTGCACGACGCCATCGAACATCTGATAGCGGAAGGAGAGCTGAAGGCCAATCCCATCCACGGCATGATCGCCTCCATCTCCGTAGGCATCTACAAGGGCGTACCCATACTGGATCTGGACTATCCTGAAGACTCCAATGCGGAGACGGACATGAACGTGGTGATGAACGAGGCCGGCGCCTTCATCGAACTGCAGGGCACCGCCGAAGGGCATGCCTTTCGCGGTGATGAACTGGATGCCATGCTGGATCTGGCCCGCCACGGCATCAGCCAGATTATCGAGCATCAACGCACTACCTTAGCCGAATAGAGGACCCACCCGTGAGTCAGAAACACCAGGGCGAACAGATCGTACTTGCCAGCAACAATCCCGGAAAGGTACGGGAGATCAACCAACTGCTGGCAGAGCAGCTGATACAGGTTACGCCACAGTCGGACTTCAATATCCCCGAGATTGAGGAGACCGGCCTGACCTTTGTCGAAAACGCCATCCTCAAGGCCCGAAACGCCGCCCAGCATAGCGGCCTGCCGGCCATTGCCGACGATTCCGGCATTGAGGTGGATGCCCTCAATGGCGCCCCAGGGATCTATTCCGCCCGCTATGCCGGTGTCGGCGCCTCGGACCAGGCCAACCTGGACAAGCTGCTGGCTGACCTGCAAGAGGTGCCCGGGGAACGGCGCAGTGGGCGTTTTCAATGCCTGCTGGTCTATCTGCGTCACCCAGAAGATCCAACCCCCATCATCTGCCAGGGCACCTGGGAGGGCCGCATCCTGTTTGAGGAAAGTGGGGAAAACGGCTTTGGCTATGATCCCATCTTCCTTGTGCCCGAATACAACTGCAGCTCAGCCGAACTGAAGCCGAAGGTGAAGAACCAGCTCAGCCACCGCGGGCAGGCACTGCGCAAACTTGTTGCGGCACTCTCAGCATGAATACCGTGCACCTGCACCAAGCTGCGAATGCCATTCTCCAAATCCCCCACTCAGTGGGGAACATTTTCACCTGGCAAATGCCGTTATAATGTGAAATCAACGCCAACAGCTTTTATGGATAAACACCAGACCCCAGGAGTACCTTTCTCAATGTACAGATTAACTATTGCCCTGATGTTCCTTATCGCCCCTCTCGCATTTGCTGCGGATACCCCACCAGGGCACCCCACAGTGGACGAGGCAGACAAGGCCCTGCACACCCAGGCCAACAACCCCCTGCCCAACAAGGGCAAGGTGCTGGAGACCCTTGAGGCCAGTGGCTACACCTATCTCCTGGTCAGTGATGCCGGCAAGGAGACCTGGGTCGCCGTCAACCGCATCCAGGTCAAGCCAGAGGATTTTGTCCGCTACAGCAAAGGAAGCGTCATGCGGAACTTCCAGAGCAAGTCCCTAAAACGCACCTTTGATGAGATTGTTTTTGCCGGCAACATCAAGGTTGAGGGCAGCCATCCCACAGTGGAACAGGCCGCACAGATCCTTAACATCGGTGAAGCCGAAGAGCTGCCAAACCAGGGCAAGGTGGTCAGCACCACCCCCAGCAACGCCTATACCTACATCGAAGTGGAGCAGGAAGGGCAGACCCGCTGGCTCGCCGTGCCCAGGGTAGCCCTGGAGGATGGGTCAATGATCCGTTATGGAGATGGCGCTGTGATGAAAAACTTCTACAGCAAAAAACTGGGGCGTGAATTTACTGAGGTTATCTTCCTGGGCGGTGTGCAGGTCGTAAAATAACAAGCGGGTTAATTAAGGGTCACGGACGACTCATTTACCCGGCTAGTCAACAGATGCCCATAGCGCGAATCCGCTATCGCATCCTGCCAATCACCATTCAGCACCCAACGGCTGGCCGCGCCCGGCACCAGCTGGCGCCAGAGTTCATCATATTTCTTATCGAACAGGCTTTGGACATCCGCCTCTACAAGGTGCCAGCCACCTCGCTCCATTTCCATCTCCAGCTGCCCGGGCGCCCAACCGGTATAACCCGCATATAAGCGCATGGCAGAGGGGGGAACACCCACCTTCACCATATCCAGAATCAGGAGTTCGTTGCGGCTAAAGTACACATCCTCAAAGATATGGAAGCTATCAGCAGGCGGATCATCACTACGAAACAGCACCTGTAGGGTGGTTCGGTCAACCGGGCCGCCATCAAATACCACCTCATCCGCACCTTTCAGCCCCTTCAGCGCAGGAATCGCCTGCCCCAGGGTATGCGGGGTAGGGCGATTGATGATCAGCCCCAAGGCACCTGTCTCATCGGCAAACACCAGCAAGATCACGGCATGTTTAAAAACCGGCCCCTCCATATCCTCACTGGCCACCAGCCAAGCCCCCTTGCCAGGAGACTTTGCAGCCTTAAGGGCGGTCACATTCGTTGACGCAGACAATCGATGATCCGCAAACACAGGCTGACTGCCCCCCACTAACAACAAGGCTGCAAGGAGGAGACTACAGAACGCCGCTTGGAGAACGCGGCACATAACACCGGGGACCGGTGCAGAGTAGGAAAACAGATTCATATAGCACTCAGTATAGGCTGGCACCCGACAAAACGCCCTAACCACCATACACCACATCTGGCAGCCAGGTGGCCAACCCAGGCTGCCAGGCCAACAGCCCGAGCATCAAAAGTTGGATAACAATAAAGGGGGCAACCCCCCGATAGATCTGGCCGGTGGTTACCGTGGCCGGCGCCACCCCGCGGAGGTAGAAGAGGGCAAAGCCAAAGGGCGGGGTCAGAAAAGAGGTCTGGAGATTGATGGCGATCATCACGCCCAACCATACCGGATCCAGGCCCATGGCCAGCAGGATAGGACCGACAATGGGAACCACCACAAAGGTGATCTCAATAAAATCCAGGATGAAGCCCAGCAGGAACATCACCACCATGACGATCAGCATGGCACTGAAGACACCGCCAGGCAGATCGGTCAACAGGTCGGTAACCAGTTCATCTCCCTCAAAGCCTCGGAACACCAGGGAGAACACCGCGGCACCGATAAAGATCAGGAACACCATGCTGGTTACCCGGGTGGTGCCACGCACCACCTCACCCAAAGTGGCCAGATTAAGCTGCCTCTGGGAAAGAGCCAGCAGCATGGAGCCCACGGCACCCACGGACGCGGCCTCGGTCGGGGTTGCCAGTCCGCCGAGGATGGAGCCCAATACCGCAACAATGAGCAACAGGGGCGGCACCAACACCTTCAGCACCCGCATCCCGAGCCGGCCGGCATCCTGGGCCCGCTCCTCCGCCGGAATCGCCGGCACCGCATCGGGCCGTAGCAGCGCCACCCCCACCTGATAGAGCAAATAGAGCCCCACCAGCAGCAGACCGGGAATGAGGGCACCCACGAAAAGATCCCCCACCGACACCGTATCCGGTGAGAAGATGCCCATATCCAACTGGGCCTGCTGATAGGCGGAGGAGAGCACATCCCCCAACAGCACCAGGATAATAGAGGGCGGAATGATCTGCCCCAGGGTGCCGGAGGCGCAGATGGTGCCGGCGGCGAACCCGGGATCATAGTTGCGTCGCAGCATGGTGGGCAGGGACAGCAGCCCCATGGTCACCACCGTGGCACCCACAATGCCGGTACTGGCCGCCAGCAGCATACCCACCAGGGTCACCGAGATGCCCAGTCCGCCACACAGGGGACCGAACAGGGAGGCCATGGTATCCAGCAGATTCTCCGCCACCCTTGAGCGCTCCAGCATCACCCCCATGAAGACGAACAGCGGTACCGCAATCAGGGTCTCATTGGTCATGATGCCGTAGAGGCGATTGGGCAGGGCCTGCAGAAAGGCCTCATCAAAGTGGCCGGTTATGCTG
>Ga0316190_10003380_pt1 | contig 11581 bp, 10 predicted proteins | sample Eddworburrow2_MG_FD_204929 | JGI IMG/M metagenome (GOLD analysis project Ga0316190, IMG submission 204929) | Coastal sediment microbial communities from Maine, United States - Eddy worm burrow 2 | ecosystem: Environmental > Aquatic > Marine > Coastal > Sediment | place: USA: Maine | collected... | reverse complement strand
GCCCTGGCTGATGGCAGCATCATTACCGCCTCTTGCCCCAACACCGGCTCAATGGCCGGCCTGCTAAACCCCGGCAATCGCGTCTGGTTATCAACCTCTGACAATCCCAAACGCAAATATCGCCACACATGGGAAATGCTTGAATGCGGCGACCTGCCTGAAAAACCCATGGTCGGCATTAACACCCATTTACCCAACAAGCTGGTTGCTGAGGCTATTGAGGCTGGAAATATTCCCGAGCTTAACGGCTATTCATCGCTACGCCGCGAAGTCAAATATGGTCAAAATAGTCGAATCGACCTGCTATTGGAATCACCTGATAAACCACCCTGCTATGTGGAAATCAAAAATGTCACCCTGCTGCGCCAGCCAGCTCTGGCTGAATTTCCCGATGCCCACACGGCCCGCGGGGTCAAACATCTGGCCGAATTATCCGCCATGGTGGCACAAGGTGCCCGTGCTGTGATGTTTTATCTGGTCCAGCGCACCGATGCACAACGTTTTTCTCTGGCCAGCGATATTGATCCAGCCTATTTTAACGCCTACATTAAGGCAAAATCAGCAGGTGTTGAAACACTTGTCTGGTCTTGTAAACTAGATGAAACGGCAATTGAACTGGATCGCGCGATTCCAGTAGGAACAGGGACTTAGATGAATTACGTAGATGCCGCCAGTGTACCGGTGATCAACAATGGCCAGATCAAGCTACACGGCCCCGAAGGTTTTGCCGGCATGCGCAAGGCTGGCGCTCTGGCCGCACTTGCCCTTGATGAATTGTCACCCTATGTCAAACCGGGCGTTACCACACAGGCCCTTGATGATCTGGCCTTTCAATTTGCCCGTGACCATAATGCCCTTCCGGCAACACTAAACTATCGTGGTTACACCAAATCCCTGTGCACCTCGATCAATCATGTCGTTTGTCATGGCATTCCCGGCCCCAAGCCAATGCGTGAAGGCGATATCGTTAACATCGACATCACCCTGATTGTCGATGGCTGGCATGGTGACACCAGTCGCATGTATCCGGTCGGTGAAATCAACCGCAAGGCCCAGCGCCTTTGCGAAATCACCTATGAAAGCTTGATGCGCGGCATTGCCGTTGTTAAACCGGGAGCAACCCTTGGCGATATCGGCCACGCCATCCAGTCTTATGCTGAAAGCGAGCGCTGCACTGTAGTGCGCGATTTTTGTGGCCACGGCCTTGGCAAATTGTTCCATGATGTACCCAATATTTTACACTATGGCACCCCCGATCGCGGTACAGAACTGCGCAAAGGCATGATTTTCACCATCGAGCCAATGATCAACCTAGGCCGACCCGGTGTTAAAATTCTTTCAGACGGCTGGACCGCCGTTACCCGTGACAGATCACTCACTGCTCAATATGAACACTCCATCGGTGTTACCGACGATGGTTGCGAAATTTTCACCCCGTCACTAGCCGGGTTGCATCAGCCATGAACAAGGGTTTCAAGGAAGCTCCGGTAACGCCAGCGCAATCAAAACCCCATTATCTGGGCCACCGCGAGCGATTGCGGGACCGCTTTGTTGATGGTGGGTCTGATGCCCTGCCCGATTATGAGTTGCTCGAACTGGTTCTTTTCCGCTCCTTGCCACGCCGCGATACCAAGCCGATTGCCAAGGCTTTGCTTGAAAAATTTGGCTCCTTTGCCGAAGTCATCAGCGCCCCGCGTGAGCGCCTTACCGAAGTCAAAGGCATTGGCGATCTGGTTGCCACCGATCTCAAACTCGTTCAGGCCGCCGCCATTCGTCTGTCCTTAAGCGCGGTAAAAAATAAAACCGCCCTGCATTCATGGTCGCAACTGATCAACTATTGCCGCGCATCCATGGCCTATAAAAACAACGAACAATTTCGTATTCTGTTTCTCGATAAAAAGAATTATCTTATTGCCGATGAAATCCAGGGCGAAGGCACCATTGATCACACCCCCGTTTATATCCGCGAAGTCATCAAACGCACGCTGGAATTGGCCGCCGCCTCAATCATTCTGGTCCACAATCACCCTTCAGGAGATGTGACCCCGTCACGGGCCGATATCGAAATGACCCAAAAAATTGTCGAAGCGGCAGAAAAGCTCAACATTCTTGTTCATGATCACATTATCGTCGGTCGTGAAGGCCACGCCAGCTTCCGCGCACTGGAATTGATTTAACCTTTATTGCGTTCAGCCAGTTCAACCGCTGTATCAAAATCACGCACCACCCCGTCACCCATCATTTCCACCTCAATCACGTCATCTGAAAACTGATTGATTAAGTCTCGGGCCCCTTTGTCACCGGTCAGTTCTTGCAGGCCTGAGAAATAATCCCTGCCCCACAGCACCGGATTACCACGTCTGCCTTGCCAAACCGGCACGCAAATATCACTACTTTTTTGAAATCCTGCAATCAAACGCCTGATATCGGCACCACTAACCAGCGGCATATCACCAAGCATAACCACCACACCATCAACCTCAGAACCAAGTGCCCTTATGCCTGTAATCAGCGATGTTGACAGCCCGTTGCGAAAATTCTCATTGCGCACAAACCGCACCTCATGCCCGGCCAATGCCGCCTCAATCTTTTCAGCCTCATGCCCCGTCACAACGCAAATCTGCCTTATGCCTGCTGCTTGCACCTGCGCCAGTGTTTGAGCCACCATCGGCTGACCATTAAAATTTGCCAGCAGCTTGTTGATCTCTCCCATCCGGGTCGAACGACCGGCGGCAAGCACAATGGCAGCTATGACCGGTTTGGTTCTCATTTCAATCTTCTTTCAATCTTCTTTCAATCTTTTTTCAACCGAGCACGCGGGTGCGGCCTTGAGGCAATTTCTTTCAACAAACCACCAACCCCCATACCTTGCAGATCACCACCCGTAACCCTTATGCCAGCCAGCAATCGCTCCAGCACCCAGTCAAAACCATTACGCTTGAGCGAGCGGGCACAAGTTGGTACGCCAATCACCGGCATCTCGCCAATCTTAGCCAGCAGCAACAGATTACCCGGATCAACCGGCATCCCCAGATGCTCAATCTTACCGCCAACCTGCAACACTGCCACCGGCACCACATCAGCCCGATCAACAATCGCCGAGGCACCAAACACCAGCGCCACATCATGGTGAGGCGAAGTCGTATTCAGGGCCAGCGACACCGCATTGGCATCATGGTTGACCACACTGACACGGCCAAGAATGCTGCCCGCCCCCTCAATTCGCTCAGCCATTACCTGTTCGGTTTTTTCAATCAACGACTGTTTCGTTTGCTCAAGTCGGGTGATAATCAGCCCGACCCGTTTGGGTTCAAAAGCCGCCACAGCAATTGGCGCACCCTTGTCAACAACCGCCAGCCCCGCATCCATGGTGGTTTTAGTCACCGCATAGGGAATAATTTTGACTGTTGCCAGCATCTGCCCCTGTTCAACCCGTTCAAACGGCATCAAACACGCCACAGTCAGGCTTTCATCAATCGCGTTAAGCTGATTGATAATACCAGCATCAATCTCAACCACGCCTGATTGTTTGGCAAACAGGTTTGCCCGTCCACTGGCCGTGGCCTCAACCTTTACATTAGCCCCGGCTAAAACTCTGCCAATGGTGATCGCCGCATCATTTTCATTAATGTCATCAGGTGCAAGCTTTGCGGCATAAACACTGTCAATATTGTTTTCAGCCAACGCTGCAATATCGGCCTCATCAAGCACTTTACCTTTTTTCAGCACGCCTGCACCCAGCGTCACCGAATGAGCCAAAATGGCCCCCTTGGCCGCATCAACCGGGATTTTACCAAACTCCATCGCTTTAATTATCCCTATTGCCCTGCCGCAAGGCACTGGTCATTTTGGCCATAATCGAAATGGCGATCTCGGGCGCCCCTCGCCCGCCAATATCCAATCCGATTGGCCCGTCAATCCGCTCAAGGCCCGCGACATCTTTCAAGCGCTCCAGCCTTGCTGCATGAGTTTTGCGCGAACCAAGCGCCCCGATATAAAAACACTCACTGGCAAGGGCCATCCGCAAGGCCGGATCATCAATTTTCGGATCATGGGTGAGCGCAATAAAGGCGGTGCGCTGATCAAGTTCAAACCCGTCCAGCACTTCATCAGGCCATTCAGCAATCAAATTCACGCCCTCAAACCGCGCATCACTGGCAAAACTGCCACGCGGATCAATCACAATCACATCATATCCCGTCAATTTGGCAATCGGTACCACGCCTTGAGCAATATGCACCGCCCCGACAATCACCAGCTTTAAAGCCGGATTATAAATATTGATAAAAACCTCATGGTCATTACCCGCTATCGCGCTCTTGTCAAAACGAAACCCCTCTGCAAGCTGCTCACTCAAGCGATCACCCGCAAGATCATGCGCCCTGACCAGTCGCTGCTCACCACTTGTCAAATCGCTCACCAACGCCACAGCAACTCGGCTCTTACGGCTCTTGATAATCTCCTTTAAAAAACCCGCCTTAACACCATCAATTGACTCAACAAAAACCCGAATACTACCCCCGCAGGCAAGCCCGACCTGCCAGGCCGTTTCATCAGCCACACCAAATTCCATCAATTCCGGCTTGCCGGTTTCAATCACCTCAACCGCTTCAGTAATCACCGCCCCTTCAACACAGCCGCCCGATACCGAACCTAAAAACGCCCCTTCACTATCGATCAACAATTGCGAGCCGACCGGTTGCGGCGCCGACCCCCATGTCTGCACCACCGTTGCCAGCGCAATGGCGCGGCCTTCATCAAGCCACTTAATGGCACTTTCCAATATGCTGTGATCGCTGTTCATGTTTCTCAGGCTTTATATCGTAACCAGTTTTGCGGATTGTGCGCCGGTTTGCCGCTAGCCGCAAGGGCAGAGGCCAGTTCGGCCAGACTGTCAAGGTTATGCACCGGGCGAAACTCATCCACATGGGCCATAATTGTGCGTATCCCGCTGGCCTTGGCCTCAAAGCCATCAAAGCGCAATAACGGATTGAGCCAGACAATACGTTTTGCCGATCGTTTCAACCGCGCCATTTCAACCTCCAGCACCCCCGTATCATCGCGCTCCAACCCGTCGCTCATCAACAATACATGAGCATTCTGACCCAGAACCCGCCGCGACCATTTAAGATTAAACTCAGCCAGACACTCGCCAATGCGCGTACCGCCCGACCAATCTTCAACCGCGCCTGAAACCTCAGCCAGCGCCTCATCCACATCACGTCGCGCCAGTTGCCGGGTAATATTGGTCAACCGCGTGCCAAAGACAAAAACCTGCACCCGGTCACGATCATTCATCAAGGCATGTAAAAAATGCAGCAACATGCGTGAATAATTGGCCATCGAGCCCGAAATATCGAGCAACACCACCAATGGAGGCTCACGCCGGGCCGGTTTTTTATATTTAAGGTCAATCACCGCTCCGCCCGAACGAAGCGATGCCGCCAGCGTTGCCCGCATATCAATCACCCCGCGCCCTTTGCTGGCCTGAAAGCGCCGGGTTGGTAATTCGAGCCGCTTCAGCCGCATTCGCGCTATGGCCTGACGCGCTTCAGCTTCTTCGCCCGCTGACATCTGCTCAAAATCCTTGGCCCGTAACACCTCACGTTGTGAAGCGGTATAATTGGCCTCAATTTCAATCGCCCCGGTATCAACCTCGCGCATGGAACTTTGATGAGCCTGATCAAACATCGCATTGGCCAGACGGCGATAACCGGCCTGTTTGGGTTTTTCACTATTGCCCGACATGGCAATTTGTTGAAAAAACATCTGCATCATTTGCTCAAGCATTTTCGGCTTGCGCCAGAACACATGAAATGCCTGATCAAACAGCACACTGTGCGCATGGCTTTTGACCATCACACAATGCAGGGTCCAGTAAAAATCCTCGCGCCCGCGAATCGTCTCTATCGATACAGCCGCAAGCGCATCAAGCACAGTTCCCGGTCCGACCGGCACCCCGGCCTGACGCAAAACCCGCCCGAAATGCATGATATTTTCTGCCAGTTTGCCGGTTCCGTCCGCCATCACCCCAGCGCCGCAATCTCGGACTTGATCTGGTCCAGCATCCGCTTGGCCTCAGAGCCTTCCATTTTGGCAATGTCATCCTGATATTTCAGCAACACCCCAAGCGTGTCATTCACCGTTTGCGGATCAAGTGACAGGGCATCAAGCTCATGCAGGGCACTAACCCAGTCAAGAGTTTCAGCAACACCGGGCTGTTTGAACAAATCGCTGTGGCGCAAGGCCTGCACAAAGGCCACCACCTCGCGCGCCAGACGGTCTGACACATCCGGTTGCCGGGCCTTGACAATTTCCAGCTCCCGTTCAGCCGATGGATAGCCCACCCAATGATAAAGACAGCGCCGTTTGAGCGCATCATGCACTTCGCGGGTCCGGTTTGAGGTGATGATAACAATCGGTGGCTGCTTGGCTTTAATGGTGCCAAGTTCGGGGATCGACACCTGATATTCTGACAACAACTCCAGCAGATAAGCCTCAAACGCCTCATCAGTGCGATCAAGTTCATCAATCAGCAACACAGGTGCATCACCCTCAAGCGCCTGCAACAAGGGCCGTTTGATCAGAAATGTCTCATCATAAATATGATTTTCCAGCTCGCCACCGCTGGCCCCTTCAGCTTCGGCCATACGAATGGCAATCATCTGACGCGAATAATTCCACTCATAAACAGCTGAAGAAATATCCAGCCCTTCATAGCACTGCAAGCGGATCAAGCGTTTGCCAAGCCCGCTGGCCAGCACCTTGGCAATCTCGGTTTTACCAACCCCGGCCTCTCCTTCAAGGAACAGGGGTCGCCCCATTTTAAGGGCCAGAAACACCACCGTGGCAATCGCCCGGTCAGCAATATAATCAGCACCTGTTAGCAGGGCCAAGGTCTCGTCAATAGACGCAGGGAGTTTGTTTTTCATTATTATTATAAGCCCCCTGCTTCCAGGTTTTTGTTACTTTGCCGCCTTGATCGCCCGCTTGGCCATGACACCAACCAGATGAGCGCGATATTCCGGTGAAGCATGCATATCTTCATTGAGATCATCGCCATTGGTTACAATGTTTTCAATCGCCTCGACAGAAAAGTCCTTTGTCAAAGCCCTCTCCATTGCCTTTTGCCGAAAAACACCCGGCCCGGCACCTGTCACCCCAACGCGCACGTCCTTGCCATGATCGGCAACAAACACCCCGACAATCGCATAACGCGAGGCCGGATTGGCAAATTTGGCATAACCGGATTTTTCAGGGATCGGGAAATCCACCGCTGTGACAATCTCGCCACGCCGCAAGGCTGTTTCAAACATCCCTTTAAAATACTTGTCAGCATCAATAGAGCGCTTGTTGGTTATCACTGTTGCATTCAGCGCCATTAAAGCGGCGGGATAATCAGCCGCCGGATCATTATTGGCGATTGAACCGCCAAGCGTGCCCTTGTGGCGCACCTGCGGATCACCGATTTCACCGGCAAGTGCTGCAAGGCCCGGAATGGCTTTTTTAAGCTCACCATTGCGGGCAACCTCGGCATGGGTGGTCCCGGCCTTGATGGTCACCTTGGACTTCATCACCTTAATGCCGACATTGCCTAAACCTGACAAATCAACCACATCACTGGGTGCAGCCAGTCCTTGTTTCATGGTCGCAATCAGGGTCATGCCACCTGACATCAACACCCCTTCTTTTTGCTTGCTGATTATTTTTTCTGCATCTGCCAGCTTGGCAGGACGATGGTAATCAAAATCATACATGTTTTTGTTCCTTTCTCTGCTGACAGTTATTCTGCTGCTTGTTTGGCGTTGGCTTGCAATGCATTCCACACAGCCAGTGGTGTGGCTGGCATGGCGATGTCCTCGCTGCCAATCGCATCGGTAATCGCATTGATCACCGCCGGTGGTGCGGCAATCGCACCGGCCTCCCCGCAGCCCTTAATGCCAAGCGGATTGGATGGACAGGCCGTTGTGGTAAAGCCAAGATCAAATGACGGCAGATCATCAGCCCGCGGCATGCAATAATCCATGAATGAGCCAGTAATCAACTGACCGGAATCAGCATCATAAACACAACCCTCGGTCAGCGCCTGACCAACACCTTGCGCGATGCCGCCATGTACCTGACCTTCAACAATCATCGGATTGATAATATTGCCAAAGTCATCAACCGCCGTCCATTTGACGATTTTAGTCACCCCCGTATCCGGATCAATCTCCACTTCGCAAATGTGGCAACCAGCCGGGAAGGTAAAGTTTGACGGATCATGGAATGCGCCCTCTTTCAGGCCAGGTTCCGTATCTTCAGGCATATTATGAGCAACATAAGCTGCCAGTGCCACTTCACCAAAGGCCAGAGATTTGTCGGTTCCCTTGACTGTGAAATTGCCACCTTCAAACTCGACATCACCTTCTGCTGCTTCCATTAGATGCGAGGCGATTTTTCTGGCCTTGGCTTCCACCTTGTCAATTGCCTTGGAAATCGCTGTCATACCAACAGCACCAGAGCGCGAGCCATAAGTGCCCATGCCCATCTGCACCTTGTCAGTGTCCCCGTGAACAATCGATACCTGCTCAAGCGGAATGCCCAGACGTTCAGACACCAGTTGCGCAAAGGTTGTTTCATGGCCCTGACCATGGCTGTGACTGCCGGTCAAAACTTCAACCGTGCCAACCGGATTAACCCGAACCTCGGCTGATTCCCACAATCCCACACCGGCCCCAAGTGAACCAACCGCCGCTGACGGGGCAATACCGCAAGCCTCAATATAATTGGAAAATCCAATACCGCGCAGCTTGCCGGACCGCGCAGCTTTTTTGCGCCGTTCCTCAAACCCGGCATAATCAGCCATTTCCATCGCCTTATCAAGCGAGGCATCAAAATCACCAGCGTCATAACACATGATAACCGGGGTCTGATGCGGGAACTCCTTGACAAAATTGCGCCGCCGTAATTCAGCTGGATCAACACCAGTTTCACGCGCGGCCACTTCCATCAGGCGCTCAACCACAAAACACGCTTCAGGTCGCCCCGCCCCGCGATAAGCATCAACCGGTGCGGTGTGCGTGTAAACCGTATCAACCTCGGCATAAATATTGGCGATGTTGTATTGGCCAGACAACAATGTTGCATAAAGGTAAGTCGGCACAGCTGATGCAAAGGTCGACAGATATGCGCCCACATTTGCTGTTGTATGGGTGCGAAGGCCGAGAATTTTGCCATCACTATCAAGCGCCATTTCAGCTTTTGTTTCATGATCGCGGCCATGGGCATCACATAAAAATGCTTCCGAGCGATCACAGGTCCACTTGACCGGACGCCCGCCAATGCGCTTGGAAGCCCACAAACAGACAGTTTCCTCGGCATAAACATAAATCTTTGAGCCAAAACCACCACCGACATCAGGGGCAATCACCCGCAATTTGTTTTCAGGGGCAATGCCGATAAAAGCCGACAGAATAAGCCGTGCCACATGCGGGTTCTGACTGGTTGTATAAAGAGTGAAATGTTCTTCAGCCGGATTATACGAGCCAAGCGCCACCCGTGGTTCCATCGGATTGGGCACCAGCCGGTTATTGGCAATATTGAGTTTGGTTATATGAGCCGCATTTTCAAACGCTGCATCAGTTGCCGCCTTGTCGCCAATCGCCCATTCATAACAGGTGTTCTTGGCAATCTCGTCATGCACGCGCGGGGCTCCGCGTTTGCGTGCCTTGCCGGTTTCAACCACGGCATCAAGCTCTTTATATTTAACATCAACCAACTCGGCTGCTGCTCTTGCCTGTGCTGGCGTTTCGGCAATCACCACCGCAATATGATCACCCACATAACGGGCCTTGTCGTTCGATAACGCCGGATGCGCCCCCGCCTTCATTGGCGAGCCGTCCTTGTTGCTGATCGCCCAGCCGCAAATCAAGCCGCCAAGGCCATCTGCCGCCCAGTCAGCACCGGTAAGGATACCGACAACACCGGGGGCTTTTTCAGCCTGCTTTGTATTGACTTTAACAATCTGCGCATGGGCATGGGGTGATCGTACAAAATATGCATAAGTTTGGTTTTGCAAATTTATATCGTCACAATAATTACCTCTGCCGGTCAAAAACCGGGTGTCTTCTTTTCGTGCTACACGGGCACCAACGCCTTGGTCACTCATAATATACCTCCATGAAGGAAAATCTTTTCAAAACTGAAACTGGCAAGCCAGGTCGACACGGTCACATCTTTGATGCGCCATCCTGAATGGCTTTAACAATGTTGTGGTAACCGGTGCAGCGGCAGATATTGCCTTCCAGCTCGGCCCGTACTGTTTCTTCTTTCAGTTTTTTGCCACGACGCTTGACGATATCAAGCCCGGTCATCACCATGCCCGGTGTGCAAAATCCACATTGCAGGCCGTGGTTTTCCTTAAATGCCGCCTGCATCGGGTGCAGTTCACCATTCTTGGCAACACCTTCAATAGTCTTCACCTTGCCACCTTCACAAGCCAGTGCCAGAGTTGAACAAGACTTGATCGCCTTACCATCCACATGCACAACACATGCCCCGCACTGACTGGTATCACAACCCACATGCGTGCCCGTCAGGCCAAGATTTTCGCGCAAGAACTCAACCAGCAACGTGCGTCCCTCGACCTCACCGCTGACGTCCTTACCATTCACATTCATGGTAACAATCGGCATCTATGCCTTCTCCCTATGATATTTTTATTGTTGATCGCCTCAGGTCTGCACTTCTTGAGTGGTGCCTTTCCCGAACCGTTTTGTGTCGCAGAACAGCTTGCGGCATATGATATGACAGGTCAAGATGCTGACGAAAATCAATGGAGAACTTTTATGCAATCTAAAGTCATTATCACTTGCGCAGTCACCGGTTCCGGCGACACTGTCGGCAAACACCCGGCCATTCCTGTCACCCCGCAGGAAATTGCCACATCGGCCCTTGAAGCTGCTGATGCCGGTGCCGCTATTGTTCACTGCCATGTCCGCGATCTTAAAACCGGACGCGGCACCCGCGATGTTGACCTTTATCGTCAGGTAATGGAAAACATCCGCGCCAAAAACACCAACGTCATTATTAACTTTACCGCTGGCATGGGCGGCGATGTCAGCATTGGCGATGGTGAAAACCCACGTGATTTTGATGAAGAATTCACCGATCTGGTCGGCCCACTTGAGCGCTTGTTACATGTCAAGGAACTGCGCCCTGAAATCTGCACCCTTGACTGCGGTTCGCTGAACTTTGGCGACGGACACACTATTGTTGTTCAAACCCCGGCCCAATTGCGCCAGCAAGCCGAGCTGATCAAATCATATGGCGTAAAGCCTGAAATGGAAATTTTTGACAGCGGCAATTTATGGTTCGCCAAACAGATGTGCACCGAAGGTCTGATCACCGACCCGCCCATGTTCCAGCTTTGCCTTGGCATCCCGTGGGGCGCGCCTGTCAACACCCAGACCATGGCCTATATGGTTGGTGAAATGCCCGACAACGCCGTCTGGGCCGGGTTTGGTATCGGACGCATGCAAATGCCGATGGTGGCACAAGCCACATTGCTCGGCGGTCATGTCCGCATCGGCCTTGAAGA
>Ga0316190_10003377_pt1 | contig 11582 bp, 9 predicted proteins | sample Eddworburrow2_MG_FD_204929 | JGI IMG/M metagenome (GOLD analysis project Ga0316190, IMG submission 204929) | Coastal sediment microbial communities from Maine, United States - Eddy worm burrow 2 | ecosystem: Environmental > Aquatic > Marine > Coastal > Sediment | place: USA: Maine | collected... | reverse complement strand
AGCCGGAGCGCGAAGCCGGGGGCGGAACAAGCATCACCCGAGCAGATTGCGTTTGCCCAGTTGACCCGGGGCATTCATTGGTAAGCCGGACGAGACGGCGCTGGGCGTAGACCCGGATGAAAAAGACTACGGTGAGGGAGTTGGGATGAGCAAAATCAAAGTGGGTGACGCAGCTCCGGCATTTTCCGGTGTTACGAGCGAGGGTGACGCGGTTGCCCTGGCGGACTTCGCGGGACAAAAACTGGTGCTGTATTTCTATCCCAAGGATGACACACCGGGCTGCACCAAACAGGCGTGCTCTCTGCGAGACCACAACGCTGAGATACGGGCAAAGGGCGCGGCCATTCTCGGGGTATCCACCCAGAACCAAGCCTCGCACAAACGTTTCACTGACAAGTATGGGCTGAACTTTCCGCTGTTGGCGGACGAGGATGGCCGGGTGGCGGCCTCCTATGGCGCGCTGGGCGGCGGGGGCTTGAAATCCATCGCCATGAAGGCCCTGGGTCTGGCGAACCGCGTGACGTTCATCATCGATGAAAGCGGATACATCCAGCACATCATCGACGACCCGAATTGTGCGAACCACGCCGAGGAAGTTCTCGCGCTGCTTTAAGCAAGCTTAGACCTTCCTTAACCCGCCCCGACGAAAAAGGCCGCGAACCCAATGTCCGCGGCCTTGATTGTGGTCCGCACAGAGGCAGGGCGGATCAGGCGGAAACCGCCTTTTCCGCGGCGCGGGTGGCCTTTTGCACCGTGGCATCGGCGTCGTCCGCCGCCTTCTTGAGGCTGCTGTTGGCCTTGCTGGCGGTGCGCTTGACCGTTGCGGTGGCGTCGTCGCCTGCCCGTTTTACCCGGCGCGTCGTCCGGGTGGCCGCACGGCTTGCCCCCTTGGCAGTGGATTTGACCGTCTTGCCGGTCTCCCGGCGCGCTTCGATCACCGCCTCGGCAACCCGCTCCGAAACCGGCTTGTTGCTCTCCGCCAGCGATTTAACCGAATTGTTGAGTTCGGAAACCCGGCTGGTGAGTTCGTTCACATCGTCCAGGGTCGGAACGCCAAGTCGATTCAGAGCCTTGGCCACGCGGTCCTGGAACAACTGCTCAAGTTTGTCCCAGTTTTTCTCGGCCTTGTCCTTGACCTCATCCACCGTTTCTTTGACCTCTTCCGCCGTGTCATCGGCGGCCTTGCGGGTTTTACGCTCCACCGCCTCGCCTTCTTTCACCAGCTTGTCGAACAACTTGCTGCCTTCTTCCTGAGCCACGTTGAACGCGCCCAAGCCGGCCAGCCAGATCTGGTGGGTTGAATCCATGATCGTACGGGTGAATTGATTATCGTCCGCCTTGATGCGTGACTTGAGCTTTCGACCGGCCATGATGGTGTCTCCTGTTTGACAAACCGCAGTGATGATACTGATTCATCACCGATTAGTGGCGAGCAGTCTAAGCCGGGAAATTAGAATAAACACCCTACGCATGTCCCGATCTGGTTGCGCAGGACCTCCGGTAGCCGCGCAGCGCCCGGATCACCCGCTGCTGAATGCCCCGATCGAACGCCAGACTCATGTGGCCAACACCGCCCACGGCGTGATTCTCGGCTCGCGGGAGAATGGCGTTCTCCTGGGGCGCCACGATGTTGTCGTGGTAGCTGAAGATCGATGTCACCGGCACCGGAGCAGCGCTGTCATCCTGCCGGCTCAGCTCCGTCAGCCAGTCGCTGTGATCGGCCATCTGGCGCACATTCAGACCCGACCAAGGCATGGCCAGAGCAGTTCCGAAATGGGGTGTGCCCAAGGTTACGATGCCGGCCACATGCTCTGCCTGACCATGCCTGAGCACGGCGGCGCGCGATACCAGCCCGCCCATGCTGTGTCCGATCAACAGCACTTGAGCGGCACCGGTTTCCGACAACACCTGCTGGATACGCTCGGCCAACTGTCGCCCGAACACATCGATGTCGTTGTAGACCGGCTCCAGAGACAGGGTGTAGATCGATTCGATGCCAGCGGCTTGCAGCGCGCGGCGCAATCCCCACCAATACGCTGCGTTGCAGAAAAAACCATGAACCAGGATGACCGGCGCCCCCGTGTCAGTACCGGTCCTGGTGGGCGCTGGCGGGCCAAATCGGCCTACCCATGGTTGAAGCAACCCGTAACACAACAAGGTGGCCCAGTACTCACGCAACACGAGGCGTGCCCACTGCAGAGAATCGAGACGCAGATCTTTGGGCGGCGGAGAGCGATGCATAAGGGCCAGTATGAAAGAGACACAGGTGGCCAACAGGCGAACTGCCAGAAAAGCGACCACCGCGAAGGTGACAAAACCGATCAAAGAGCGGCCGGGTGGGCTCCAGATCCACGTGTAGAACAGGCCGTACACCAAAAACTCAATCAAGCCAGACAGGCGAATACCGCGAGCCAGCGCCATACCGTACTCCCATTTGACTTCAACGACCGGCAGCGCCGTGGGCGAGGCGCCCAGGCACGTGAACTCGGGTGGTTATTCTACCGCTACCGGCCACAGGGTGTACTCCGGGTAACCGTACCCGATCACAGGCCCGATCGGGGCCATGCCTCCGGGGCCTACGCATCCGAAATGATCGGCCGTCCGGCCCGCCCGTCCCAGCGCCAGGGCAGCCGATTGCCGAGCAATCGGACGCCGCCCAGCCAACGGTCCACACCACTCAGTGCAACTCGATCCGCGGCGCCCGCCATCACAGCGCGACCGGCTTCGGTAAGCACCGGCACCTGACGCCAGTAAGCGCTGGCGGAATCTGCGGGGACAGCGGAAGACAACGCATCACCTTCCGCCAGTTGAATCAATGGCACCGTGCCCGTTGCCAGGACATTGACGTACTCGGTGGCGAAAACCAGATCCCCAAGATAGGGCGCCGGTTCGGTGCTTTGCTGAAGCCCGAACAGCCGTCCAAGGCTACGCTGGCCATTTACCGCATTCAAAAAAGTGCGTTCGGTTCGCGACAGCCCGTCCCGGCGATCGGGATACTCTTGCAGCAGGCGGTTCAAAGCCGGTATCAGAAAAGGCAAATCACGCGGAGCGGATTTCACCAGTTCGATCATAGGCCCGGGCTTATCCGATCGTAAGGCACACCAGGCGCGTTTGGCCAAATGCAACTGCTCGACCCGAACGGAGACCCGGGAGGGAAACAGACTGTGGAGTTGGCTGCCGTTCAACTGCCCGAGACCGTGGAACGGCCGCAAGCCGGGGAAACGGTCGACACACAACAGGCTGAGCCGCTTCGGGTTTTGAGGTTCCCGGGCGTACCAGTCCAAAATCTGAATCAACTGCAGTTGGTCGTAGAGATCATGCTCAAACCACAGCACAACCTCATCCTCGACCACACTGGCCCGCAAACACGCATCCCGCTCAGCAAACGACTGATCCACAGCCGCCGCCTCGGACCAGCCGCGGCTGGCGATAAAGCGGGCCCGCACGTTGCTCAGCTCAGTCAGATCCAGGTCAGCCGTCACCGGACCCTCGTGCAACACGTCGCGCCACGGCATGACCCGGCCGACGAGACCGGTTTCGGAGATCCGGGTCGCATCACCGTTGGTCAGATGGAGCATGGTTCTGGCTGCCGTCGCTTGAGGCCCCGCCGATCTATTCGTGAACGTGCATCTTGGGCCTCAAATGCACAGCGCCGTCGGGTCCGATCTTGGCAATAGCACGCCTGTTACCCACGATCTGCGCATTTCAGCCTCCAACCGGCTGTGTCCAGACTCGCTGAGCCTCCCTGACATCTGGCCAGCAAACACACTATGCCCGCTGGTATTCCGCGGCGCCGTCCTCCAGAAAGCGCCAGAGAAAATCGGCAAAACTGCGTCGCACCACCAACTCAAACCCCAGCTCATGCGCCGGTTCGGGCCTGGACAAGAGCACGGTGCTGCCGGCCAACAGCGTTTGCGCGCATTGCCCAGGCGCAAACGCACGTGGGTGCAGATCCAAGGTGCAGAATTTCGACAACAGCGCACCGGCATCGGGTCCTGACACCACCAGAGTTGTCTGCCCGGAACTGATATCAGTGAGCGCGAAATGCGTGCCTTCGAAGACCGCCTGCAGCGCATTCGCCAGTTCGGACCGGGCACCTTCCGGGGTGGTGATCAGCCACTCATCGGGGCCCAGCCAAAAAACCCGAACCTCGCCGTGGTCGGCGACCGTATTGGGTTTAACCGGCAACGGTCCACCCAGCACGCCCGTAACCGCGTCGACGAAAGCCGGGGACGCGATGTCGCCACGCAAATTCAACTGACCCAGGAAAGGGCGTTCCGCTAAGCACACCGTGGCGGCATCGCCGACCACCGGTTGGGAACCGACCCCCGCCAGGGGGCTCTCTCGGCGCGGTGACTCAGACATTCTGACGCGCTCCTTCGGGGTCGTAGAACACCGGGTCGCAAATCTCGGCCCGCACGATTCGCCCGTCCGACAGGGGGGCATAAACCACATCCCCGTGCCGCCGACGCCCGTTCCGGATCAAGGCCAGCGCAATGGAGCGACCCAGGCATGGGCTGTGGTAGCTGGACGTCACATGGCCCAACATGGGTGCCGGCTTGGCCGCGTCGGGGTCATCGACCAACTGAGCGCCCTCGGGCAAGACGAAACCCGGCTCCAGGGTCTTCAATCCAACCATTTGCTTGCGATCGGTCCGCACGCTGTCGGGCCGGAGCAGGGAACGCCGTCCCAGATAGTCCTTGTTCTTGGCCAGAATCCAACTCATGCCCAAGTCGTCCGGCGTGACCGAGCCATCGGTGTCCTGGCCGACAATGATGAAGCCTTTCTCCGCCCGCAACACATGCATGCTCTCGGTCCCGTACGGGGTGATATCAAACGCCGCACCGGCCGCCATCACCGACTCCCAGACGTGGCGCCCGAAATCGGCCGGCACATTGATCTCATACGAAAGTTCACCGGAGAAGCTGATTCGAAAAACCCGGGCGGGTACGCCAGCCACGGTGCCCTCGCGGAACGACATGAACGGGAACGCATCGGCAGCGAAGTCGATATCCTGACACAGTGCGGACAGCACCCCGCGGCTTTGTGGTCCCACCACTGCCACCGTTGCCCATTGGTCGGTCACAGAGGTCAGATACACCTTCAGCTCCGGCCACTCGGTCTGGAGCCAGCGCTCCAGCCAGCCCATGACATGGGCGGCGCCCCCTGTCGTGGTTGTCATGTAGTAGTGATCGTCGGCCAACCTGGCGGTAACGCCGTCGTCCATCACCATGCCGTCTTCGCCCAGCATCAAGCCGTAGCGACAGCGGCCAATACCCAGCTTTGTCCAACCGTTGGTGTAGATGCGGTTGAGGAACTCCGCCGCGTCCGGTCCTCGCACATCGATCTTGCCCAATGTCGAGGCATCCATCACGCCGACAGCGCGCCGCGCGGCGAGGCATTCGCGATGCACAGCCTGATCCAGAGATTCGCCTGGCTGCGGGTAGTACCAGGGCCGCTTCCACTGGCCCACGTTCTCGAACTCGGCGCCGTGCTCCACATGCCAGTCATGTATCGCCGTCTTGCGCACCGGATCGAAAAAATCACCCACGGTCCGCCCGACCATCGTACCAATGGATACCGGCGTGTAGGGCGGTCGGAAGGTCGTCGTGCCGGTGCTGGGGATGTCCTGACCCAGGGTGTCGGCCAAAATCGCCATGCCGTTGATGTTGCCGAGCTTGCCCTGGTCGGTGCCGAATCCCAGCGCGGTGTAGCGCTTGACGTGTTCCACCGACCGATAGCCCTCACGGGCAGCCAGCGCGATATCTGCCGCAGACGTGTCGTTCTGGAAATCGACAAACTGTTTGGGCCCTTTCACACCCCGCAAGGAGGGCACCTGCCACATGGGCATCATTGGCGCCTGCGCGATCATCTGCGCCGTTGGCACGGGCGCACCGGGCGGCACCTCGAACCCCTGTTCGCGGGCCGCCAGCGCGCCGGCATCGAAACCGTCCCGCAGGCACTCGGACAGCCCGAAACAACCCTGGGCCGCACCCACCGAAACCTCTGGCTGGCTGGAGTCGCCCGGCACAAACGCGGCGAGGGTCTCGTCGTAGCGAGGCTTACCGCCGGACTGGGAATGCAGGTGAACCGCCGGACTCCAGCCGCCGGACATGGCGATCAGATCGCAACGAAGACCCCATGGATAGCCGCTGGAAAAGCCGCGGCCACTACTGTTGAGCGCCATCAACCGCGCACCCTCCACACGCTTGCCCCCCTGCACATCGACCAGCGCATGCCCTGAATAGACGGAAATGCCCGCCGCCCGGGCCTGGGCTGGAAGTTCCCCATCGACCTGGGGTCGAACGTCCACCACCGCCGTCACCGCCACCCCGGCTTCGAACAAATCAAGCGCGGACCGGTAGGCCGAGTCGTTGTTTGTGAACACCACCGCCGCCTGGCCAGGCGCAACCGCATATCGGTTTAAATAGGTGGACACCGCCGAGGCCTGCATCACGCCTGGGCGGTCGTTGTTTCCAAACACCAGGGGCCGTTCTATGGCGCCGGCGGCGATCACGACGCGCCCGGCCCGCACCCGCCACAGCCGCTGCCGGGGTCCGGCGCTGATACCCGGTGGCAGATGATCTGTGATGCGTTCGGCGATGGTCAGGAGATTGTGGTCGTAGTAGCCGGACACGGTGCTCCTGGACAGCAGCCGGACCTCGGGCAGACCACGCAACTCCGCCACCGCGGCCTTCACCCAGTCCGTCGCTGGTCGCCCGTCGAGCTGTTCCCGGCTGCCGAGCAGGCCGCCACCAAACTCGGCCTGCTCGTCGGCCAGTATCACCCGCGCCCCGGAGCGTCCCGCGGCAAGGGCGGCGGCGAGGCCGGCCGGACCGCCGCCTGCGATCAACACATCACAGTGCACATGGGTCTTGTCGTAACGGTCCGGATCCGCCTCCTTTGGCGCGCGTCCCAGTCCGGCCGCGCGACGTATCTGATGCTCGTAGCGACCCCAGAACTGTTTTGGCCACATAAACGTCTTGTAGTAGAAGCCGGCCGGCAGCAAACCCGCCAGGCGGCCGTTGATCGCCATCAGATCGACCTCGAGCGAGGGCCAGCCGTTTACGCTGACCGCCTCGAGACCCGAGTACAGCTCAACCTGGGTAGCGCGCTGATGGGGCAGCGTGTGGCCACCGCTGCCCAACTGCAGCAAGGCATTGGGCTCCTCGGCGCCGGCGCCGACGATTCCCCTCGGCCGGTGGTACTTGAAACTCCGAGCCACCAGACGAACATCATTCGCCAACAGGGCCGAAGCCAGGGTATCGCCCGCGTAGCCGTGCAGCGTGCGGCCATTGAAACTGAACGCCAACTCGCGGCCTCGGTCGATCCGCCCCCCCTGCGGCAAGCGCCTAGGCTGGGTCATGGCTGCCTCCGGGCGGCTGCTCACCAATGTGATACACCGCCTCAATGCGATAGCTGACGGTGTCGCGCACCACGTTAAACCAGCGACGGCAACCGTGGGCGTGACACCACTGTTCAGCGTGTCGACCCCGGGGGTTGGTGCGCATAAAGAGGTAGTCCGCCCAGGCTTCGTCGCTGGTTGCATCCGGATCACTCGGACGCACGATGTGCGCTTCGCCGCCGTAGGAGAACTCGGTCTCGTCCCGCGGCCCACACCAGGGACAATCGATCTGCAACATGGTCTGTTTCCGTTCGGGTTACGGTCTGCTAAATCTGCCTAGCAGCGTGCTGAAGAAGTCTCACTGGGCACGATGCGGCGTTGCCGCTGCCCCACAGAGCCTGACATCCCTTCGCATCGGCGCCTTGCATTGGTGGATCTGGGGCGCTCTGCAAGTTAACGCACTTATGGGACGGAACATTAGTGCGCGACACCCGCCGCCCCGTGCTCATCGATCAAATGACCGGTAACGAAACGCTCGAGGCTGAAGGGCGCATTCAGCGGATGCGGCTGGTCGCAGGCAATGGTGTGGGCAAACACCCAACCCGAGCCTGGCGTAGCCTTGAAGCCACCGGTTCCCCAACCGCAGTTAAAATAAAGTCCGGCAACCGGTGTCTTGCTGATGATGGGACAGGCATCGGGACAGGTGTCCACGATGCCACCCCATTGGCGGAGCATGCGCACCCGGCTGAACATGGGGAACAGCTCCTTGATGGCAGCCAGATTGCCCTCGATGATATGCGGACTACCCCGCTGGCCATAACCGGTGTAGGCGTCGATCCCGGCGCCGATCACCAACTCACCTTTATCCGACTGGCTGACGTAGCCATGCACTGCATTGGACATGACGACAGTGTCGAGGACGGGTTTGAGTGGTTCTGACACCAAGGCCTGCAATGGGTGACTGTCTATCGGAAACCTGAGGTCGGCCATGGCCGCCAGAACGCTTGAATTGCCAGCCGTCACCACCCCGATCTTGCGGGCGGATATGGCACCACGGGTGGTGTCCACACCCACCACCTGTCCGCCCTCGCGACGTATGCCCGTCACTTCGCAGTTCTGAATGATGTCCACGCCCCGGGCATCGGCGGCCCGCGCGAACCCCCAGGCCACAGCGTCATGGCGGGCGACACCGCCGCGTCTTTGCAAGGACGCGCCCAGTACAGGGTAGCGCGCATCGCGGGATACATTGAGAATCGGAATCATCTGCTTCAACCGATCCGCCGGCACCCACTCGCTGTCCACCCCGTTGAGCAGGTTGGCGTGAACCCGGCGTTGCACATCACGCACGTCCTGAAGGGTGTGGGCGAGGTTGAACACACCGCGTTGGCTGAACATGACGTTGTAATTGATGTCCTGACTCAATCCCTCCCACAGCTTCAGCGACTTCTCGTAGAGCTGGGCCGCTTCGTCCCACAGATAGTTGGAGCGAACGATGGTGGTGTTGCGTCCGGTATTGCCGCCGCCGATCCAGCCCTTCTCCAGCACCGCCACGTTGGTGAGGCCGTGCTCCTTGGCCAGGTAGTAGGCAGTGGCCAAGCCGTGACCACCGCCACCGACGATGAGCACATCGTAAGACGGCTTCGGCTCCGGATTGCGCCACGCGGGCTGCCAGTTCTGATGATGACTGAAGGCGTTGCGGGCGAGACTGAACAGTGAGTACTTTTTCATGCTGCTCCAACAGGGCAGTCGCGCAAATCAGTCGGGGCCGCCGATGCGGCCCCGACCTGAGGTCCTTCCAGCATACAAGTTGAGGGCGGTGTCACTTTATTGCTCACGACACGGCCATACTGTCCCGCGACCCGGAATCCGGCGACAGTATCCGCGGTTGCCCAAGCGCCGTAGCACGAACAGTGGTTTCGATGAACAGCTCCGTGCCATCGTCACCATAGGCCCGGGTATCCTCGCGCTCGACTTTGACCTCGATGGCGTCGGCACCGGCTCGCTCGGCCTGCGCACGGGCGCTGGCAACCGCCTGTTTCGAGGCCACCGCCAATGCTTGCTCCAGGTCGGTGTGGGTACTGACCGATTCCGGGCCATGTACCCGGTAAACGCCGTACTCAAGAGCGGAAATCAGAACCGTGATCCTGCGCATCACACCGCCCACTGTGGCGCCGACCGCATTGGCCACGGCCGCGTGCCGAGGCACGATACAGGTGGTGGCCAGACGCTCGGCAACCGCAGGCAGATGTGTGTCGGCGGGCCCGCCGACGCCAACCAGGGGCTGCCGCAGTCTGGGCTGCCAGTCCAGCAACCCGGCTCGGGTATCGTCCATGACCCAGCGCAGGACCGCGTCGGTTCCCAGGGGCGGCCGGTTTGCCGCACTCACCTCGTTCACCACGCTGGAAATGACCGCAAAACCGCCTGCCCCCGACATTTGCGCCAGCACATCCCGCGCAAACGCCGCAGCGCTATCCCAGCGCCATCCCCAGACCCTCTGCAGGCGCATACGCCAGACCTCCACCCCGGCCACCGCGGCGGCCTGGCACCACTGATTCTGGGTGCCCAGTACGTGGGCCAAATCGCTTGGCGTCAGACCGGCCAGGGCAACCGCACCCCGTTCCACGAGCTTGTCCAACGGATATTGCAGCGCCGCATCCTGGAGCAAAGTGCGCAACATAAGCGGTCCGTCGGACAACAGTTCCAGCACCTGACGCTGCCCGGACGACAGCTCCCGCTTGACCACGTCCCGGTCCCGTATCAAAGCGAAGCCGGCGTCCCGTGAGTCCGCTCCGAACTGTTCCAGGACGGCTTCCAGCAAATCGAGCACATGGGGGTGGCGATGCGCAAGCAGGCTCAGGGGCTCGACGCGACGCGGCCCGAAGGCGAAACACCGGAACGCCCCTTCGCGGATCTCGCTGTCGCCGCCCAGACCATGGGTGTAGACCTGTATTGCCTCCACCATGGTGCGCCACCCACCGACGCTGGCCCCGTCCGGCGCCAGCTCGGGCACACCCTCTGCCAATACGGCCACGTCCAGGGTTGTGCCCCCCATATCCGCAACCACGGCGTTCCGCTCGCCGGACAGATGACGTGCGCCCAGGACACTGGCGGCGGGTCCCGACAGTATGGTCTCCACCGGCCGTTCCAGAGCGGTTTGGGCGTTCATCAAAGAACCGTCGCCCTTGACCACCATCAGGGGCGCACTGACTTCATGACGCTCCAGGGTGCTCTGGACCGAGGTAATGAGCCCACTCAGCGTGGGGATGAGGCGGGCGTTGAGCAGTGTGGTGAGGGCACGGCGCGGCGCATCGAGATGGGCACTCAGCTCGTGCCCGCAGGTCACTGGTCGGTCACATTCCTCCCGTATCCAGCGCCGAACACATTCTTCGTGAACCGGGTTGCGAACCGAGAACAAAGCGGAGACAGCAAATCCGGCTACGCCGGGCGCAAGCCTCCGAACCAAGGCACGGACGGACGACTCGTCCAACTCGGTGAGGGGATCGCCGTGCGCATCGTGCCCACCGGGCAGGAAGTAAACCGGGTCGCCGGCCAGTGCGTCCTCCAGACCCGAGCGCTGCATGGCCCCGGACCGGTACCCGAACAGCAGCAGCGCCACTGAACCCCAGCGACGCTCGACCAGTGCATTGGTGGCAAGCGTGGTGGAAACGCACACCAGACCCACCTCCGCCGCGCGACCGGATATGACCTGCAGCAGCGCCTCGGTTACGCCAATGCTCAGATCATGGGGCGTGGTGAGCGCCTTGGCGGCCGCGAGCACCTGGGCTTCGGCGTCCACCAACACCGCGTCGGTGTAGGTTCCGCCCGTGTCGATGCCAACCCTGAACGCCATCTGCAATCATCCGGTGTTTTACAAACCCGTGGACATTAGCAACCCGCTTCCCGGCGCTCCAGCGCCGCAACGATGACGTGTCGCCAGGAATGACCGAAGCGTCGTGGGCGGGATCTGTTCCGGCCAATGCTGATGATGGACAAGCCGTGTTCGCGGCGGTTCATCGCGGCCAATCAGAACGCGGCCGTTGTCCTGAATCGCATTGGCGTTGCGCCACGCGGGTGCTTGGCTGTCCGATTCGAATCAAGCGCTCGGAATCGCTCGAGGATCTGGTAAATTGCAGGTTTGGTCACGCAGAACCCGTTGCTCGGAAACCATTCCGGCCGCACACAGTCCCAACTGCAAATCCGATGGGACACAACACCGCAAACAGTGGACGAACGACAA
>Ga0316190_10003374_pt1 | contig 11587 bp, 8 predicted proteins | sample Eddworburrow2_MG_FD_204929 | JGI IMG/M metagenome (GOLD analysis project Ga0316190, IMG submission 204929) | Coastal sediment microbial communities from Maine, United States - Eddy worm burrow 2 | ecosystem: Environmental > Aquatic > Marine > Coastal > Sediment | place: USA: Maine | collected... | reverse complement strand
ATTATTGGGGCCGGGATGTCGGGGATCATGGCTGCCATAAAGCTGCGTGAAGCAGGGGTGGCGGTAAGTGTCCACGAAAAAGCCGACAAGGTGGGTGGAACTTGGAGAGACAATTCATACCCCGGACTATCGTGTGACGTCCCGTCGCACGCGTATAGCTATTCGTTCGCCCTCAACCCGGACTGGTCTTGCCACTATGCCCCAGGCCCAGAAATCCAGGCCTATTTCGAGTCGGTGGCGAAACAGTTCGAGATTGTCGACCTCATACGATTCGGTAGTCAGGTAACCGACGCTGTATGGGTTGACGACCACTGGCAGATCACCACTGCCGACGGCTTCAGCGACGAAGCAGAGATAATCATCGCAGCCACCGGTGTCCTACATCACCCAAACATGGCCAAGATCCCTGGACTTGACGATTTCGCAGGCAAGTCGTTTCACTCGGCCCGGTGGGACCACAGTGCCCAAACCGCGGCCCAGCGTGTCGGGGTTATCGGCACGGGCTCCACCGCAGTCCAAATAACCTCAGCGCTAGCAGACGAGGCGGAGCACTTCAGCTTGTTCCAACGAACCGCACAATGGGTGATGCCGCTCCCAAATCCAAGCTATGACCAACAAGAACAAGATCGGCTGCGCTCCAATCCACACGCACACGCTCGGCTCCATCGATATTTGAATGACTCGATGACCGTAAGGCTCTCCAATCATCTGATCAATGCCGACTCCGAGGTGATGGCCGAGGTCGAAGCCCAATGTGAAGCCAACCTGAACACTGTTGTTGACCCCGACCTGCGTCAGCGCCTGCGACCCGACTATCGGGCTGCGTGCAAACGTCTGGTCGTTTCTCCCGACTTCTACGACAAGGTCCAGCGTCCCAATGTGGAGTTGGTCACATCCGCCATTGCCAAGATCGAACCCGAAGGGGTACGCACTGTCGATGGGAAACTCCACAACCTTGATGTGCTGGTTCTGGCAACTGGATTCAAGGTTGATAGTTTCGTCAGGCCCATGAACGTTGTTGGCCTTGACGGCCACACACTTGACGAGATGTGGGATCCCAGACCAGTAGCCTATCTGGCTATTGGGGTGCCTCAAGTCCCCAACTTCTTCATGCTGAATGGACCAAACGGGCCAGTCGGGAACTTCTCGCTCATCGAGATTGCTGAACAACAGATGGGCTACATCATGGGGCTAGTGGACGAGATCGTATCGGGCCGGTGCCAAGCAATCGCCCCTAGTGGGGATGCTACCGAAGCCTATGAATCAGAAAGGGCCGAGGCATGCACCAACACAATCTGGATGACTGGGTGTCGTAGCTGGTACCTCGACGACCGAGGGATTCCAGCCACCTGGCCATGGACATTTGACCGGTTTAACGCCGAAATGTCGGCTCCGAACCTCGATCACTACACCACAAGGTGAAAGCATAAAGACCTCAAGCCGAACTACGGGATCCGACCATGACCAAGTATTCCTTGTCCGATAAGTACACCGACAGCACCGGAATGGTGTTCCTCACCGGCATCCAGGCTCTTGCTCGTATTCCGATCGAACAGTTGCGCGTTGACCGGGCCAAGAACCTCAACACTGCAGCGTTCGTGTCTGGATATCAGGGATCACCGCTGGGAGGGCTTGGCGAGGCAGTAGCCACAGCAGCCTCCAGCACCCCCGATCTCCCAATCGTGTATCGGCCCGGAATGAACGAAGAGTATGCGGCGTCAGCAGTCATGGGGAGCCAACTGGTGGCGGCACGCTCCGAAGCCCTATACGACGGTGTCGTCGGGATCTGGTATGGCAAGGCTCCCGGCGTTGACCGTGCTGCGGACGCTCTGCGTCACGCCGTTTTCGCGGGCACATCAAGGTACGGGGGCGCCATTGCCATAGCTGGCGATGATCCTGTAGCCAAATCGTCGACTGTACCGTCATCGTCGGCTGGCGTTATCGCCGACATGCATATGCCGTTGCTGTATCCCGGGGACCCGGCAGAGGCCCTTGATCTTGGACGCCACGCGATAGCAATGTCTCGCGCCACCGGGTTGTGGTCTGCGCTCAAGATCGTGGCCGATGTAGCCGACGCCACCGCCAACGTGAGCCTCGACCCTGATCGGGTCCAGCCCGTACTGCCAGAGATCGACGGCGAGCCCTATTTCCATCATCCCGACGGAAGGCTCCTAACCCCTCATACTGTTGGCTTGGAGCGTGAGATTCTCGAAGTCCGATACAAACTTGCTCGCGAGTACGCCGCCATCAACGGACTTAACCATGCTGCGGTAAACCCGGCCGATGCCTGGATTGGCATCATCGCGTCTGGTATCACCTACCGAGAGGTCCGTGAAGCCCTGGCCCGTGTGGGGCTTGAAGATGAACGCTCCATCGCTGATGCTGGGATTCGTTTGCTCAAGATGGGCATGCCGATCCCGTTCAATGCATCAACGATTCGTGCTTTCGCCGATGGCCTGAACGAGATCTTCGTCATCGAAGAAAAGCAGCCCACCATTGAGTCATTAGTAAAAGATGCGTTGTATCCAATGGCTGAACGCCCGATCGTTGTTGGAAAGAGCAATGAGCAAGAGGAATCCTTGTTGCCAGCTTGGGGTGCCCTTGATGCCGACATCATCGTGCCGTTCCTACGAAGCCGACTCGAACCTCGCCTTAGTGACAGGCTGGTACCAGCCAAACCGCAACGTGAACGCATATCGATTCCCCTCGCCGTCGAACGTTCGCCCTACTTCTGTTCTGGTTGCCCCCATAACCGCAGTACCCAGGTGCCTGAAGGGGCAGTGGTGGGTGCCGGTATTGGGTGCCATACGATGACCCTGCTCATGGGTGAGCAGCGTGTCGGCGACATCGCTGGGCTGGCATGTATGGGCAACGAAGGCACCCCATGGATTGGGATGAGCGATTTCGTCGACATTCCCCACATCTTCCAGAACCTGGGAGACGGCACATATTTCCATTCTGGGCAGCTTGCAGTCCAGGCTGCTATTGCCGCCAATGTAAACATCACGTACAAGCTGTTGTTCAATGCAACGGTGGCCATGACCGGCGGGCAAGATGCCGAAGCCGCACTCGATGTGCCAGCCATCGCCCGTCAACTTCTGAACCAGGGCGTAGCCCGAGTGCTTGTAACCAGTGAAGATCCAGATCGACATCGTCGTCGCCTGCCAAAAGAGGTTGAAGCCTGGGACCGCACCAGGTTGGTTGAAGCCCAACAGATCCTATCCAAAACGCCAGGCGTCACAGTGTTGATCCATGATCAGGCATGCGCCGCCGAAACTCGACGGGCCAGGAAACGAGGCAAGATTGAGACACCTCCATGGCGGGTAACAATCAACCAGCGAGTGTGTGAAGGCTGCGGAGATTGTGTCGCAGTTAGCAACTGTTTGTCGGTTCAACCCGTCGATACCGCCTTCGGCCGTAAAACCACAATTGATCAGACCACCTGCAATCTTGACTACAGCTGTATCGAAGGCAACTGCCCTTCGTTTATGACCGTCAGGCCACGTCGCCGACCTAAATTCTTGGGCCGACTAGCTGGCAGATCAAACACGGCCACCGGAGTGAAGGCCGTGCCCCCTGCTACGCCACCTCCAGTGGGAGACCCCACCACAATCGTTCCCAGCGACGACTTCACAGTCCGCATTACCGGCATTGGGGGAACCGGTGTTGTGACCGTAGCCCAAATCTTGGGTACCGCAGCGATGCTTGACGGATTCCATGTGCGGGGCCTCGACCAGATAGGGCTCTCCCAAAAGGCGGGCCCGGTCGTTAGCGACCTCAGGCTCAGTAAGGATCGCCCTTCATACACCAATCGCCTCGGCCAAGCCCAAGCCGATCTCTTATTGGCCCTAGACCAACTAGTTGCCGCTTCGCCTCGCGGGCTGGCAACTTGCGACGTGAGCCGAACTGTCGTGGTGGGTTCTACCAGCTCCACCCCCACAGGGTCGATGATCACAGACCCTGACCTGGTTGCTCCCACTCCCGGTGAACTCGCGGACCGGATTGCCGCCGCTACCCGGCCTGATCATTTCTGGGCCGACGCGCAGGCGGCCGCAGCTAGCTTGTTGGGTAACACCGCCGGTGCCAACATCTTTGTGATCGGAATGGCTGTGCAGGCAGGAGCGCTTCCTATCAGCGCCCAGAATATAGAAACAGCAATAGAACTAAACGGCGTGGCCGCCCAAGCAAACAAAGCAGCGTTCGCCTGGGGGCGAGCCCAAATCGTTGATCCGATGCCGGTGGCCGCAGCCAGTCCAGAGGCCGTGCCCGCCGATCACGTCGTCAACAACGAAACTTTCACCGACCGACTCGATCGATTGGGCGCTGCCCCTAGCCTGCGAGCACATCTTGACATGTTGGCTTGTGAACTGCAGGCGTGGGGCAAGTCGTCGGACGCTCACGCATGGTTCGACGCACTTGAGCGAGTAGCTGAATGCGAGCGTGCTGTCGACGAAACAAGCTCAGCGTTGCTTGTGGCCGTGGCCGACGGCCTGTTCAAGCTCACCGCATACAAAGATGAGTATGAGGTGGCCCGACTAATGACATCTGAAGCCGGCCCAGCAAGTGTTGTTGGAGCCACAGGCATTGACGGGGTTGTGGCATGGAAGATTCATCCTCCAATGCTCAAAGCCTTGGGCATGAACAAAAAACTAACAATCCCAGCGTGGGCCGCTCCCGTATTCTCCGTGTTGGCCCGAGGAAAAAGGTTACGTGGCACCCCGTTCGACATATTCGGGAAGGACCATATCCGCTCCACAGAGAGGGCCCTTCGCTCAGAGTACCTGAGTGCCCTCGATGCGGGGCTCGAAGGACTCACCGCTGAACGGCTGCCCGCCTTGGTGGAGCTAGCTGAAACAGCTCAGATAGTGCGCGGGTACGACAGTGTGAAGCTAGCTAACGTTGAAAGGTTCCGAACTAGGATGGAACATCTGAGCCGAGCACTGAGCTCAGCTAGCTGAACTGGGTGACGTGGCTACCCGCGCTCACGATCGGCGGGCCCAACAACCTCAAACCCTTCCTCAGTGAAAGCTACTTCGCGACCCCTGTTGATACTCACCCAATCGCGGGCTTCAAGGTACGGTTTGAAAGCGGCTGCTATCGCCCGCTCATCGTCTTTGGTTTTGGGTCGCTGGAGCTCGTAAAGGTGAGGAAACTCAGCCCAAGCGGCCACAGCATCCCACAGTCTGATCGCTGCTTGCCCGCTCGGAGGGTCGATTAGGACAGGTCCAAACAGTGCTTGGTCGCCGAAGAACAGGGTGGGGACACCAAAACCGCCGGAGTCAACCACTCGCTGATGCTCGTCGCGTACCTCGTCATGAGTTGTGGGGTCATCCATGGCGGCATCGACGAGGCCAGGGTCAAGCCCGATCTCCTCCAAAAGGTGCCTTGCTACACCAGGTTCGTGTGGTTTACGACCATCTTCGTGTAGGGACCGCCCTGTCACCTCGTACCAGCGATCCAACGCATCCATCGACGTGCGGCGAACCATGGCCCCAATCCGCATGATTGACCAGCCGTAGGACCATTCGCGCTCCCATGGATGCTTTTTGCCTTCAACCCGGTTGACTTCCTCCAGGCTGAAAAACCTCCAGTTGATGTCGAGGCCATTTTGGCGACGCACATCGCGGATCCACTTGGAAGTCTGGTAGGCATAGGGACACAGGACATCGAAATGGAAATCAACGGAGCTGGTGTCGACAACAGACACAGACGGATCGGGTGACATCGATTACTCCAAAGTGGCTCTGGTGGGGAGCCGACGTTTAGGTGAGCTGAGACACAGCCACGATAGTTACCAAACCAACCATTTCGCCAATCATCGTGTGTTCACAGTTGTCGCGCCACGCCGAGCAGACTAAGCCAGCTAGGCTACAAGCTAGGTTGGCAATGGAGAATACTGCTGGTGAGCACGCACTCGGATATCGAACTCGAACTCAAAGCGGCATCGGCTCGGGGGTTTGGCAACAAGCTGGTAACCAGGCTCCTGCGTTCGTCGATGCATGGGCTTCTGTCGGCTTCGGTTTGTTTGATTAGCTATGACGGTCACCACAGCGGCCGCCGCTACCTTACTCCAGTCCAATACGCCCCATGGGGTAACAGTATTTTGATACTGGTAGGACGGCCCGAACGCAAGGCTTGGTGGCGCAATATGGCGACCGAGGACGGATACCCGGTCGATGTCATGATCGAACGCCAGTGGACCACAACCGCGGCCCGATCATATCTTGGGGCCGATCATCGTGAGTTTGTGAACAAGATGTGCGATGCTTACGTCGCCCGCTTCCCTAGGACAGCAAAGACCCTGAACACCACTAGCGCCCAAGCGCGTGAATCTATCCGATTTGTGTTGTGCACACCGCCAACACCAAACCGCGACGGCCCTCATTGAGCGATTCGTACTTCACCATCACCGGCGACTGGTTCACGCCAACTGATCTATGCCGCGGACCATGGGACCCAGAATCGTGCCATGCTGGTCCACCAACAGGGATCCTGGCGCGGGCTTTGGAGCAAGCAATCGCTATAAGCGACCCTGGCAAGCGACTGGTCCGCATGGTGGCGGACCTCAGCCGGCCAGTCCCTATGGCCGGATTCAGGACTGAAACTGAAGTGGTTCGGGCTGGCCGATCGGTAACGACCGTCAAAGCAGCCCTGATCGACGGTGATGGCCGTGAGATAGTGACGGCCAACGGACTGGCATTGAGGAGGACTGACGGACCCCCAATACCAACTACTCCAAGTCCGGTTCGCGAATTTAGCCAATCTAGGCCAGGCGAGTTTCCAATAACAAAGGGCCGCCATGACAAGCCGGGTTTTTCGGTTTCCACCACAGTCCGCTATCCACCAGATGAAACCGCGGAGCCAGGGCCGACCACATTGTGGATGAAAACAGTGCCCCTGGTGATGGGGGAGGAGCCGTCGCCTTTCCAGCGGGTCTGTCCCATCGCGGACTGTGGGAACGCTTTTTCTCGCAACGCTGAACCTTGGGAGGTCGGGTTTATAAACCCCGACCTGATCATAGTGCTAGACCGTGAACCAGTCGGAGCCTGGATGGGTTCGTCCAGCTACTCGCGATGGCATGGTGACGGTACCGGGGTGGCCTATGCCACCTTGTTTGACCAAAGTGGCGAAGTTGGGACTGCTACACAAACTCTCATCATCACCCACACCTAGCGACCACCTGAGCCATTGCGGATCCAGCTCAATCTCCGAACAGTCGACGGCGGAAGCGACGCATGCCATTAAGCCACCGGTCGTAGTCGTTGGCTTTGCGCTGGAAATAGGTTGCCACCTCACTATGGGTCAATACCAGGAAACGTTCGTCTTGTATTGCCTCGATACAAGCAGAGGCTGCTTGTTCGGGTTCCAAAATACCATCCTGGGCTGCTTGGCGTCCCTCAGCATCTGCGCCCGGCTTGAATCCGTCGCCGATGATATTGGTTCTGACGGCTTGGGGCACAAGAACCGACACCTTCAGGCCCCGGTCGCCGTAGTTAATGGAGAGCCACTCGGCAAACGCCACCGCTGCATGCTTGGACACAGCATAGGGCCCTGAGTCGATCTGGGTGAGTAGACCGGCCGCTGAAGCGGTGTTGAGGAGATACCCTTCACCGCGTTCGATCATGGATGGGACAACAGCCCGGGCTGCATAAAGATGGGCCCACACATGCACATCCATCATCTGTGTCCACTCATCATTGGGCAGCTCAAGGCCACCTCGTACGATGTAGCCAGCGTTAGAAACGAATATGTCGATGGGGCCATGAGCAGCTTCGGTATCAGCCACTAGTTTGGCAACAGCGGCTTCGTCGCCGACGTCAACGGTAGCGGCGCTAGCTGATGGGCCGAGACGATCAGCTACCTGGTTGGCGTTGCGTCCATTGAGATCCGCGACCACCACGGCCTTGGCCCCTTTGGCCACGAATGCCTCAGCTATGGCTTCACCGATCCCCGATCCGGCTCCGGTTACGATCGTAGTTTTGCCTGATATTTCCATGGGAGTGATGCTAGACGAGTTCGGCCATTTAGGCCGAGGTCGACTACCGAGTTCGTCGGTAATCGTCAGGTTCGTTGATTGTGTTGGCTATCTGGCCACACTAAGCGCGACAATGGGCTAAGCGTTGTCGTCCAACGGGAGTGCCACTAATGACAGAAACCGCTTACCATCAGATCCGCAAAGGCGCCGCAGCACCACCCGCTGGATGCCCCATCAACCATGATTTCACCCCTTTGAGCGTTGAGTATTTCGACGATCCGTATCCGATCGCGGCCACAATCCGAGACGAGACTCCAGTGGTCTACGCCGAACCACTTGGCTTCGTTGTTGTGTCGCAGATGAAACACCTCAACGAGGTTTTCTTGAACCCTGAGGTGTATTCGCCAGCCAATGTTCAAGATCCGGTTTTTCCGATCTGCGATGAGGCGGCCGCAATCTTGGCGACCCCAGATTTCAACCCGGTAGCGGTGATGTCGAATCGCCTGGAGCCCGATCATGGTCGGATTCGTCAGTTCACCAAGAAAGGCTTCTCGAATCGTCGGATCCGGACCTTGGAACCCTATATCCGTCGTCGATCGGGGGAGCTGCTCGATGACATGATTGGTTCAGGGTCACCAGCCGATTTTGTGGCCTCTTTCGCCAACCCGCTCCCCGGTGAGGTGGTGTTCAGGTTCATGGGCTTCCCTGAAGCCGACGACGCCAAACTGAAGGAATGGTGCGGAAATCGGTTGGCATTCTCGTGGGGGCAACCCACGGCCCAAGAGCAGGTGGATATCGCCACCAAGATGGTGGCCTACTGGCGGTATGTGCGCGAGTTCACAGCCAATAAACGCGACAAACCCGGAGATGATTTCGCATCTGAGCTGCTTGCAGACCATGAAGCGAACCCTGATGACATCTCCTACCTTGAAGTCGAGTCGATCTTGTACGGGCTGTCATTCGCTGGACACGAGCCGGTGACCTTGATGTTAGGAAATGCACTATTGTCCTTGCTGCCTCGCCGTGGCGTCTGGGACTCCTTATGTTCTACCCCTGAGCTAATGGCGGGAGCCTTGGATGAGGTGATCAGGTGGAACTCGCCACAGATTGGCTGGCGTCGTATCACTACTTGTGACACCACGTTGGGGGGAGTGGACATTCCAGAAGGCACCCAGATCTACCTCAACCTCGGAGCTGGCAATCACGATCCTGCCGAATTCGATCAGCCCGCAGAGTTTGACATCAACCGGCCAAATTCACGGAACAATATTTCGTTCGGCAAGGGCAATCATTATTGCCTTGGGGCCAAACTGGCTCGATTCGAAGCCAAAGTCGCGATGGAAGTGGTGGCAGAACGGTTGCCGTCGCTGAGACTGGTGGAAGATCAGGTGCTTAGTCGATTCCCGAATATCAGTTTCCGAGGCCCTCAGAAACTGATGGTCGAGTGGGACACCTAGCTGATCGGTAGTTTCGCCGTAGTGACCAACACCGTGTATCGTCAACCAAGTGACGTCCGCAGCGAACGAAACGGCTTCGGGCCCAAATAGCGACGATGTAGAAGTGTCACGCCGGGCGTGGGCGGCTCTGGCCATAGGTGCCGCCGGGCTCGTTTTGTTCGGATTCAACTCCACGGCAACGAACCTGGCGTTCGGGTCCATCTCTGACACATTTGCCGATAGCCCAGATTCGCTCGTTTCGTGGGTTGCATCTGGCTATTTCATTGCGTCAGCGGCCGTACTTCCTCTCGGCGGTCGGTTGGCTGATCGTTTGGGGCGACGCCGAGTGTTCAACATCGGCTTGCTTGGCTTTGCCGCATCAGCATTGGTTTCGGCACTGGCCCAATCAATCTGGGTGCTGATCGCAGCCAGGATGGCCCAGGCCATGTCGGGCGCCCTAGTGATACCTTCCTCGCTTGCGATGGCCCTGCCCGAGTTCCCCGAATCCAAACGATCTTCAGCGGTGGCCACATGGGCTAGCGCCGGGCCCCTTTCGGCTGCGATCGCCCCTAGCGTAGCGGCCGCACTATTGCAGATCAGTAGCTGGCGTGTGGTTTATGTCCTTAGCGCTCCGCTTGCCATTGTTACCTATGTGTTGTCGTTGATGTTCGTTTCAAGGTCCAAAGCCGAACATGCCCCCGGCCGGCTCGACTTGGTCGGCACTATAGTGGCCACCCTGTCGATCGGCCTGCTGGTGGCCGGTATCGGTCAGGCCCCAACATGGGGGGTGTTCTCCGGCCGTTTCGTGGGAACCATTGGAGGCGTGCTGGTCGGAGTCGGCTACTTCTTGTTTCGGTCATCTCGTCACCCGACACCGCTGCTAAACCTTTCACTCTTTAAGATCCCACAGGTGGCGGTAGCCAACCTGGCCAACCTATTCATGTCCACCACATCGCTGTCGATTTGGCTGGTGTGGCCCTTATGGTTGGGCCAGGTTTGGAACTACTCCAATACGAGAATCGGGTTGGCGATTACCGTAGGGCCGATTTGTGCTGGCACCGCCACTCTTACCGGTGGCCGACTGGCCGACCGTTACGGCCAGCAATGGCTGATGATCGGTGGATCGGCTCTTGCTAGCGGGGCGGTGCTGTGGAGTTACTTCATGTTGGGGACTGAACCCAACTATCTGGTGGAATTCATGCCTACTGTGATGGCGTTCGGACTGGGCTGGGGCTTATCTAACCCGAGCATGAACTCCTGGGCGCTGGCCACGGTTTCTGAGTCTGTTTACGGTGAAGTAAATGCCGCATTCAATACCGTTAGGAACCTGGCTGCTGCCATAGGCATATCCATAGCGGTGGCTATTGTCGGTTCACCGGATCGGGTTGACGTGTTGGCCGCCTACGGCCGGGCCAACCTGTTTTTCGCCACTAGCATCATGTTGTCTTGTATTACTGTTGCCGCCGGATCATGGTGGGCCTCAAGTCGATCGGGCTGATCAGACAAAAGGGCTTGAGCCAAGATGGGTGGTGGTTGGCTTCGGTTGTGGTCGATTTCCCAGTCCTTGGTAGAGACCCGGGCTTCGAGTAAAACGTCGAAGTGCCTCAAGTCCAATAGGGGTTGGGGAATATCTGAGCGGAAGGACCGATAAGGGCCTGCGGTCAAGGTCTAGAGGGGATTTTGAACGTGGTACTCACGGTCTGGCGTGCCCCGCTGGCTGCGGGCGCTAGCGACGCTCAAACGGTCCTGGTTGGGGCCCTGACCTAATGTTGGTCGAAGGCCGCGGCGACGACCCCCGAATTCACTAGCGCCCACGGCCTCAGCCTATGTCGTCTATACCTCGGGATCATCGGGCGGGCCGAAAGGCGTCGTCATCGTCGGAGCGGAGCGATTCATCGCCGATCCGATGCCAGCCAATCTAGGTGAGCGGATGTACCGAACAGGCGACGTCATCCGTGAGCGGTACGACGGAAATTTGGAGTTCATCTCACGCGATGATGCGCAGCTGAACTTGCGCGGATTCCGACTTGAGCCCACCGAGGTCGAGTCTGCGGTGGGCCGATATCCGCAAGTTGCCCAGGCGATAGTGACCATGAGCGAGCGAGCCCGCGACGACCAGCGACTTGTGGCCTATTTGGTTCCCAAACCTTGGGCCCAGCCAAACCTCGCGGACCTG
>Ga0316190_10003373_pt1 | contig 11587 bp, 9 predicted proteins | sample Eddworburrow2_MG_FD_204929 | JGI IMG/M metagenome (GOLD analysis project Ga0316190, IMG submission 204929) | Coastal sediment microbial communities from Maine, United States - Eddy worm burrow 2 | ecosystem: Environmental > Aquatic > Marine > Coastal > Sediment | place: USA: Maine | collected... | reverse complement strand
GTTGACCATTGGCTTGAGGTCTTCAACCTCACCGACCGGGCCGACGCCAAAGTCCTCGAGCTGTCGCACGGCAACCAGCAGCGGGTGCAATTGGCGGCCTCGCTTGTACATCGTCCCATGCTGTTGGTGCTCGATGAGCCATTCGCCGGTCTGGATCCGATCGCCGCAGTCACTATGGCCGGCATTCTTCGCCGACAAGCTGAAGAAGGGGTGGCGGTCCTCTTCTCAAGCCATCAGCTCGACCTGGTCGAGGATCTGTGCGACGACGTGACCATCATCCACCAGGGCCGGGTGATCCTGGCCGGTCGGGTATCGCGGCTCCGATCCGCATCACCACGGCGCTACCTCGAGGTGGCGACCCGTGAACCCGTCGACGTTTCGTGGATCTCCGCGATGCCCGGAGCAAGCCTGATCGAACAGCGGGAAGATCGGATGCGACTCTTGGTCGACGACACCGTAGACCTCCAGGCCATCGCAGCTGCTGCAGCCGGGGCAGGCACCATCTCGGCTTTTTCTTTGGAACCGCCCAGCCTTTCTGAGGTATTCACCGAGGCGGTGGGGCGATGAAGGATCGCCACGTCATCCTGCTGGCCATGGGCCGGGAGTTTGGCGCTTGGAAGAAGCCATTTCTCATCTCTTCGGCCATTGTGCTGGCCGTGGTGGCCATCGGAATGACGGCCCTTGCCCTCACCGGCAGCAACGGACCCGTCACCTTTGAGCTCGGGTTGGTCGACGAGCCGCCCGCCGACATAAGCCAAGACGTCGAGAGCCTGCTTCATCCCGACGCTCGCCTGTCGATAACGCGATACCCGTCGCTCTCCGAGGCGGAAAGCGCCCTCGCCAATCGGGAGGTCGATGCACTTGTGGTCGGCGATGACGAGGTGGTCTGGGGTGCGAGCACGACCGATCGCCTGGCCGATGCCGTGTGGCTGGCGGTTTCCAACCAGCAGGTTCGCTCGACGGCAGCATCACTCGGACTCACACCAGATGAAGCCGATCGCCTGATCTTTCCAGACATCGAGTCGCGCCGGGTCGAGTCACCTGAGGAAGGTTCGGTAGCCGACGTGGTCATGGCAACCCTTGCCGTCATCCTGATGTTCATGAGCATCCTCGCGTACGGACAATGGATTGGCTACGCGGTGGTTGAAGAGAAGGCCAATCGAGTGGTCGAGTTGCTGTTAGGTGCCATCAAACCGCATCAATTGATGGCGGCCAAGGTGCTCAGCATCGGTCTCCTCGGCCTCACCCAGATCGCGGCAATGGGAGGGCTGGCTCTGGCGATTGGCCTCGCCACCGATCGAGTCGAAATCCCCCCGGCCTCAGGATCGGTCGTCGTGTGGATCCTGATCTGGTTTCTGCTCGGCTACGCCTTCTACGGGTCGCTCTACGCGGCCGCTGGTTCGCTTGCCTCCACCAGCCAGGAAGCAGGCAGCGTGATAGGGCCGATGAGCATCCTGGCAACTGTCGGCTATGTGTTTGGCTTGATCACCATGGCAGGTGGTATCGACACACTGCTCCTCCGGGTGGCTTCCTTCATACCTTTGTGGGCACCCATGTTGATGCCCGCTCGCATAGCTCGCGGCTGGGCAGAGAGCTGGGAAATCGCGATATCGCTCGGGGTAATGGTCGCCGCCGGTCTGGCCATGATCTACCTGGCCGGTCGCATCTACATGGGCGGGATGGCCCGGGCTACCTCGAGATTGGGCTGGCGGGAAGCCTTTCGAACGGGCTCCGACCTCAAGAGGTAGGCCGGCCGCCCCGTGCATATCCGCTACCGGGCGGGGCGGGTCGTTAACCTGCTCGAAACCATGCACTCGATCGAACCGGCCACCGCCACCCTGCTGCTCTCGTGCCGCGACCAGAAAGGTCTGGTGGCCGCCGTGGCGAGCTTCATCTTCGATCACGGCGGCAACATCATCCACGCCGACCAGCACACCGACCAGCAGGAGTCGTACTTTCTGCAGCGAGTCGAGTGGCAACTGGACGGCTTCGGTCTGCAAAGAGAAGATATCGCGGCGGCTTTCCGGCCGATCGCGGATCGATTCGGCATGACGTGGCGGTTGAGCTTCTCGGACCGGCGCCCACGAGTCGCCATTCTCGTCTCAAAGCAAGCCCATTGCCTGTATGACCTCCTGGCCAGGAGCCGCATGGGCGAGTTGCGGGCCGAGATCCCCTTGATCGCAAGCAACCATCCGGATCTCGAGTCGATCGCCACCGAGTTTGGTGTGAATTACCACTACCTCCCCGTCACCTCGGAAACGAAAGCCCGCCAGGAGGCTTCCTTGTCGACCTTGCTCGACCGGGAATCCATTGAAGTCGTCGTCCTGGCCCGCTACATGCAGATCCTCTCGCCTGCCTTCGTTGCGTCGTACGCCGACCGGATCATCAACATCCACCACTCGTTCCTGCCGGCCTTCGCCGGCGCCAAGCCCTACCACCAGGCCCATGAACGGGGGGTCAAGATCATCGGCGCCACCGCCCACTACGTCACGGGAGAACTCGACAGCGGTCCGATCATCGAACAGGACGTGACCCGGGTGAGCCACCGCGACACCGTTGCCGACCTGGCTCGGAAGGGCCGGGATCTCGAAACGATCGTCCTGGCCCGTGCCGTGCACCGCCACCTCGAGAACCGCATCGTCGTGTACGGAAACAAGACGGTGGTGTTCGACTGATGAAGCTGCTTCCGCGGTAGCTCGACTGTCAACCGTCCGCCCGGCCAAGCTGCCAGCGGCTTGCATTCACCTCAACAACTACGCTGGAGGCCGTCGAGGAGGACGATCATGAACTCAACCGATGCCGGAGCAATATCCTCGGTTCGGCTGGCCGTGACGACCGCTCTCATCGAAGGGGACCCGGCCGGTGCCTTTCACATGGTCCGGGACCTGATGGAGCAAGGCATGCCCTTTGATGTGGTTCTCTTCGACGTCGTCGCTGCAGCCCACGCCAACTTCGGCACAAGATGGCAAAGCGGCGACTATCGCATAGCCGACGAACATGCCGCCACCGGAGCCGTCGAGACCCTGGTGGCCATGCTGGCCGGATCGTTCGACCTTCCCGAGGAGGGCGAACCCGTCGTAGTCGCCGCCGCCCAGGGCGACCACCACTCGCTCCCCGCCCGGCTCACGTCCGCCTACCTCCTGGCTCTCGGCTATCGGGTCCGCTACCTGGGATCCAACATGGAAGCATCGGACCTGGCCGGGTATCTCACCGATGAGACACCCAAAGCCCTGATCCTCTCGTGCGCGATGCCAACGTTGTTGCCGGGCGCACGAGCGAGCGTTCGGGCCGCCCACCAGGCCAGAACCCCGGTCCTGGCGGGTGGGTCCGGATTCGGGCCGAATGGTGTTTGGTCGTATGCGATCGGAGCAGACGCGTGGGTCGCTACGCCCCGGGAAGTCGATCAGGTTCTCACCACCTGGGAACCGGATATCGAGGTCGCCGAGATGGTCGTGCCCAGCCCGCCGGCCGAGTTGAGCGTGATCGACCGGCACCGCCAGGAGATTCTGGCCTCCGCAGGAGCCCACCTCGATGGGCCGCCTCGCCGCTTGCGAGCCGAGATTGACCTGTTGTTGAGCGCCGTTGAAGCGGCACTGCTGGTGAACGACCCTTTGGTGGCGACCGAGTTCATCACCTGGCAAACCTCCCTAATGTCCTCACACGGTTATCCGGAAGAGACCCACGCCGGGTTGCTTCGAGCGCTTTCGGCCGCGCTTCGAGATCTCGCCCCGACCGCTGCCGCCCTGCTGAGCAACTAGTCAAGGCGAGCCGTCCGGCGCCGATCCCCTAGCCTCATACCGTGACCAGCTTTCATCTGACCATTGTTTCGACCGGCGGGACCATCGAAAAGACCTATGAGGCCTCCTCCGGGGCACTCGCCAACCGCGAGACCGTGCTGGATCACATGCTGGCGCAGCTGCGGACCCCGGACTTGCGCATCGACCGGGTGCGGCTGATGAACAAGGACAGCCTGGAGATGACCGCCGAGGACCATGATCTCATCGCCCGCTCGGCACATCAGGCCGCCAACAAGTGCGATGGCGTTTTGATCGTGCACGGTACCGACCGGCTGGCCGCAAGCGGCGAAGCGACCTATGCGATGGCGACGCCGGCGACGGCAATCATCTTCACAGGAGCGATGCGGCCGTTCGAGTTGCGCGACACCGACGCGCTGCAGAACTTGACGGAAGCCCTCCTGGCGGTTCGGTTGCTCGACCCGGGGGTGTACGTCGCCATGCACAATCGGGTATTGGCGTTCCCGGGGGTCGTCAAGGACCGCACGGTCGGCACGTTCGTGATGGCGGACTGAAGGTTGGCTAGGGTCGAGGCATGACGACCGTACGGCGCCTCACCGACTCCTGCCTCGTGGTAACCACCGACACGGCTGCCAGCCTCTTTGACCCCGGTTTTCACACGTTCGATTCCAAGGAGATAGACCTCAACTCGATTGGCGATATCTCCCGGGTATTCATCACTCATGAACACGGGGACCATGTGAAACCCGATTTCGTCCGATGGCTGGTCGATCGACGAGCGGACGTCACCGTGTACTCGAATAAGGCCGTTGCCACCTTGCTGGACGGCCACGGGATCGAGGTGACGACCACCGATCCGGCCGGGGTCAGCTCTGAGGATGTTCTGCACGAGACCATCCCGACCGGCGCACAACCCCCCAACCGGGCATACACGATCGACGGAGTGCTCACCCACCCCGGCGATAGTTATCAGCCGACCAACTCTGCGCCGGTTCTGGCCTTGCCATTGTTGACTCCTTGGGGTTCAACCACCAGTTCGGTCGAGTTCGCCCGCCGGTTGGCCCCGGACCGCGTGATTCCCATCCACGACTTCTACCTCAGTGAGGGTGGGCGGAGCTTCATCTACGGCATGGCGAAGAATGTCCTTGCCCAATCCGGCATCGAGGTGATCGCCCTCCATTGGGGCGAGACGGCCACCATCTGAGTGCGGTGGTAACCCAGGCAAACAAGACCTGCGACACCGTCGGGCGTAGGGTGAGGGCAACATGACGACCACCGAAAAACCTGCCGCCCGGGTGGTCCTCGGCGACGAGGCGGTCGCCCTGGGGGCCCTCCATGCAGGAGTCACTGCCGCCTACGGCTATCCCGGAACACCGTCCACGGAGATCCTCGAGTATCTCCTCCGCACGTCGGGCCCCGGCCCCAAGGTCGCCTGGTGCGCCAACGAGAAAACCGCCTACGAGGCTGCAATCGGTGTGTCGATGGTGGGGCGGCGGGCGCTGGTCACCATGAAGCACGTAGGGCTGAACGTAGCCGCCGATCCTTTCATCAACTCGGCCCTCGTAGAGATCGGCGGTGGCCTGGTGGTAGCCGTCGCCGACGACCCCGGTATGCATTCTTCCCAGAACGAACAGGATTCCCGGTATTACGCCGATTTTGCCCGCATCCTCTGCCTGGAACCATCCGACCAGCAAGAAGCCTATGCGATGACCCGCCGGGCATTCGATCTCTCGGAGCAGTTCCACATCCCCGTTTTGATCCGCCTGGTGACCCGTCTGGCCCACAGCCGCTCGGTGGTCATCCCGGCTCAACCGCAAGCCGAGTCACCCCTCGGCGTCCTGCCAGACGGTTCAGAGTGGACCCTGCTGCCCGCCAACGCCCGGCGCCGTTACTCCGACTTGTTGGATCGGCAACCCGCTCTGCTGGCCTACAGCGAGCAAGCCGCCGTGCTGCAACTCGCCTCGTCCGAACTGGGCGTGATTACCACCGGAATCGCTCGTAACTACTTCCTCGAGTATCAAGCCGAACTGGACTACCAACCGTCCCATCTCCACATCGGCACCTACCCCATCCCCATCGAAGCTGTGCGGCAGCTGGCCGGTCACGTTGATCGGATCGTCGTGCTGGAGGACGGATATCCCTACGTCGAGCGCCTCCTGCGCGGACTTCTCCCCGAACCGGTCCCCATCGACGGGAAACTCAACGGACGGGTCCCGGCCAGCGGTGAACTCGACCCCGACGTCGTGCGGCAAGCCATCGACGGGGAAGACCGACGCCCGGCCGGCCTCCCCGACCTGGCCGGGCGTCCTCCGCAACTCTGTCGAGGATGCCCCCACGCCGATAGTTTTCATGCTCTCATCGATGCGATAGTCGAATTGGAAGGTCCACTGGTGTGCTCCGATATCGGCTGCTACACGTTGGGCGCCCTGCCTCCCTTTCGGGCCATCCAGTCCTGTGTCTGCATGGGCGCTTCGATCGGCATGGCCCGCGGCGCAGTCGACGCCGGGTATCGGCCGGCGATCGCCGTCATCGGCGACTCAACGTTCCTTCACTCCGGGATGACTCCGCTGCTCGACGCGGTAGCCGACGACACCGACCTGACCGTTCTGATTCTCGACAACCACACCGTGGCGATGACCGGAACGCAACCCACTCTGGTTCCTTCGGATCGCTTGCCCGTCATCGTGCAAGGCCTGGGGGTCGACCCGGACCATCTGCATGTGTTGCGGGCCAGCCACAAAGGTGAGGCCGACCTGGTCGCTGCCATCAAGAAGGAGATCGACCATCGGGGGGTTTCGGTAATCATCGCCGAGCGCCCGTGCATCGAGGCCGTCAAACGAATCCGCAAGGAGCGTTCATGAAAATGGACATCATCCTGGCGGGAGTTGGCGGTCAGGGGGTGCTTTCCGTTTCGGCGGTGATCGCCGGGGCGACCGCCCGATTGGGATGGCAGGTCAAACAGTCCGAGGTGCACGGGATGGCTCAGCGGGGAGGCGCGGTGTCGGCCCATCTCCGTATGGCGGACGGGCCGGTCTACAGCGATCTCATCCCGCGCGGCCGCGCCGATCTCATCCTCTCGCTCGAACCCATGGAGAGCCTGCGCTACCTGGAGTACCTGAGCCCGACCGGGACCATCGCGACCGACATCGAACCTATGTGCAACATCGATGACTACCCCGACCTCGACGCGTTGTTGCAGTCGATCCGCACGGCCCGCGCAAGCATCCTCGTTGACGCAACGGCGCTCGCCAGGCAAGCCGGAAATGTGAAAGCCGCCAACATGGCGATGGTGGGAGCCGTCGCTCACATGCTGCCCGTGACGGAAGAGGTGCTGATTTCCGAGATCCAGCGGACGTTTGATCACCTGGGCGAAAAGGTGCTCCAGGCCAATCTCGAGGCTTTCCGCCTGGGAATAGTGGCGGGAGCGGCCAACAGGTCATATCCGGCGACCGCCTGACCGTTTCCCGGTCGGCGAAGAACCGGAGCCCGTCAAGTCGGACGCAATATATAGTGCGATACGCCCCACAGTTCGCCCGACTGGTACTTGAATAACTCTGAACAGGCCATCAAGAACATCCTCCACCGTTGCACGGCCCGGGACGGATGCGGATCTCCGGCCTCGCGCATGACCTCCTCGGCTGCCCGACGATGGAGATCCAGTCGCTCCAGCCAGGCTTCCAAAGTCTTGTGATAGTGCATTCCTGAGATGCGCCATGCTGCGTCGACCTGCAGGTGGTCCCCGAAATGGGTGAACAGTTCGTGGGATGGCATCACTCCACCACTGAAGAATTGGCGGGTCATCCAGTCGGCCGGGCCCCGATCCTCGTACAGGTACGGGTCGGTGGCGTGAGCGAAAACATGTACGAAGGCCAGGCCGTTCGGAACCAGCCATCCGGCGATCCTTCTGAACAGCTCCCGGTAATTGCGAACGTGCTCGAGCATCTCGACGGAGACGACCCGATCAAACTGCTGGTCGGTGCCGAAGCGGGCGATATCGGCGATCTCGACAGCCACGTTGGTCCTGCCCTGAGCCGCGGCACGCCGGTTGATGAAGGCGGCTTGGCTGGTCGAATTGGTTACTGCGACAATTCTGCTGTTGGGGAAGTGTTCGGCGGTCCACAGGGTAAGTGAGCCCCACCCACATCCCAGTTCGAGAATCCGTTGCCCGTCTTCGATCCCGGCCCGTTCCGCAGTGAGTTGCAGCATGGCCTCTTCAGCAACAGGCAGCGTCGTCGCCGGCTGTTCCCATAGGCAACTCGAGTATTTCAGGCGGGGTCCAAGCATCATCTCGAAGAGCGCGGCCGGGACCTCGTAGTGCTGTTGGTTGGCGAGCTCGGGCAGTTCCGTGACGGGCCCGGTACCGAGGAAGTCAATCATGGCCAACCGGGCGGCCTGTTCGCTCTGTTCGAGCGATGCGGCGCGGCCGGCGATCGCCCTCCGCATGCCTGCCCTGATCGCCGGGTCTGGCACCCGACCTGATTCCGCCAGGCTGATTCCTGTTGCCACCAGCATGTTCAGCACGGAGCCTCCATCAGTCACGTCATCCGGTTTGGCAGGTGGGACACCACCAGATCCAACGGCCGGCCATCTGGGTACGTCGAATCATTTCGCCACATTTCCGACACGGAAGGCCGTCCCGCTTGTAGACATACAGTCTTTTCTCGCGAGGTATGTCAGAGAGTCGCCGCACGCCAACATCGGTTGGGGCCACCGTGATGATCCTCCCGGCCTTCTCTCCTCGACGAAGTTCCGCAGCGATAGTTGACCACAGCTCAAAGGCTCGGTCACGATCGAGCCGGTTGGCAGGAAGGTTCGGGTCGATACCCTGCTTGAAGAGCATTTCGGCTCGATAGACGTTGCCGATTCCGGCCACCACCCGTTGATCGAGCAGGGCTGCCCCGATGGGGATACGGCGACCGGCCAAATTAGCGGTGAACTGCTCAGAGCCTCTTCGGCGCCCGAGCGGGTCCGGTCCGAGGCGGGCCCGCAAACGATCCTCTTCTTCAGGATCGATCAACTCGCAAATCGTCGGCCCGGCCAGGTACACAACCGACCGGCCGTTTGCCATCGCCAGGCGGGTCGATTCGGTAGGTGCAGGCGGCTCATGGTGAAAGGTTTTGAACTTGCCGAACAAACCAAGATGCACATGGAGGGTCTCGTTCCCTTCCCAGCGGTACAGGAGGTGTTTGCCGAGCGCCTCGATATCGTTCAATCGGCGCCCGTCAAGGCGCTCTGCCCCGGCCGAGAAGCGGCCCTGCGGTGACCAGGCCCGCACCCGCGATCCTGCCAGGACCTCACGCTGCAGGCGGGCGTGTCTGTGGATCGTATGGCCTTCGGGCATGGGTCAGACCCCGATCCGGCGCAGCCCTATTCTCACGTCAACTCCTGGCGAGTAATGAACCACGTTGGCTCGCCCAAGAACGCTGTCCAGCCACCAGCGGGCCGTCAGAGAATGGTTCCGGTCCGTTGGAGTATTCGGTTCGCCCTGCTTCACGACGGTCTTGCCTGCGGTCGCGAGTGGTGGCGTCGTTCGAGATTCGAGCCGTTGATTGTCGAGAAAACCACGCCGACCTCCTTTTCAAACTCATCCCGTATACGAATCTGCCGACCGGTCGGGATGGTGTAACCAGTTCCGCGGCCGACGAGGAAAATCCATTCACCCGGTGTTGCGCATTCCGGCCGCGATACCGTTGACGGTCAGCAACAATGCCCGCTCCAGAGCTTCGTCTCGCTCCCCGCTGCGACGCCGGGCGAGCAGCGCTACCTGCAGGTAATTGAGCGGATCGAGGTAGTAGTCGCGGACTGCCAGGGTTCGCTGCAAGATCGGCAGCCGGTCGAGGATGCCTGAGCCGGTCAACCGTTCGACCTCGACGACGGTCCGGTCGTGTTCCTCTTTGATCCGCTCGAACAGGTGGTGGTGTTCGGGATCGACCAGTTGCCGGACGTACCGGGACGCGACCTCCAGATCGGTCTTGGAGAGGGTCATCTCCACATTGGAGATGAAGGTCTGGAAGAAGCGCCAATTTTCGTGCATCTCTTCGACCGTTTCCCATCTTCCCTCGGCTCGGGCGGCCGCCAGTCCGGCTCCCACTCCGTACCAACCGGGAATGATCTGGCGCGATTGGGTCCAGCCGAACACCCACGGGATCGCCCGGAGGTCCTCCAGCCCGGTGCCGCCGTCGGGACGCCGCGACGGACGAGAGCCGATGTTCATGTCTGCGAGTTCCTCCACCGGGGTCGCCGCCAGGAAATAGGCGACCAGGCCGGGAGATTCGACCAGGGCCCGGTAGGCAGCAAAGGAAGCTTCGGAAACGGCTCCCATCGTTTCGGTCCAACGTTCCAGCACATCCTTGGTTTGCCTGGACTCCCTGTGCAAGAGCGAAGCTTCCAGCACGGAGGAGAGCGCCAGCTCCAGGTTGCGATGGGCGAGGCCGGGCAGTCCATACTTGTCGGACACGACTTCACCTTGCTCGGTCACCTTGATCGAACCGTCGATGGTTCCGAACGGCTGCGCCAGGATGGCTTGATGCGTTGGGCCGCCGCCTCGTCCGATGGTTCCTCCCCGACCGTGGAACAATCGCAAGGTCACTCCGTGATCCTGAGCCGCGCTGCGCAGCAGCCTCTGTGCCTTGAAGATCTCCCACTGGGAGGTGGTGATCCCACCGATCTTGTTTGAATCCGAGTAGCCAAGCATCACTTCCTGGACGTTGCCCCGCAGAGTGACGATCTGGCGGTATGGCTTGCAGGACAGCAGACCGTCCAGAAGCTCTCCTGCCCGCCGTAGTTCCTCGATGGTCTCGAAGAGAGGCACAAACCCGATTCGGGCTACACCGCTATGCAGGTCGATGAGGCCGGCGTCCCGGGCGAGAACGGCCGGAGCGAGCACGTCGTCGACGCCGCGAGTCATGGAGATGATGTAGGACTCGATGACGCCTGCACCGAACCGGTCGAGAGCCCGGCGGATCGTGGCGAAGGTTTCGAGTGTCTTGGCCGCCGGATCGTCCAGAACGATGGCAGGCGATGCGAGGGGGCGCCGGTTGGCGAGTTCTTGAGTGAGCAGAGCCGTGCGAGCCGGCCGAGCGAGAGAGCCATAGTCGACCCCGATCCGCTCGTGGAGCCGCTCCAGCAGGTCGTGATGCCGGTCGGCGTGCTCGCGAATGTCCATGGAAGCCAGATGGAACCCAAATGCGCTCACGTTGCGCATCAAACGCAGGAGAACGCCGTCGGCGATGAGCTGCCCGGCGTTGGCAAGCAGAGAGCGCCGCATCAGGCTCAGTTCGTCGAGCAGATCCTGACTGCTCGAGTAGTCCTTTCCCGGGACATGGCGGGCGTCGACCGCATAGCGGTGCCGGGTATTGACGAGCCTTTGGTGGATGAAGGCGCACTTGAGACGGTACGGCTCATCGCGATTGAGGTTGTGGAAGCGCTCCCACACGTCCGGTAGTGCGCGACGATCCGTTTTCAACCCGGCCGATAACTCGTCGGTCACCCCGCACAACCGCGACGAGGTCGATACTTCTTCGGCAAGATGTTCCACCTGGGCGATCAGATTGCGTAATCCATGGTCGACCTGCACCTCGAGCACCTGCATCGTGACGGCCGGGGTCACCGCCGGGTTGCCGTCACGGTCGCCGCCCACCCAGGTACCGAACCGGATGGGAGGTCGATCGGAGGCGATGCTGCGACCGAGGCGTTCCAGGTTGATGGCCACGTCTTCAGCCAGGGCGGGCAGTACCGCGGTTGCGAACTGATCCAGATAAAAGATGGCCGAACGGGCCTCATCGATCGGTTCGGGCCGTTCCGCTCTCAGTTCGTCGGTCTGCCAGATCTGG
>Ga0316190_10003372_pt1 | contig 11590 bp, 10 predicted proteins | sample Eddworburrow2_MG_FD_204929 | JGI IMG/M metagenome (GOLD analysis project Ga0316190, IMG submission 204929) | Coastal sediment microbial communities from Maine, United States - Eddy worm burrow 2 | ecosystem: Environmental > Aquatic > Marine > Coastal > Sediment | place: USA: Maine | collected... | reverse complement strand
CTAAGATTGATTATTGTGATTTTGCCAAAGTGCTCGGTGCTTACGGTGAAAGGGTCTATTCACCAAAAGACCTAGAAGAAATAAACTTTGAAGAGGTTCTTAAACGACCAGGTCCTACACTGATTGATGTCCGTATTGATGCAGAAGAAGTACCTCCCATGGCTACTCGGATGAAAATTCTGCAAGATGAGTGACGAAGACATTGTGCACCTAAGTTGTCCATTTGAAATAGGGATGCATCTGTATGCCTTGAACACGATAACCGGCATCATAATTAACAATTGAGCTTTCCATAAACCCCGCATCATAAGACACCATAAAAGCAGCCAGCTTACCGATCTCAACTGGCCAAGGGACGGTACTTCACAACTCCTTTCAATAACCTCCTTGGACACCCCAGAACCTGCTAACGCACTAGCTTGGACAAAACCAGGGGTAATAATTGCATTGACTTGAATATAATCTTCAGCCCACTTGGGTGCTAATACCTTTATCATCAGCTCAAGTGTGCCAAACACCCTCATGAAACATATTAACGTGACTGCACCAAGAGACACATGAGCACACTAAAAACACGCACTCTATTGCCCGTGAAATTGCCAGCTATCCAATACTTATGATCAAAAATTAAAGAAACTTACAAATAGTTGACAAAAAATGTTGATTTTTCTCGAAATTGTAGTTTACTTAGCCATAGAGTAGGAACTCAATTCGCCTAGGGATAGCTTTATTGCCAACACAGGCAGGGCAGCAAAAATCAATAACAAAACCGCTGTTGCATCTGTACTAACACAGAATAATAGCAATGAATAACAGATACTTAACCATAGCTGCAGGCCTTGTGCTTTGCAGCACCACATCCATCGCAGCTGAATTGCCAGAGGAGCAGGCTCCCGTTAATGATTTCCCAGAGGAGCTGCTTGAGGATGAGTTTGCTATGGAGGGAATGTTCATTGATGAGGACGATATACTCATCTCAGCTACCGGCTATAGCAAACCGACACGCCTAGCTCCCTCTGTCGCTTCCATCATTACAGCCGCTGAAATCCAGGAGATGGGCGCTACCACCATCTTCGAGGCACTGGAGTCAGTACCTGGGCTTCATATCTACCCTCTTTTTAATCTACTCGCTCCCACCTTTTCAATTCGTGGCATTCACACAGGCCAGGGGCAAGAGGTGCTGATTTTAAGAAATGGCATTCCAATTAAAAACGCTGGAACTAGCTCTATGCCAAATCCATTTAGGGCGCCAGTCTCCAATATTGCACGTATTGAGGTAATTCGCGGCCCTGGTTCCGCAGTGCATGGCGCAGATGCCTTAGCTGGTGTGATCAACATCATAACCAAAGATGCCCATGAGATAGATGGCGTCAATCTGGGCGGCCGTAAGGGTTCTTTCAACACCAACAGCGCCTGGACACAATATGGAAAGAAATATGAAGATTGGGATGTCGCCTTTAGCCTGGAACACACTCGCACCAGCGGTGATCAGGATCGAATGGTTGATGTTGATGCTGCACCAGTACAAGCTGTTTCCTATGCGCCAAACCACTTAGAGACCAAGTATGAGTACTTCGAGACCTCTCTATATATGCGCAATGACAACTGGGACATCGATTTTTGGCACTGGCAGCAGAGAAATGGCGGCACCGGCCCTGGAGCCGCACAGGCATTAGATCCGGCAGGTGATGAAGATTATCAATACTACCAATTTGATATCAGCTACAGCTTTAAGAACCTGCACCCTGACTGGGAGATCAAACCTCATTTTAACTACGTCTATCAGGACCTGCAGCGTAATTTCGTGCTCTTCCCCCCCGGCACTGGCCCCTATACCAACGGCGCAATTGGCAACCCAGGATTTGAAGATCGAACCTATACTGTAAACATCACCAGCACCTACAATGGCATTGAGAATAATATACTTCGACTCGATGCAGGCTATAGCCGTCAAGAGAGCGATACCAATGCAACCAAAAACACCCCCCCAGGTACTGCTCCAAATGTCATGTTTGATGCGACAGATACTGAATTTATTTACACCCCTGATACAGATCGTGAGCGTTATTTCCTCTCCCTCCAGGATGAGTGGCGCATATCAAAAAGCTGGATCTTAACAGCAGGCATACGCTACGATCACTACTCTGATTTTGGCGAAACCTACAACCCCCGTATAGCCTTAGTTTGGTCACCACCCATGCCACTAACTGTTAAAGCATTATATGGCCAAGCCTTTCGCGCCCCCTCTATAAGCGAGCTTTACATTAACACTGTACTAATAGGCGATGAAAGCCTGGATCCAGAAACCATCGATACCTATGAACTCGCTTTTGAATACTTCCCACTACTTGAATTAACATCACGTTTAAGCCTGTTTTTCTATGATATGGATGACACCATTGATGTTGTCAGTAACCAATATACCAACACGGAAGGACAGCGCGCCTATGGTTTTGAATTTGAAACTGAATGGGATGCCACCAAAAATCTAACATTACAGGGTAGCATTGCCTGGCACCTTGCTGAAAGAAAGGACGGTGGTAGCCGGGTTGCCAAAGCTCCTGGGCGAGAATTTCACTTTGCAGCCAATTGGGAGTTTATGCCTTTGTGGAATCTAAACACCCAGATCAACTGGATTGGGGGCCGCCAACGTCCAATGGGAGATAACCGTGACCAACTTGATAACTATACCTTTATTGATCTAACACTACGCAAACAGACACAAGATAGAAGCTGGGAGTTTGCAGCCTCTGTTAAAAATCTATTTGATAAACAAGCATTCGAATGGGGAAGCAATACAGCTATTGGAGATTATGAACTGCAAGGGCGTAGCGCCTATGCTGAGGTTAGCTATCATTTTCGGTAATTCAAGCCATTCATCTGAGACAGATTGCACGACCGATTCCGCCCTACAATCTATTTAACGTAGCGCCCTTGCTTTCAGGCTGAATCTTTAAGTACCCAAGTCACCAGGGGTTAACAACAACCAAGCCCATGCAGCAAACAACCAGCAACAAAACAGCAAACAAGCCATTACTGCCAATGCCATTGAGATTAATCAATGGTATGGGTTCCATATCCAAAAAAGCCGGTATTTCTTTAGCTACAATTACTCCAGATAACGTTATTCAGTCAGCTATAAAGAAAACCAAAATCAATGATACTGACATTGATCTGTCTTACCTGTTTGAACCTCTTGAAGCCCTGATCAATTCGCTTAATAAGACAAACCGACTTAATCTACTAGGCTGCATATTTACTAAACAGCTACTTATTGATCAAATTTCCAACAGAATACGGATTGATGCAGAACTAAAAGCGCGGCCAGAAATTCTAGATGAGAAAATTGAAAAACCAATTTTTATTCTCGGGTTCCCACGAACTGGAACAACCCTACTTCACAATCTGTTATCTCAGTCATCAGATTATAGATTTCCCTATATGTGGGAAACTCTTTGTCCCTCAATATATCCAGATCCCAGAAAAGGCTACTCAAAACATCGAATTGCAAATGCAGTAAAGATGGTGAAGTTAATTGACTATGTATCCCCACAATTAAAGTCAATCCATCCTCTTTTCCCAGAAGGACCCGATGAATGCCTAAAGATGATTGAAAGCAGCTTTACAGTTCCACATATGCCTCTATATTTCCACGCTCCTCAATATTGGGATTGGTTTAAAGCACAGCAAAGAGATAAGCTACACATTATATATGCGCAGTATAAGCAACAGCTTCAACTGCTTCAATGGCACAGGCCACACGGCACATGGGTATCAAAAACCCCCATTCATCTCTATTTTTTGCCTGAACTTTTAGATATTTTTCCTGATGCCCGTATTATTCAGCTTCACCGTGATCCATATAAAGTAGCAGCCTCTTTCTGTAGCCTTGTTGCCGCCAGTAGAAGCCTCTATTCTGACACCATCAATATGGATGAGATTGGCCGATTTGTAATAGAGTTTATGAGATTATCTACTACGCGCGCAATGGAGGCTGAAAGCAGTAACAGCACCCATAAATTCTGCCATGTTAAATACACAAATCTGGTCAGCCATCCCGAAAGAGAAGTAATAGATATTTATAAACAATTGGATCTTACATATACCAGCGATGTAGAGGAAAGTGTTACCAACTGGATATCTAACAACCCTAAAGGTAAACATGGAACCCACCAATATTCACTTGAACAGTATGGGCTATCTGAGAAAATTGTAGATGATGCACTTCAAGAATATAAAAATACTTATCTTAATTAATTAAGCAATATTTCCAGCTACAATTCACATTGTTAAATCACTCATATAATCATTAGTTGCATAGCAAATATATAACATTAGGAACAAATTATTCTTGGCTTCATAAGTAATTATCAAAGTTCTCTTGCCGCTTTTCCTTGATATTCAATATCTCCACATCGCAATGGTGAAAAAGCCCCAGCTGGACGTTCATAAGCGTCCACAAAGCAAGCTGTAACACCACTATTTACAGCAATCGTGCACATTTGATAAATCTCCATTGGAGAAAAATCTTGATCAGATAGAAATGCCGAAACATAACCGTTGATATTCATATCTTCGGAAAAACGCTCCTTTAACTCTGCTTCAACTTTATAGGCTAATTCTAGATGTGGACCAATAGGAAAATTAAGATTTTTAGTTACACGTTCCATGGCCACTACCCGCTCATCACCTTTTGCAATAGGGCGCGCATAACCTGTGATAGAGGGTTTTCCTCCATATTTTGAACACTCATTATTAACAATCTGTGCTGCAGATAGCCCTTTGTTAAAATTAATCAGCGCATTTTGAATAAAAGCAACACCATCAACCAGTGGTTTTGAACCATAGCTACGTGAATCTGCTGCCAACACACCTGCAGCCGTTGCACTAACTACTGAAGCTTTCACCGAACCATTCAAGGCTCCAATCTGATTGCACCAAATCCGTGAATCCGGCCAGCTTAGGCAAATAAATGCAGCTCCAAGCCAATCAGCTAGTTCTCTTTCTGGTAGGCGGCCAGTTGCATTCAAAATTACAACCTGCATATAAGATGCCGTGCCCACAAGGTCATTCATCATGTTATAACCACAATTGAATACACCCTTTCCTATAATCCACCCCCCCCTGCGACTATAGGTTTTCTCTCTATATTTATCCCAGAAAGTTGTATCCTGCTTAGTCTGATTCGATGACATAGTCTTTATCCTCTGGAAACGGGTATGAAGTCATTGGCTTTTTGCAATACTCTAATCCATGAGCCAGCAATCCAGGTGCACTAATTAATTGATAGAGTGTGGCACAAGCAAAGGGTAGAAAACCAAGATCAGCCAACACTGCTGCCGCTACACCTGTTTTTAACCATCCTATCTGCTGATCATGTAATTCATTAGCCAATTCATTTCCCCATGTTAATAACTTTCCACATCCAGGAAGAGTACCCAGCTGTTGTGCCAGCTGTTGTGCCATCAAGTCAACTCCACCATAGTGACTACCAAATCCTGGGGCGATTGACCAATCACCCTCTATTGGTTTTATGCTTTCATCTATAAGTTTATGCGCCACCTCTTTAGGTGTTTTTTTTGCATTTTTTCTTAGAAAGCGCACTGCGGATTCAACCTCACCAGCACCTTGAAAGTTACCCCCCAAAGTCGATAAGGCAATAGGGAGGATATGCACCGGATCAGTTTTACCCACACCTGTAACAATTGCACTCCGTGTAGCCGGGTGCCTTGGTCCTGGGCTGATAAATGCAACCAACAACTGCTCAAAGATTGCTGTCTCCTCTTTTGTTGGCAGCTCACTTCTAAACAGCAGGTATAGAACCTCTACATAGCTGCATTCTTTCATCAACTCAAGCAGATTGTAACCATGGCACCTGCTCTGCTGGGCAATATAAGGGTTATGCTCACTTGGCTGTTCATGCCAAATCTTAGTTGCTATTTTTTTGGCATACTGATCATCCCGCCTAGTTACTTTTGTCGTTTCTTGTGCCATATAAATTGCCTTCTTGGGTATGTCGCAATAGATATTCACTAACTAGCCATTGCCTTGAAGCTTATGCCATTTATCTAACCCATAGTTTTCAAATACAAAACTAAAATCTTTATCGATCTGCTCTCTTGTAATACCAAAAACTTCAAGTGACATTGTTTTATGCTCTGGCTTATAGTCCTTTTGCTTTGCTGCCTGAACAGCAATCTTCCCTTTCATCTCATCACTCGCACTCATACCAGTGAATTCAATAATTTTATTAATCGTACTTTCAAGATCAGAATTTAGAGTATCATAATGTGTAACCATTACCCGTTCCTCTGAAATCTCTCTATTTATTTGAAGATCATAGAAGTAACGATAGAGATCTATCATTGCCTGATAGCGGCGCTTGTTATAACGAGTAATGAGCCTTTCAGGAATTGGCTTTAGTCCCCATCTAAAATCAATGGCCTTGTGTTGCAGTGAAAAGAATGATGGCACAACCTGATGCGGATTTCGCACAATATAGATAAATTTAGCATCAGGAAAAGCCTCCATTAATGTTTTGATTCGATGCGTTGAAAAATGCATTTGAGCAATAATTTGATGTTTACCAGTAGCTAATATTTGGCGCTGAAAACAGCCTTTAAGAAAATTTGTTGCACGAAAACGTGCTTTATCTGGCTGCTGATCACACCACTGCATTTCTGGATATTCACGGTCACCAAATCCTAGAATCGCACCACTTACAAATTGTGTATCATAGATATTAGTAAGCAATATCTCCTCTTCTTCAGCTTTATCTAAATCAACACTATGCCCTGTCTCTTTTGGTAATAATTCTGTTGCCCCTTTCCTGCGTAACCTATTAATCAGTGGCCTTACCAATATGCGCCCAAAAAGTGAGGGGATTTTTATATGCCACATCTTAAACTTTACGGCTTCTTCAGAGTGCCCAAGCATTTTATGCAGAAAAGTGGTCCCACTTCTTGGGTGGCCAATAATAAATATCGGTTTTTTTACTTTGATATTTTGATATTGCGGGTAGAATATTTTATCTAAAAATAATGTGGTAAAGGTAAAAGCTTTATATGCAGGTTCAATGAATAGCCATACAAAAAAATGCTTGCCAAAACCATAAAGTTGCCATCGCACCTTTAAACCATTTAAATATATTTTAACCATAATTAATTTATTACTTATAAGTTAGTAAACTGTTACTTAAAGCTCAGTAAAAAAGCCACATAGACAACCTATTCACACTCATGTCCGAGCCAGCTTTGGTGCAATCTTTTCATTAAATTCAAAGCAAACTAAACCACTCAGAATCATTACCGTGCCGATCCAGATAGATGGTGAAATAATTTCATTATTAAACTGCATTCCTAATAACAGGGCACAGACAGGTGAGATCAGAGTAATCAATGCAACGCGCGTTAAATCTATAGTCCGTAATAGATAATAGTAAAGGGCGAAGCCAATCAGTGTGGCAAAAACGGCTAAATATATAATTGAAGCTGCAGCACGTACACCAATCTCATCTGGCCACGTATTTCCTGAACCAAACCAGACCAATAAAAATAGTGGCGCTGCTACCAGCAGACCACCCGTAGTTAATACAAGCCCATTTAGAGGCATATGAATTCGTTTAATCCAGACCGCACTTGCTGACCTGCTCAATACAGCCAAAAGCATACCACCAATGCCATATATGGTTTCATAACTGAGCATAATACCTCGGCCAAAAATCACAATTAAGCCACCAACACCAAAGGCAATACCCACTAGCTTTGAAATAGTGAGAGGAGGCTCATTCAACCAAACAACAGCCATCACTCCAGTTGAAACTGGCGCAAAACCGAAAATAACAGCGATCCATCCAGAGGGAATATATTGAGCAGACCAATGAACAGCCAGCATGGAGAAAAAAATACCTAAACCTGCGGCAAGGTAGCTATAGCAGGCATTTCTTGTCCAAGGCATAGAAAGGCGCAGTATACTCAATAACACAACTGCCAGTATTGCACTCAAAACAATACGACTAGTAATACCAAATAAAAACCCTGGACCATTCCCACTCCATTGAACCGCAAGTGGCGTAGTCGCAGTAATTAGAATCACTCCAATATAAGCAGCTGAAATTCTCATTAATCTTTCTTATATGACCATTGAATTTTAGAAGGTTGAGACACTTTGTATGCTCTTTTTATTAACGGTTGACAAAACTACTGTGCTAAAAAATCTAGAACGCCTTTAGTGCTTAACTCTATATCAGCAAAAAGCCACAGCCTGTTTATAAACATAGATAACGACCCAATGCCTACTTTACTTTAACCAATGACACTTGGAAGTTATCCACGGGGTAACAGAGGCATTAACATCACAAGGTATGCACGCTATTCCAACAATAACGCAGCGTATTACTTGGGTATTATTAACTACATCACTTTTCGAATATTCGAGTGGGCCAATGAAGCTCACTTTTTAAAATTACGGCTTAAGATATTTCCACAATTGCCGCAATGTTTATTGGGCATCATGTTAACCGGGTTAAACATAACTCAATTTACATATTTCCCGCCAACCTTCCAGCAATATTCTCATGTAGGTAACAAGGTTTGGTTACCTGCCATATCCAATTTGAGGATTATCTTAGGGAGATAGCAGGAAATAAAGCCAATTCACAATGGAAAAAATGGAGCAATAAAATGACTTATTGTAATGTGAAGACAACGCCTCAAATCATCCTGTTCTCAATGTTTTTTGTATTATTTACCATCACATCTAACGCTCAAGCAGATCTCATTGATGCACCAGATATGGAGGTAGCTATCGTAATTGGTGGGTCACTGCAAAATGCCCAAGCAGGAGAAAATCACCCACAAGCTGGCAACTGGTATTTAGGTGGCCTCTATAAAACCTGGGTAGACCACATTGCCACTCTTACTGATAAGAGATATCACTGGCTTAACTATGGTGGAGCAGGTGAGGTTTCTTCAACTGGCTCAGCACAAATTGAAAAGGCAATTGCACAAACAACTAGATCCATAAATGGCGCACCCGCTACGTCATATGCAAAAACCTTAGTGCTGTCATTCTGGGGCAATGTTTTTCTCTGGGCCCCCTTTAATCAGGCGAGGATTGATACCATGATCAGTGACATGAACGATCAAATTGCTACAGCAAAAGCCAACGGTATAGAGAAGATTGTCATGATGGGTATGCCACGCTATCAAAACATGGATCTAGACAGATTTCTGCAGATCTATCCTTTACCTGGCCATATTGATGAAGCAGGCTATAACGAAGTTCGCCGCCAATACTATGAAGCATTTGCAACAGTACCAAACTCCGACTTTCTTTTTGTCGATGCGTGGTGCAACTATGAAACCCTTGACGGACTGCACGCAAATTATAAAAGCGCAAGCAAAGCAGCTCAAAAGGTATTCGTAGCACTTGGCGTTTATGATGCGCTGATAGGTCATCACAACCTTACATCCTGTGCACCTTAATAATTAAGAGAGCTATTGCCAGGGCTGTTATCAAAGGTTAATTGCCTTTACATTCCGTGCCCTGGCAATGTTCAACTACTAGAGGGCTGAAAACCCAGTCCACCATATTTTGCCCACACTACACCCTACAAAAAGAGGGCAAGGTATTTAAATCACATAAAACATGACTAAATTAGTCAGTTTTTATCCGACCTGTTATGATTACCCCCTTTTTTTACCCTAGCTCAGGGTCACAGCAGGATCGGTGTTTTTATGAGTGAATTTCTTAGTGAGTCAAAAGTTGAGTATCTTACTGATATCATTAGACAAATGTGTAATGGCAGCAATCCTGAAAAGGAAGTTGAGCAGTTTATAGATAATTGCGAAAGCCTTACCGGTGATGAAGTTACAGAGGTTTTCAACCAGTTAGGTCGGGAAAATCTTCGGTATGAAAACAATGATCAGGTGATTAATTTTTATCACACCGTTATCGATGAGAAACTTGCCTCACACTCACTTAGCCAATTCGCTCCTGGGCACCCTGTCAGGGTCTATCTGGAAGAAAACCGTCTTCAACGTAAGCTCTTCAAGCAAGCCAGTCAGCTTGATCCCCGCCAGGATAAAGAGCAGTTTCTCGCTGTTTTTAACAAAATCTGCACGGTAGAGCTGCACTATGTGCGCAAAGAAAATCAGCTTTTTCCCATGCTGGAAAAACATGGATGGGACTCCCCCAGCAAAAACATGTGGGCCTTTCATGATGATATCCGGGCTGAACTCAAGAAGGTTCGCCAGGCATTAGAAGCTGATGATTTAGATCTTGTAGTCAAGATGTTCCCCTACGTTGTCTCTGAGATGCAACGCTTGATAGGCGTTGAAGAGGAACGGCTCCTGCCCAATGCGATGAGCATGCTGGAAGAGTCTGAGTGGGAAGATATGCGCCTTGGTGACGAGGAGATTGGCTGGATGCTTGATCAAACCCCTCCTCCCTACCCCGCTATCACTGAAGAGCCTGAATCTGAAGAGATCATAGTGGAAGAGACACCTAAGCCGCGTCGCATGAAATCCACCCCTAAACGCAAAAAAGATCTGCCTTTCTCTATTGAAAATGCAGATCACTTTGATGAAGGCTATCTAACGCCTGAGCAGGTGAACTTCATCTTCAAGTTTCTACCTGTTGATATCACCTATGTGAATGAGGATGACCGGGTTGTCTTCTATAACCGGGGGGATGATCGGGTTTTTCCACGTAGCGCCAATATCATTGGCCGGGAAGTGAAGCTGTGTCACCCACCCAAATCTGTCGATCAGGTTTTGCGTATTCTCGAAGAGTTTAAAGCAGGCACACAGGATCATGCCGATTTCTGGATTAACATGCGCGGTCGATTTATTCATATCCGCTATTTTGCCGTTCGTGATGAGCAGAAAAATTACCGAGGTGTTATTGAGATGTCACAGGATGTCACCGAAATCCGCGCCCTTGAAGGTGAGCAACGCCTGCTGGATTGGGATTAAGCCAGCGTGAAGATCACAGAACAGCAAAAACGGCATTTAAGGGGCTTGGCTCACTCGTTGAAACCTGTCGTCATGGTGGGTCAACATGGGTTGAAGCCAAGCATCTTTGAAGAGCTTGATATTGCACTCAATGCACACGAGTTGGTCAAAGTCCGTATTGCAGCTGATCGTGATGAGCGGAAGGAAATATCTGCACAGATCATCGAGCAGACGGGTGCAAAACTAATCCAATCCATTGGGCAGATGAGCATCATCTATCGTCGAAACAATAAAGACCCCAAGATCCCTCTCCCAAACTAACTGCCATCCCCTCCACACCTCCGCATGGTTCATAATTTCTAATGACCATGCGGAGAAAACATTCAGCCACTTTTTTAATCTATTTCGATAGATCGAGTTCACAAAAAAACCACTGCTGACTTTCCTTTCAATGTGGCAGATAATATATTTAATAACAGTTAGGCTATTCTTCAGGCAGATGTTTAAGTATTGAAATATCAATAATGCTGCTAAAGTGATTAATTCATACGGGTTTTCGATCCTATAACCATAATTATCAAGAAAGCACTCATGGAACAGATTGATTTTAAAGCAGAATTAACAACCAAATATGA
>Ga0316190_10003371_pt1 | contig 11590 bp, 13 predicted proteins | sample Eddworburrow2_MG_FD_204929 | JGI IMG/M metagenome (GOLD analysis project Ga0316190, IMG submission 204929) | Coastal sediment microbial communities from Maine, United States - Eddy worm burrow 2 | ecosystem: Environmental > Aquatic > Marine > Coastal > Sediment | place: USA: Maine | collected... | reverse complement strand
GCACCATGATTCCTCGAAATGTCCGCTTGGCAGAGGCTCCCAGTTATGGAGTTCCAGTGATGTATCACGACAAACATTCAAAAGGTACCCAGGCATACCTGGATTTGGCCGAAGAGCTATTGAATATAGAGACACAAATTGCTGTAACAGTATAAAAGGATTAAGTGATGGCAAAATTGAATAAGGGGTTGGGAAGAGGTTTAGACGCACTGTTATCCGGAGATAAGAGTGACAAAGATGAAGTAATGCGTGATCTAAAGGTTGAGTTACTTAAGCCGGGTAAGTATCAACCGCGCTCGCACATGGATGAAGCCTCATTGAATGAGTTGGCTGCATCAATAAGGGCACAGGGAATTATGCAGCCTATTCTGGTCCGGCAACTTGGAGATAAAAGTTATGAAATTATTGCTGGGGAACGTCGCTGGCGTGCGGCGCAGCTAGCTGGATTGAGTCATGTGCCTGTATTGGTGCGGAGTGTACCCGATAATGCAGCATTGGCGATGGCACTGATAGAAAATATTCAGAGAGAAAATCTAAATCCATTGGAAGAAGCGGTGGGCATACAACGGCTGATTGATGAATTTGAAATGACGCATCAAGTAGCTGCTGATGCGGTAGGGCGTTCTCGTAGTGCGGCAAGTAATTTGTTGCGCCTATTGAAATTACCGGAAGCGGTACGTAATTTGTTGATGGAAAATAAACTGGATATGGGGCATGCCCGTGCATTGTTGCCTTTGGAAAATGCAAAACAAGTGTTGCTAGCCAACAGAATAGTGATGGAAAAACTATCAGTACGTGAGGCGGAAAGCTTAGTGCAAAAGCAAGGCGCCTTGTCATTTAAAGCAAAACCAAAGAACAAAACCAAAATCGACCGTGATACACAAAGGTTGCAGGAAGAAATAAGTTCTTTGCTAGGAACCAATATACAGATCAAGCCGGGAAGCAAAGGGGGTGGGAAATTGATCATAGATTATGTTAATAATGAACGACTGGATGAGTTTTTGGATAGGCTCAAAAAGGATAGATAGCTTGAGTAAAACCGTAGGGGATGAACCAACGCAGTGTTTGACACCCCCAGAAAACGCCGCTATCATCGCCAAGCTTTTTAATGTCGAAGCTAGAGAAAAAAAAATAGCGCGTCAGGTAATAAGGTTACAAATAATAACCACCCTGATAGCTGCAGGAATAGCTTATGGTATCGAAAGTACACCGCAATTTTCGCTCGCGGTGTTGAGTGGAGGTGGGATATCCGTTGTTAACGGAGCATTGCTTGCTTGGCGTATGTCTCGAGCGACTTTGTCTTCTGTCCAGAACGCACATCATCAACTGCGACTCATGTATTTTTATGCTACCGAAAGATTTCTGGTAGTAACTGTACTGCTTGGAATTAGTATGGCAGTCATGAAATTATTACCACTTGCATTGTTGGGTGGATTTGTAATGGGTCAAGCGGTGCTGTTGATAGCCCGGTTGTTTTTGATCAGAACTAAAGATTGAGATAGTGACTAAAAATGTCTAGTGAAGCGCTCACATCAGCAGAATATATTAAGCATCACCTTCAAAACCTTACCTACGGACAATTACCGGATGGAGCTTGGGGTGTGGCGCACACTCCGGAGGAAGCCAAAGCAATGGGTTTTTGGGCTTTGAATCTGGATACCTTGTTGATGTCCTTTTTGTTGGGAGCCGTTTTCTTACTCATATTCCGTGGTGCAGCGAAGACTGCAACTGCTGGAGTTCCTAAATCCTTGCAGAATTTTTGCGAGTGGTCTATCGAATTTATAGATAGTAGTGTGCGGGGCTCGTTTACTGCTAAAAACGATATGATAGGACCCTTAGCGCTGACGATATTCTTTTGGGTTTTCGCAATGAACCTGATGGATTTGCTGCCAATCGACTATACCTCTCTGTTAACACATCAACTTGGCGCACCATTTTTCAAAGTTGTCCCATCGACAGATCCCAATGCCACATTTGGTTTGGCGATAGGTGTGTTCATTTTGGTACTTTATTACAGTGTCAAAATGAAGGGTGTTGGTGGGTTTTTGGGTGAGTTGACGCTACAGCCCTTTGGTAAGTGGGGTATGCCGGTCAACCTAATACTTGAGGGTGTCAACTTAATAGCGAAACCTATCTCTTTAGCACTTCGACTATTCGGTAACATGTATGCGGGAGAGATGATTTTTATTCTTATAGCGCTGATGGGTGGAGCTTGGGCTGGCATGTCTATCGGTAGTGCTACTCTTTACGGTTCGCAGATCTTGCTCTCACTGGGTTGGGCTATTTTTCATATTCTGATCGTAACTCTGCAGGCGTTTATTTTTATGACGCTGACAGTGGTCTATCTGGATATGGCACATCAGGAGCATCATTAATAAACAAGCTTCGATGATTTTGATTTTATAACTTTAACTTTTTCAATCAGGAGATTTAAAAATGGAAATGGCAAATGCACTACTTTACATCGCTGGAGCGCTGATGATGGGTCTTGGCGCACTAGGCGCAGCCGTTGGTATTGGTATTTTGGGCGGCCGCTTTTTGGAAGGTGCAGCACGTCAACCGGAATTAATTCCAATGTTGCGTACCCAGTTCTTTGTGGTTATGGGCTTGGTCGATGCGGTGCCAATGATTGCTGTTGGTATCGCAATGTACGTAATGTTTGCGGTAGTGAGCTAATTCGCTTAAGCGATAACGTATAACTCAAGAAAGGTAGCTTGCATGAATATCAATGCAACTCTTCTCGCTCAAACAATCATGTTTGCACTGTTTGTATGGTTCTGCATGAAATTTGTTTGGCCTCCAATCATGGCGGCATTGGATGAACGTCGCAAACTTATTTCTGAGGGTTTGGCAGACGCTGAGCGTGCTAAACATGATTTGGAGCTGGCAGCAAAACGTTCGGCTGAAATGCTGCGTGAGACTAAAGAAAAGGTTAGCGAAATTGTAGCTAATGGAGAAAAGCGGGCCAGCGAAATTATTGAAGCAGCAAAAGATCAGGCCAAGATAGAGGGTGACCGTATTATTTCTGGCGCCAAGGCAGAGATCGATCAAGAAGTATTTCGTGCTAAAGAGCAATTACGGATTGAAGTGTCGTCAATCGCCTTGGCAGGTGCAAGCAAGATATTGGCAAGAGAAATTGATGCCAAGACGCACAATGATTTGCTCGATAAACTTGTTTCGGAAATCTGATAACTATGTCTGAAGCCATTACAACAGCGAGACCATATGCTCAAGCGGCATTTGATGAAGCTCAAAAACTGGCAGACCTAAAAGGATGGTCTGAGGTATTGATTGACCTTGCAGAGGCTGTTTGCCACCCGGAAATTCATTCAGTAATTTCCAATCCACGCGTTGCCAAAGAGCAAGTTGAAAGCTTGATGGAAGGTCTGCTTGGTACTAAGGCAAAAGCTCAACAGTCAAATTTTGTGCGGATATTGGTGGACAATAAGCGCTTACAAATATTGCCGGAAATTGCTGCGATTTTTGAAGGACTGCGAGCCGAGGCGGAAAAAACTGTAAATGTAGTTGTGGATGCTGCTTTTGAGTTAACTGCTGCACAACAAACAAAGATTGCCAACTCACTAAAAGCCCGCTTGGGCAGTGAAATCAATCTGGTCTGTCAAGTTAATAAGGAATTACTGGGTGGTGTAGTAATACGTGCCGGAGATAAAGTGATCGATGGTTCTGCGCGCACTCGTCTTGGGGAAATGGCAAACGCCCTAGCCTGATAATAGATTTATCAATGAGGAAACACACATGAAGCTCAACCCTTCTGAAATTAGTAATTTGATTCGCAGTCGCATCGATAACTTCGAGGCACTGACACAAGCACGAACCGAAGGTACAGTAGTCAGCGTAACAGATGGCATTGTTCGGGTACACGGATTATCCGATGTGATGCAAGGTGAAATGCTTGAATTTCCCGGCAACACATTCGGGTTAGCGCTCAACCTGGAGCGTGACTCTGTTGGTTCAGTTATTCTGGGTGAATATGAGCACATAACCGAAGGGGACACGGTTAAATGTACCGGTCGCATTTTGGAAGTGCCAGTTGGACCAGAGTTGTGTGGACGTGTGGTGAATGCATTGGGTCAGCCGATAGATGGCAAGGGCCCAGTTAACGCCAAAATGACAGACAAGATTGAAAAAGTAGCACCTGGTGTGATTTCACGTAAATCTGTTGATCAACCAGTACAAACCGGCTTGAAATCTATCGACTCCATGGTTCCGATTGGTCGTGGTCAGCGAGAATTAATCATTGGCGATCGACAAACCGGTAAAACTGCTGTTGCAGTGGATACCATCATCAATCAAAAAGGTCAGAACATGACCTGTGTTTATGTGGCCATTGGTCAAAAAGCATCGACCATCGCCAACGTTGTGCGCAAGCTGGAAGAACATGGGGCTCTAGGGTTCACCATCATAGTTGCGGCCGCTGCTTCAGATTCTGCTGCGATGCAGTTTTTGGCACCATATTCCGGTTGTACAATGGGTGAATATTTCCGTGATCGCGGCGAAGACGCGCTGATTATTTATGACGACCTTACCAAGCAAGCGTGGGCATATCGTCAGATATCCCTGTTGCTACGTCGTCCACCTGGTCGTGAAGCTTATCCCGGTGACGTGTTTTATCTGCACTCCCGCTTGTTGGAAAGAGCTGCGCGCGTAAATGCAGACTACGTAGAAGCATTCACTAAAGGTGAAGTTAAAGGAAAGACAGGTTCACTGACTGCTTTGCCTATTATTGAAACACAGGCTGGTGACGTATCCGCCTTTGTACCGACCAATGTGATTTCCATCACTGACGGTCAGATATTCCTGGAATCAGATTTGTTTAACGCAGGTATTCGCCCAGCGATCAACGCTGGTGTTTCAGTGTCTCGTGTTGGTGGTGCGGCGCAAACCAAGGTGATCAAAAAACTGGGAGGTGGTGTGCGTTTGGCTCTGGCACAGTATCGTGAATTGGCTGCTTTTGCGCAGTTTGCCTCCGATCTTGATGAAGCTACCCGCAAACAGTTGGAACGTGGTCGTTTGGTAATGGAGCTGATGAAGCAGTTGCAGTACGCACCAATGTCGGTAGCAACTATGGCGGTAACATTATTCTCGATTAACAAAGGCTATTTTGACGATGTGCCGGTGAATAAAGCGCTGGCATTTGAAACGGCTTTGCATGTGGATTTAAAGTCCAATAACAAAAGTCTGTTGGATGAAATCGAGTCCAGTAAAGAGTTGAGCGCTGATAACGAAAAGCTGTTGACTGCAGCGGTTGAGAAATTCAAAACTACGGCAGTCTATTAAGGCGAGGTAAAAAATGGCTGGCAGTAAAGAGATACGCGTAAAGATCAAAAGTGTTGAAAATACAAGCAAGATCACGCGCGCAATGGAGATGGTCGCTGCAGCAAAGATGCGAAAAGCGCAGGAGCGAATGCGTGCAGCACGTCCTTATGCGGAAAAAATTCGCGCAGTAGCAGCACACTTGTCACGTGCGAACCCAGAATATAAGCATCCATTTCTGGTGGAGCGCAAAGCTAACAAGAATGTTGGCTTGATTACCATAACCTCAGATAAGGGCCTCTGCGGCGGCCTTAATACTAATATTCTAAGGCTTGCAGTAAGCAGTATGAAATCCTGGGAAGCTGAAGGTAAAGGGATTTTGGTGTGCCCAATTGGCAACAAGGGCTTGAGTTTTATGACTCGCATCAGTGCTGAAGTTAAGTCCAGCCTGACGGGTTTAGGAGATACCCCGCATATTGAAAAACTGATAGGCGCTGTGAAGCTGATGTTGGATGCTTATATAGCGGGAGAGATTGATTCAATACACATTAGCTACAATCGTTTTGTAAATACTATGAAGCAGGAGCCGTGCATTGAACAACTACTACCGCTGAGCGATAAGCAGGCAGGAACAACATCTGAGGGCAATTGGGACTATATCTATGAACCTGATGCAAAGAAAGTCGTCGATGAGTTGTTGGTGCGTTATATTGAATCTTTGGTTTATCAGGCAGTAGTAGAAAACATGGCATCAGAACAAAGTGCACGGATGGTGGCGATGAAGGCAGCATCTGATAATGCGAAGAGCGTAATTAGCGAGCTTAAGCTGGTATACAACAAGGCTCGCCAGGCTGCCATTACCCAAGAAATATCAGAAATCGTTAGCGGTGCAGCGGCAGTCGGTTAAGACTGAAATACAGAAACCACAAATTAATCTAGACGGGGAATCATTAAAAATGAAACAAGGAAAAATCGTTCAGTGTATCGGTGCTGTGGTCGACATCGAATTTCCACGTGATCAAATGCCTAAAGTTTACGAGGCACTCCAACTTGCGGATGCCGGATCTTCAACTGCAGAAGTGGGTTTGACATTTGAAGTGGAACAACAGCTCGGTGATGGTGTAGTACGTACCATTGCGATGGGTTCATCTGACGGTTTGCGCCGAGGTATGTTAGTAAATGCTACTGGTAGTGGGATATCCGTACCGGTTGGCGCTGGCACCTTGGGTCGTATCATGGATGTTTTGGGTAGGCCGATTGACGATGTTGGTGAGATTCAGTGTGATGAGAGGCGCGAGATACATCAAAACGCACCTAAGTTTGATGAATTATCTCCATCAGTTGATTTGCTTGAAACTGGAATCAAAGTGATTGATCTGGTATGTCCGTTTGCAAAAGGCGGTAAAGTTGGATTGTTTGGTGGTGCTGGTGTAGGTAAAACCGTGAATATGCTGGAACTTATCAACAATATCGCCAAGCAGCATGCTGGCTTGTCGGTGTTTGCTGGTGTGGGTGAACGTACCCGTGAGGGTAATGACTTCTACCACGAAATGTCAGAGGCTGGCGTTATTCAATTAGACGACCTGCCTAAGTCCAAAGTAGCCATGGTATTCGGTCAGATGAATGAACCACCGGGGAATCGACTGCGAGTAGCTTTGTCTGGGTTAGCGATGGCAGAATATTTCCGTGATGAAGGCCGAGATATTCTGTTCTTCGTAGACAATATATATCGTTTTACGTTAGCTGGAACCGAAGTGTCCGCCCTACTGGGGCGTATGCCATCTGCAGTGGGTTATCAGCCAACCTTGGCTGAGGAAATGGGTCGGTTGCAAGAGCGCATCACTTCTACCAAAGTGGGTTCAATAACTTCTATCCAGGCCGTGTATGTGCCAGCGGATGACTTGACTGATCCGTCACCAGCGACAACCTTTTTGCACCTAGATTCTACCGTTGTGCTGTCCCGTGATATTGCATCGTTAGGTATCTACCCTGCCGTTGATCCATTAGACTCGACTTCACGTCAGCTTGACCCACTAGTGGTTGGAGAAGAACACTACAATGTGGCGCAAAGTGTTCAACAAACTTTACAGCGCTACAAGGAGTTGCGTGACATTATTGCAATTTTGGGTATGGACGAACTTGCACCTGAAGACAAGTTGGCCGTGGCGCGAGCACGTAAAATCCAGCGTTTCTTGTCCCAACCTTTCCATGTGGCCGAAGTGTTTACCGGCTCTCCAGGTAAGTACGTTACACTGAAAGATACAATCAAAGGCTTTAAGGGTATCGTGGACGGTGAATACGATCATCTGCCAGAACAGGCGTTCTACATGGTTGGAAGCATTGAAGAAGCAGTAGAAAAAGCCAAAACTCTGTAGGATTGACTGGGGAATAAAAATGGCAATGACCGTACATGTAGACGTGGTAAGCGCAGAAGCATCCATTTTTTCCGGATTGGCTGAAGTTGTTGTAGTGCCGGGAGAAATGGGTGAGTTGGGTATCTACCCGCGTCATACAGCTTTGTTGACCCGTATCAAGCCAGGCTCGGTAAGGATAAAACGTCCTGATCAAGAAGAAGAAGAATTAATTTATGTCTCTGGTGGTATGCTTGAGGTGCAGCCTGGCGTAGTAACTGTGTTAGCTGATACCGCGATACGGGGTGGTGATCTTGATGAGGTGCGAGCGCTGCAAGCTAAGAAGGATGCGGAAGAAATAATGAAAAACCGCACTTCTGATATTGATTACGCACAGGCGCAAGCAGAATTGGCCGAGGCAATTGCACAATTGCGGGCAATTCATCAATTGCGTAAAAAGACTTAGGATATTAAAAATATTTAAAAAAAAAGCAGCTAAGGCTGCTTTTTTATTTTTAAAAGTTTAATCCTTATTGATTCAATAGGCTAGCTACCGTTCGATTTTCAAAAAAAATTAACGCGCCATGATTATGTTGAAAAAGCGAGCAGTAATAATCCAACATGCAAGGAAAGAAAGCCAGATCAACATTCCGATGATGGAGCCAAAAATAACACTTTCAACAGACAATGCAAAGGCGGGGGAATATGTTTCCCAAGTAGCGCGGGCAATGTGGGGATCGATTTTTACGATTAAAAAGCTGAGCTGGTGAAATAAATCCGTATCAAGTGCTGACAAATTTCTTTGAAACTTCTCAACCGATTCAACCATAGTCTGAATGGCAGCCCCTTGATTATATAAAGTTGGATCACTACTTTCACCATGTTGCCGGACGAGTTCTTTAAGGCTACCATTGTTTAACTTGTCTGCAATAGCCTGAAATGGAGCAAGATCTTTAAGAACTTGATCCAACATACCACTAGTACGTTGTCTATATTGCAAAATGAAGCTGGGTACGCAACCTGCGGCAATTACACCGGTAACTAAAATAACTCGATCAAGTATTCCGCGCATCAAAGTCATAAATAAAAGTTATGTTCTCTGGTAGATATAAAAAGGTAAAAAAGTTTAGCATACTTTATTGATGCATAATTATTGAAAAATCACTCAGAAGACCGTTACAAAAAAATATTATGAATATCTGATAATCAAGGAAAAACGCATTTTATAAATAGCTAGTTAGATTGGTAATATGAGAGTTGCAGGTGGGTCCAAAATTATTGAAATGAACGTCGATCCATTTTTCTACGTTCGGTATACACTAAGCCACCCATTTTCCCTTGGGTAAACCAAGGTCCTTTCAAACCAAAAGGTTTTGCATTCCGGCGATCAACCGAACTCCTGCTATTAAAAGTTTCCTTTAGCTTTGGCATCTATATACTTGAGTATATTTCATATTGTGTGAATTTAAACTCTTTATGCTTTATACCAGAATAATTAAGTTGTGCAAGATAAATTAGCCAGAGATTGAGCAAAAATATTTCAACTAACTTACTCATTAAAATGAAATTTAAGTTTTTGGCAAAGTAAATATTTTACTATTAGTTGTATATTTAAGGCCTAAGAAGTGTTGGATGGCTAATATTTGTATAAGAAATAAACAGTAGGAACAAACGGACTAAGTAATACGAACAAGCAGCGTTGCGGCGTTCAATTATAATTCTACAAATCAAAAGGGCCGAATATGACTACTCTTAATATCGTCATTCTTGCAGCTGGCAAGGGTACACGTATGTTTTCAGAAATTCCCAAAGTCCTTCATACTTTGGCAGGTAAGCCACTATTAAAACATGTGCTTGATTGTGCAGAGGAACTTAAACCGCAGCAGATATGTGTTGTGTATGGCCATGGTGGTGAAGCTGTGCCAAAAGCAATGCAGAATTATGCGGCGAAATTCATTACCCAAAAGCAGCAACTAGGGACTGGTCACGCTTTACAGCAGGCAATGCCGCATCTTAACGAAGACTCTCAAACAATGGTGTTGTATGGAGATGTCCCATTGATTCAGTACGGAACATTAAAAAAAATGTTGCAATTAGGAAATGAAATGGCACTATTGACGGTTCACTTGGAAAATCCCACAGGATATGGGCGGGTGCTTCGTAATGCGCAAGATGACGTGGTAAGTATTGTAGAGGAAAAAGATGCGTTGCCGGAGCAACTTGAAATTCAGGAAGTAAACACCGGTATATTGGTTGCGCCAACTAAGCACTTGAGCAAATGGTTAGATAAATTACAAAACAATAATTCGCAAGGTGAATACTATCTTACGGATGTAATTAGTATGGCCGTGCAAGAAGGTATATCAGTTCATACCGTGCATCCAGAGAATGAATGGGAGATCCACGGAATAAATAGCAAGATGCAACTAGCTGCGTTGGAACGTTCGTGGCAGCAGGTTAGCGCTTCTCGATTACTGGATCAGGGTGTCACACTAACTGATCCGGCGCGCATAGATATTCGAGGAAAATTGATCTGTGGTCATGATATTGAAATTGATGTGGGATGCATTTTCACTGGCGAAGTAACGCTGGGTGATAATGTGAGAGTGGGTGCTTACTGTGTTATTAGTAATGCAAACATAGGTGCAGGGACTGAGATTGCACCATATAGTCACATTGACAATGGTGAAATGGGTGAAAAATGCCGTATAGGTCCGTATGCGCGACTTCGCCCCGGCTTCAAATTACATAATCAAGTGCATATCGGGAACTTCGTGGAAATAAAAAATAGCGAGATTTCAGAGAGAAGTAAAGTGAATCACCTCAGCTATATTGGAGACAGCATAGTGGGTAGTAGGGTAAATATTGGCGCTGGTACCATAACCTGTAATTACGATGGCGCCAACAAGTTTAGAACAATCATTGAAGACGATGCATTCATCGGTTCTGACACCCAACTAGTAGCTCCAGTTACCGTATCCAAAGGCTCAACGATTGGTGCAGGTTCAACTATTACTAGTGATACGCCGGCAGGAGAACTCACATTATCGCGAAGTAGGCAGATATCCATCAAGGGATGGAAGCGCCCTTCCAAGAAATGAAAAATAATCACGAAATTTTCTTGTTAGCAAGAGTGTTTGTCTCGGGAAGTAGGGCTTACTCTGAGATTGTTTTTCAATTACGAGCTTACCTCGAGGATTAACCATGTGTGGAATAGTTGGCGCTGTAGCGCAGCGAAATGTCGTGCCTATATTGGTGGAAGGGTTGCTGCGCCTGGAATACAGGGGGTATGACTCTTCAGGACTGGTGGTTGTAAATGACTCAAAACTGGTGCGATTGCGCAGCAATGGTAGAGTCGCTGAACTAATTGCAAAAAGCGGGAGCACTCAAGGGAAAACGGGTATTGCACACACTCGATGGGCAACTCATGGTGTGCCCAGCGAACAAAACGCTCATCCGCACATCAGTAAAAATAATATTGCCGTTGTACATAATGGCATAATTGAAAATTATGAAGCATTGCGAATTCGATTGACTTCAGAAGGTTATGAATTCACTTCGGATACTGACTCCGAGGTTATTGCGCACCTTATACACAGCTACTATATTCGAAGTATGTCATTGCTGTCAGCAACCCAGCAGGCAATCAAAGAGATGATTGGCGCGTATGCAATAGGAGTGATTGCAGCGGATAATCCTGACTGTTTGGTTTGTGCACGCCTTGGTAATCCATTAATACTGGGTGTTGGAACAGGGGAGCACTTTATAGCATCAGATGTTTCGGCTTTGTTACCGGTGACTCGAAAAGTGGTCTATATGGATGAGGGTGATGTAGCTGAGTTGAAATGCTCTGGCTATCAAATATTTGATGCATGCGGTAAACGTGTTGAACGTGCTATTCAGCTTAGTGAGCTAAGTAACGAAAGCGTGCAACTAGGCGAATATCAGCACTATATGCAAAAGGA
>Ga0316190_10003370_pt1 | contig 11591 bp, 8 predicted proteins | sample Eddworburrow2_MG_FD_204929 | JGI IMG/M metagenome (GOLD analysis project Ga0316190, IMG submission 204929) | Coastal sediment microbial communities from Maine, United States - Eddy worm burrow 2 | ecosystem: Environmental > Aquatic > Marine > Coastal > Sediment | place: USA: Maine | collected... | reverse complement strand
TCCCCAGATCGGTCGCACCGACGAGCAGGTTGAACGAACCGTCATCGTTGATCTTGATGCTCGCTCCACCCATGTCGAGACCCGGGATGGCCGTGCCGTGCATCGCCATAGCGAAACCGAGGCCGCGCCGGATGTTCGGCTTGTCGCTGGGCTGCCTCCACTCGGAGTCGTCGCGCCGATCCCAGTCGATCGCACGTTGTCCCTGAGCTACGGCTTCTTCGAGACCGCTCGACGTGACGAGCGGCATCACGCTGGCATCTTGGTCACCCTCGCCGAGTTGTGGGGCGATGTCGAGCGGGTCACCGACGTTCGTCCAGTTCAATCGGCGGAACTCGATGGCATCCATCCCGAGTTCGTCGGCGATGTCCTCCATGTGGGTCTCGAGGGCGTAGAGCGCTTGTGGGGCCCCGTACCCGCGATAGGCGCCCGGAACCGGGATGTTGGTGTAGGCGACCTTGCAGTCGAACCGCTTGAGCGGCGAGTTGTAGGAACTGAGCCCCCGCAGGCCGGTGACCATCTGCACGGTGAGTCCGTGTGTGCCGTACGCGCCGGTATTGGCGACGACGCGCATCTCCTGCGCCGTCAGCATGCCGTTGGCGTCGATGCCGGTCTTGAACGTGATCGTCTGCGGATGCCGCGTCCGGCTCGACATAAATTCTTCTTCGCGAGTGAGCTCGAGGCGGACGGGGCGGCCGGTTGCGATCGTCAAATGGCCGACGATGTCCTCGATCAGCATTTCCTGTTTGACCCCGAATCCCCCACCGATCCGAGGCTTGATGATGCGGATCTGCTTCACCGGCAATCCGAGAAGTGGCGCCACCATGCGCCGGACATGGAACGGCACCTGCGTCGACGATGTAATGACGAGCCGTTCGTCGCTGTCCCACGCCGAAATCGCGATATGCGGCTCGATCGGTGTCTGTTGCACCTGGTGGACGCGCATCGTCTGCTCGAACACGCGATCGGCGGCCGCGAAGCCGCCTGCGACATCTCCGGTCTCGGCTTCGATGTGATGAACGAGGTTGTGGGAGGCGTCGTGGGCCCCCTCCATGTCCGGTTCGTCGTGAATGACCGGCGCCCCATCGAGGATCGCTTCGTTTTCATCGAATACTGCGGGGAGCACTTCATACGTGACGTCAATCAAATCGATTGCGGCGAGTGCTATCTCCTCTGTGTCGGCGGCAACGGCGGCAACGCGGTCCCCGACGAAGCGGACGCGGTTGTCAAAGCTGACCTGGTCGTAAGGGAGCGGGTTCGGGTAGCTCTGCCCGCCCGACGCGTACCGAACGCGGGCAACATTGCCGTGATGGATGACCGCATGCACACCGGGGAGCGCGAGAGCGGCCGAATCGTCGATGGCGACGATCCTGGCATTGGCGTGTGGGCTGTAGAGGACCTTGGCGATCAGCGTGCCGGACAGGCTGACATCGTCGGTGAACGCCGGGTTGCCCTTGACGAGCTTGATGGCATCGACCTTGGTCTCGGCCTTCCCGACGACGCGCGTCTCCGGAACATCGTCGCTCGGCACCACACGCGGAGCGATGGCCGGAAGATCTGTCTGGGGTGCTTCCGAGCGGCCCGCTTCGGTGAGCGAGTCGAGGAACACCACGTCGACACTCTCCGGTGTCTCGCCGCGCATCGCGGCTGCGGCGCGCAACACCGCGTGCACCGGGCGGAGATAGCCGGTCTCGCGATCGAGGATCCCCGAGAAGGCGTCTCTGACGTCGTCCTCAGTTGGATTCGGGGTTCGAGTGATCAGCGCCTTCGCAGCGAGAATCATGGCAGGTGTCGAATACCCCGACTGAATCGCACCCGTCTCAATGAATGCCTCCTGGATCGGGTGAAGGTTGCCGCGGCTGCTGAGGCCTTCGATCGTCTCAATCTCATGGCCGTCGGCCTGGGCCGCGAGCATCAGATCGGCGGTGATCAGGGTGCCGTCGACGAGTACGGCGGCTGCGCCGGTCTCGCCGGTCTCTGACCCGAATCGGACACTGTGGTAGCCGGCCTTGCGGAGCACGGCTCGGAGCGAATCGTGTGGTTGGCAGTCGAGATCGACCTTGGTCCCGTTGATCATGAGCGTGATCTTCATGAGGATGCACCTCCCGTCACGGCTGCCACGACCCGGTCTGCGAGCACCTGTGCAAGGGCCGAGCGATATGCCGACGTTCCTCGGAAGTCGGGAGGCGGATCGAGATCCTCGATGTGATCGGGATTGACGATCACCGGAACCGAGGCGACGCCGGTCATCGCCAAACGAACGGTATCTCCATCGCCATACGCCACGGCCATGACAATCGGCCGGTCCATCGGTGTTCGACCCACCCGATCGGCGGCGACCCGGCCGGATGTGGGGACCGTGACGGCCGTGATGATCGCTCCGTTGGATAGGCCTCTGTCGCCGAGAACGTCTTCAACTGAGTGTTCGGTGGGAGACCCCGCTCGGGCGAGTGTCACGCGAGCCCCGAACGCAAGCAGGCCGGCGAGCAGTTCGCTCTCCGGATCGGCAGTCCCGATGGTCCCACCGACCGTCGCCATGGCGCGAATCGTGCTCGGAGCTTCGCGGCGTGCGAGGTCTCGCAGCACGGTCGGGATGAGGGCGGAGTCGACGAGGTCCTGGAGGCGGGTGGTTGCTCCGATGCGAACCCCATCGCCTTCCACATCGATACCGGCGAGGTCCAAAGCCTGGAGATCTACGGCGGTCGACGCCGCACGAGCCGGGGCAGCGTTGACCGACGTGCCGCCGGCGAGCACGGCAGCATCGGGTCGGGCTACGAGGGCGATCGCGTCGTCAAGCGTGAGCGGCCGGTGGTACTGCGTGATCATCTGCGTATCTCCTTCGTTGTCTCGTCTCTGCACTCTACTGATGGATCCAGGAAGCGAATAGCAGCGGACGACCCGAACGGACTTGGTACATTCTGAGGTATGAGCACACTTCTTGTTCGGCATGCGCAGGTTCTTGCGACGATGGATGATGGCGACACCGAGATCGTCGACGGTGGCCTGTTCGTTGTGGACGGTTTCATCCAGCAGGTCGGGCCGACCGCGACCCTGCCGGAGACAGCCGATGAGGTCGTGGATTTGTCCGGACACGTGGTGCTTCCCGGTCTTATCAACACCCACCACCACTTCTACCAGACCCTCACCAGGGCGGTCCCCGGGGCCCAGGATGTGGGCCTCTTTGACTGGCTCAGGACGTTGTACCCGATCTGGGCGCGGATGACCCCGGACGATGTTCGGATCTCGACCGAGCTCGCGCTCTCTGAACTTGCCCTGTCCGGGTGTACCACATCGTCCGATCACCAGTACCTCTTCCCGAACGGATCGCGGCTCGATGATCAGATCGAAGGTGCGGCGAGTGTTGGGATCCGTTTCCACGCAGCGCGCGGATCGATGAGCCTCGGCGAGAGTGACGGCGGTCTGCCGCCCGACTCAGTGGTCGAAGATGAAGAGACGATCCTGCTCGATACGCAGCGGGTGATCGAAGCGTTCAACGATCCAGAGCCGGGCGCCATGACTCGCGTGGTTGTCGCTCCCTGTTCACCGTTTTCCGTCACCCCGGAACTGATGCGGTCGTCGGCCGAGCTGGCTCGCCAATACGGCGTGCATCTCCACACGCACGTTGCCGAGACGCACGACGAGGAACAGTTCTGCATTGAGACGTTCGGTCGGCGGCCGGTTGAGCTGATGGAGGACCTCGGATGGGTTGGTGATGACGTTTGGTACGCCCACGGGATCTACATCAACGACGATGAGATTCTGCGGCTTGCCACATCCGAGACCGGTGTTGCTCACTGCCCTTCGTCGAACATGCGGCTCGCGTCCGGAATCGCACCCGTTCGCCGGTACTTGGCCGCCGGCGTCCGTCTCGGGCTCGGCGTCGACGGCTCGGCCAGCAACGACGGCAGCCACCTGATTGCCGAGGCCCGGCAGGCGATGCTGCTCGCCCGGCTTGCGGCGGCACCGTCGATTGAAGGGGGTCGCCTTCTGACCGCACGGCAGGCGCTTCGAATCGCGACCCGCGGCTCGGCTGCCGTACTCGGTCGTGACGATGTCGGATCGCTCGAACCGGGGAAGGCTGCGGATTTCATCGCGATCTCCCTCGATCGCCTCGAGTACGCCGGCGCGTTGCACGACCCGGTCGCGGCAGTGCTGTTCGTTGCCCCCACTGGGGTTGATGAGAGTTACGTGCAGGGAACGCCGGTGGTTCGAAGGCGCGAACTCGTAGGCGTTGACGTGCCAAAGCTCATCGCCAGGCACAACGTCGCTGCGCAGCGGCTGGTAGCGGGTAGCTGAGCAGCGGAGTGGCCGCGACGGGGCCATCGGAGGTTCGCTCCGACTACGGTATGGCCATGGAATTCGTCGCAGCTCATGACCTCGACGACGCGCTCGCAGCGAAGGCCCAGCAGCCGGACGCAGAGCTACTCGCCGGAGGAACCGACCTCATGGTTGAGGTCAATCTCGCACACCACCGACCCTCGCAGGTCATCTCCCTCCGGCGCGTCGAGGCGCTCCGAGATGTGACCCCTCACAGGATTGGAGCCGGTGCCACCTGGGCCAGCCTCGAGCGTGGCCCGTATCGCGGGCTGGCACAGGCCGCCCGGACGGTTGGCTCTCCTCAGATCCGTGCAGCAGGGACCATCGGAGGCAATGTTGGTACGGCAAGTCCGGCTGGTGACGGCCTGCCCTGGATCGCCGCAGCAGAAGCATCGATCGAGGTTCGATCCGAAGAACGTGGTACGCGGGTGGTCCCGTGGCGAGAGTTCTTCGTCGGCGTCAAACGAACGTCGCTCGCACCCGACGAGATCATCACCGCCGTCGTGGTTCCGGACGATCTCCCGGAGCGGCAGGAATTCGCAAAGGTTGGAGTCAGGAACGCCATGGTCATCTCGACCGTCAGCTGCCTGGTGATGAGGGGCGACGACGGGATTCGTGTGGCGCTGGGATCTGTCGCGCCAACCCCCATTCGAGCGACTCGTGCCGAGGAGATGATCAATGCTGAGTCGACGATCTCCGATGCGGCCCTCGACGAGTTCGCTCGTATTGTCTCGCAGGAGGTCAAACCCATCACCGACCATCGCTCAACCGAGGGCTATCGAAGGCACGCCGCCGGCGTTCTTGCTCGCAGGCTCGTCGAACGGAGCGTCCGATGAACGTCACGATCAAGGTCAATGGTGAAGATCGAGAAGTCGACGTAGCGGGACCAGAGAGCTTGCTCACGGTGCTGCGCAACGACCTGGACCTGCCGGGGACGAAAGATGCGTGTGAACAGGGTGAATGCGGCTCGTGCAGCGTGATCTTCGACGGCGACGTGGTCTGCTCGTGCCTCGTGATGGCGGTCGACGCCGACGGCTCCGAAGTCACGACGGTAGAAGGGCTCGGAACCGAAGACGACCTGCACCCGTTCCAGGAGGCCATGCTCGCCGAAGGAGGCGTTCAGTGCGGGTTCTGCACGCCGGGAATCGTGGTCGCTGGTACCCACCTCCTCGAAGGGAACCCGCAGCCAAGCGAGATCGAGATTCGAGAAGCCCTTTCCGGCAACATCTGCCGCTGCACAGGATACGGGGCGATTCTGCGGGCCTTTGAGACCGTGGAAAGGGGGGACGTATGACCGCTCGGACGACCTCGGGTGTCCGAGGAGGGATCGGAACGAGCGTGCGGCGCCCGGACGGCACCCCGAAGGTGATGGGGAACTTCGCCTACGCGTCCGACTTGTGGTCCGAGGACATGTTGTGGGGTGCCACCTTGCGCAGCCCCTATGCCCATGCCCGCCTGACCCGCCTTGATATCGCTCCGGCACTCGCGATGAACGGCGTCCGTGCCGTACTGACGCAGGACGACGTTCAAGGCAAGCCCACCTTCGGACAGGAAGAACAGGACCAACCCGTCTTCTGCGACGGCACGGCCCAGTACTGGGGTGAACCCGTCGCCGTTGTCGCCGCCGACGACGAAGAGACCGCTCGCCGAGCAGCTGCGGCAATCATTGTCGATTGGGAACCGCTCACGCCGCTCACCGATCCCGAACAAGCAGTTGAAGATGGATTGAGCTTCCGGGAGTTGAGGATCCGTCGAGGAGATGAGGACGCCGCAGGGACGGTCGTCGCGGAGGGAATCTACGAGACCGCGACACAGGACCAGGCACCCCTCGGACCCGAGGCGGGTTTCGCCATCCCGGACGGCGAGGGTGGACTTGACCTGTATGTGACGAGCCAGTGGATCCACGTCGATCACCGACAGATCGTCGCGTGCCTCGACATGGATCCCGACTCCGTCCGCTGCCACCCGGCAGGCATCGGCGGTGCGTTCGGGTCACGTGAGGACATCTCCCTGCACATCCATGTCGCCATGCTGTCACTCGCGACCGGCCGGCCGGTCAAGATGGTGTACGACCGCACCGAGTCATTCGCCGGACACGTCAAGCGGCATCCGTCGCGCATGTGGTATCGCCACGAGGCCGACGAAGACGGGATGCTGGTGAAGGTCACCGCGCGGCTGCTGCTCGATGGCGGGGCATACGCCCACACCAGCCGAGCGGTGCTCGCCAACGCCGCCTTCTTCACGGTTGGGCCGTATCGCTGCGACAACGTCGTGGTTGATGCCGCGGTCGCAAAGACGAACAACCCACCCGCCGGTGCAATGCGCGGGTTTGGTGCCGTCCAGACGTGTTTTGCCTCCGAGAGCCAGATGGATCTGCTCGCCGAGAAACTCGGGATGGATCCGCTCGAACTACGAAGGAAGAACGCCCTGCTCGCCGGCGATCCCATGTCGACATCGGGCCAGATCATCGAGGGGTCGCTCCCGACGCTCGAGGTCATCGATGCCGTCGAAGCGATTCCGCTTCCCGATCCGCTCGATGACGACGATCCGAGACTTCTCCCCGGCGGGACCGGCCTGACGTCGCCGAGGGGATCCGTCGTCCGCGGCGTCGGGTACGCCGTGGGGCTCAAGAATCTCGCGTTCTCGGAAGGATTCGACGATTTTGCAGAGGCTCGTGTTGTGATGACCACCGCAGGGGTCGAGGTGCACACCGCCGCCATGGAGGTCGGGCAGGGCCTCGTCACGGTGTGCCAGCAGATCGCACGGACGGTGCTGGGCACCGACCAGGCCGCTGTGGTCTGGGATGACACTTCACAGATCGGATCTGCCGGTTCGACATCTGCGTCGCGCCAGACTCAGATGACCGGGGGAGCGGTGCACGCAGCTTCCGTCGGTCTCCGTGACCAGATCCTGGCGGAGCACGACGGTGATGAGCTTCGAGACGACGGTGTATATCGAGCCGGGAAGCGGGTTGCGACGATCGAAGATGTGTGCAGCTCCGGCCCGGTCGAGCACCACGTGCAGTTCCGTCATCCAGAGACGTTCCCGCCCGACGAGAACGGCCAAGGTGATGTTCACGCCGGGTTCGTCGTCGCGGCCCACCGCGCCGTGGTCGACGTCGACCCGGAGTTGGGTCTGGTGCGCGTTGTTCGTGTTGATACCGCGCAGGATGTCGGCACCGCGCTGAACCCGCAGGCGATCACCGGGCAGCTGGAGGGTGGGATCATGCAAGGCATGGGTCTCGCCGTCATGGAGGAACTCGTGATCAACGAGGGGATCATCCTGAATCCCACGTTCACCGACTACCTGATTCCGACCTTCTTGGACGCCCCGGCCGTGGAGACCCGCATCATCGAGGCCGGTGACCATTGGGGTCCGTTCGGTGCGAAGGGTATTGGCGAGTCTCCTACGATCAGCTCAACTCCGGCCATTATTGCTGCAATCCGGGCCGCCACCGGTAGACCGCTTTCGCGGGTGCCGGTTCGGCCCGAGGACATCGCAGGCATCTGAATGGATGGGCCGGTCACGGGCGTGGTGCTCGCCGCAGGCGCGGCCGAACGCATGGGGAAACCCAAGCTGCTGTTGCCGTTCCGGCAAACGACGGTTCTGAACACCACTCTCGCTGCCGTTGAGGCGAGCAACGTCGACCGGGTGATCGTCGTCACAGGTGCGAACGCGGACGAGGTGGAGTCCTCGATTGTCGCCGATCGGGCGACCGTTGTGCGCAATTCCGACTATCGGCGCGGGAACATGTCGTCGTTTCTGGCCGCAACGGCCGAGGATCCGGACGCGGCCGCATTCATCCTCGTGCCAGGCGATCTTCCGACGATTCGGGCCGACGTCGTCGATCTGATGGTTGGACTCTGGAGGGAGTCGAAGGCCTGGGCGGCCGTGACTGTGTATGTGGACCGGATCGCGCATCCGCTCCTCGTGTCACGCGAGGCGGTTGCGGTTGCGGCGCAGACTCCCGGACAGAAGGTACTCGGCCGCCTCCTCATCGAAGCAGATGACGACCGCGTCGCTCGACTCGTCGTGCAAGCCGAAGCGCCCCGCGACGTGAACACTCCAGGCGACTACGAAGCGCTGCTGGGCGACTCAGGATCAACAGCCGTCGACGACCAATGAGTGACGAGGTTGGGACGAGGTCGGGCGTGGAGAAAGGTGCTGCCGGCGACGTGCCGGAAGTGCCCGTGGAGCGAGCAAGTAGGCTATCGAGCGTGCACGAACCCGGCCGCAATTTGCCGGGTTGCGCCGCAATCGGATGAGCCAGAAGAGGAGTTGAGGCGATCATGAGTCGAGAGTTCGGACCGCGAAGGGCGACGTGGGTAGAGGTTTCGGAGCCGGTGGGAGTGGCGCCGGATGATCTGGCGGCCCTGGAGCGGTTCGACGAGTTCTATCGGGCGTTGTGCGCCGTCTTGTTCAACTACGCCCAGTCGGGGCACCCGGGTGGTTCGATTTCGTCGGGTCATATCGTGGCAGGGCTGTTGTTCAACGGCATGGATTACGACATCGGCGATCCCAACCGGAGGGATCAGGATCTGATCTCGTACTCCGCGGGGCACAAGGCGATGGGTCTGTACGCCATGTGGGCGTTGCGGGATGAGATCACACGGATCGCTCGACCTGAGTTGTTGCCCGATGAGGCGAACCTGCGGCTGCGCTTCGAGGATCTGCTCGGGTTCCGGCGCAACGTGACCCAACCGACTCCGCTGTTCCGCGAGTTCGATTCGAAGGCGCTCGACGGACATCCGACCCCGGCCACGCCGTTCGTGAAGCTGTCCACCGGTGCGTCGGGAATCGGAGTCGGGTCGTCGCTCGGCCTGGCAGTGGCGGCTGCAGACGCCTACGGCCAAGATGCGCCGCGGGTGCATCTGATCGAGGGTGAAGGAGGTCTCACACCGGGACGAGCGGCCGAAGCGGCGGCCTTTGCGGGTACCTCGGGCCTTTCGAACGCGATCATGCACCTGGACTGGAATCAGGCCGCGATCGATTCGGACGCGGTCACCCGGGAAGGTGACCAACCCGGCGAGTACGTGCAATGGGATCCGTGTGAGTACTTCTATCTCCACGACTGGAACGTGATCCACGTGCCAGACGGATTCAACTTTGGGCTGGTGTTGACGGCCCAGCGGATGGCCGCCGAGATGGACAACGGCCAGCCGACCGCGATCGTATACAGAACGACAAAGGGTTGGCAGTACGGCATCGAGGGGAAGAAGTCACACGGCGGCGGCCACAAGATGTGTAGTGAGGAGTACTTCGCGACCCAGCGGCCGCTCTTCGGCGACGCCACGGATTCCCTGCCGAGCGCGGATGGATCAGACCCTGTGGCGGTCGAAGCGGCCGAGTGGGCGACGCTGGAGCAGTACCGAGCGTTGATGGAAGCCGATGGAATGACGGCGGTGCTGGCCGATCGCCTGGACACGGCGCGGGACCGGTTGGACGCCCGGGGACGCACGCAGCGTGAAGGGGCTCCGGACGTGGAGCGGATCTACGCGGCCGCCGATCCGAACGTAGTGCCAGACGAGCTGGCGCTGACTCCCGGCGACAGCCTGGCACTGCGGCAGGCGTTGGGTCGAACCCTGGGCTATCTGAATCGAGAATCGGGCGGGGCAATCCTGATCGGGGCCGCGGACCTGCTGGGTTCGACGGCGATCTCGGACGTTGCGTCTGGATTCCCCGAAGGGTTCTACCACCGGACCGCCAATCCCGGCGCACGGTCGTTGTCCGTCGGAGGAATCTGTGAGGACGGGTTGTCGTGTGTACTGAGTGGCGCTTCGGCATTCGGAGATCATGTGGGGGCCGTCGCGTCGTACGGGGCATTCCTCGCTCCGCTGGGACACATCGCGGCCCGGTTGCACGCCATCGGGAACCAGATGCGACAGGAGACCGAACCTGGTCCGTACCGGTCGTTCGTGCTCGTGTGTGCTCACGCAGGGATGAAGACCGGAGAGGATGGTCCAACCCACGCCGATCCCCAGGCCCTGCAACTCTTGCAGGAGAACTTCGTCGGAGGCACGGCTATCACGTTGACCCCGTGGGAGCCAGCCGAGATGTGGCCGCTGGTCGCTGCCGCATTCCAGGCTCGTCCGGCGATCATCGCGCCGTTTGTGACGCGTCCCGGCGAGACCGTTCCCGACCGCGAAGCGCTCGGTCTGGCACCCGTCGAGATGGCCTCCCAGGGGGTCTACAAGCTGCGCAGCGCTGCCGGCCCGCCGGACGTCTCATTGGTGTTGCAGGGATCTGCCGTGACCTATGCGTTCATCGACGAGACGCTGCCGCTGCTGGAGGAAGCCGGGATCGACGTCGACGTGTACCTGGTTGTGTCGTCGGAGTTGTTCGACCGGCTCTCGCCGGCAGAGCAACACGCGATATTCCCGGACGTGGTTGCGCAGAAGGCGATGGGTATCACCGGCTTCACGCTTCCGACCATCTATCGCTGGATCCGTAGCGAGCTGGGACGGGCGAACACGATGTATCCCTTCCAGAACGGCCGCTACCTGAGTTCCGGCGTTGGCGACATGGTTGTTCACGAGGCCGGACTCGATGGTGAAGGCCAGATCCAACGGATCAAGCGCTACATGGACGCCCTCGTGAAGGTTCGATAGCACCGGATTGGGTGCCGCAAGCGGCGGAGTGATGACGATCAAACTGAGGCCCGTGGCCGACGCCGATATTCGCGAGTTCGTGACCTGGCGCTACGACTCACCGTACGACGTCTATGACATCACGATGGATCCGGATGAGGCAGTCGGCTACTTCCTCGGAGCGGACATCCACTGCCACGCACTCGTCGATGGGGATGAGGTGGTGGGCTACTGCACGTTTGGCCGCGACGCGCAGGTTCCCGGCGGCGACTACCAGAGTGACGGTCTCGACATCGGGCTCGGTGTCGAGCCGTCGAGGACGGGATCCGGTGGCGGTCACCGGTTCGTGGCCGCAGTTGTTGCGTACGGGGTCGCAACGTTCGAACCCCGGCAGCTGCGCGTCACGATTGCCGCCGGCAACGAGCGGGCCCTTCGTGTGTGGTCGAGCGCCGGATTCACCGAGGTCTCGCGGTTCGGCACCGACCGAGAACTGATGGGATCGAACGAGTTCGCGATCCTCGTGCGTGAGCCGAATGCGATCGGGAGCGCTTGAGACATGAGATCCGAGACACGAGATACGAGACACGGACTGGTCCCATCGTTTTGGTGCAGGCTCCCAGAATCCCCCTCTACGGCCGCACTTCCGTCCGGCCACGTCTCCCCCACCTGACGTGTGCGGACCGGGTGTTG
>Ga0316190_10003368_pt1 | contig 11597 bp, 7 predicted proteins | sample Eddworburrow2_MG_FD_204929 | JGI IMG/M metagenome (GOLD analysis project Ga0316190, IMG submission 204929) | Coastal sediment microbial communities from Maine, United States - Eddy worm burrow 2 | ecosystem: Environmental > Aquatic > Marine > Coastal > Sediment | place: USA: Maine | collected... | reverse complement strand
TGCACTCGCACTACAACATCGGGCTCGCGGCGGACACCGACACCGGGCTCGTCGTTCCTGTATTAAAGGACGCGGACAGTTTGTCGCTACGTGAAACGGTCAACGCGCTGCTCGACTTGATGCCGCGTGCGGTCGAGCGCAAAGCGGCACCGGACGAATTGATGGGTGCTACGTTTACTGTCAACAATATCGGCGCGCTCGGTCACCTGATGGGTACTTCGATCATCCCGCTTGGCACCACGGCCATCCTGTCGGTCGGCCGGGCCGTCGAGAAGCCAGTCGTTCGCGACGGCAACATCGAGGTGGCGCCGGTGCTCGAGGTGACGCTCTCCTTCGATCATCGCGTCATCGACGGCGGACTCGCGCAGCGATTCATGGCGCGTATCCGCGAGAACCTCGAAGAGCCCGTGAAGGCGCTGCTATGACGAACGATCCGTTTACGGCTCTGCAGACGCCCGCACCGACATTCACGGAACAGCAGGCGACGGAGCTGCTACGCGAGCATTACGGGATCGAAGCCGGCCTCCAGCCGCTCCTCAGCGAGCGTGACCAAAACTTCCTCGCCTCGGCCGCGGACGGTGACAGGTACGTCCTCAAGTTCGCAAACGCCTCCGAATCGGCTGCAATTACCGATTTCCAGAACCAGGGACTGCTGCATATCGCGCGGGTAGACCCGGACTTCCCGGTGCCGCGGGTGATTCCGACCCGCAGCGGTGACCTGCTGTTCGAGGTCGAGTCGACCGGGGGCGACGCCCACCGCGTGCGGCTGCTTTCCTTCCTCGAGGGTGTCCCGCTGCAGCATGCCGACGGCGTCCGGAGCGTCGCGCGGCAGACCGGGGAATGTCTCGCGAGACTCGGTCGTGCCCTGCGCGACTTCGAGCACCCGGCGAGCGACTATGCGTTGCTGTGGGACATTCGCAATGCCGCCAGCCTCGAGCAGCTGCTGCCCTATATCGACGACGTCGATCTTCGCAGCCTTTGCGAGCTGCGCCTCGCTCGCTTTCGCGACGTGGTCGCGCCGCACCTCGGCACCCTGCGCAGCCAGGTGATCTACAACGACATGAACCCCAGCAACGTGCTGGTCGACCGAAATGACGTAAACCGGGTTGCCGGCGTCATCGACTTCGGCGACATGATTCACTCGCAGCTCGTTAACGACGTCGCGGTTGCCTCGGCGTATTTTTGCAGGATCGGGGAGGATCCGTTCGAAGAAGTGTTGGAGTTGCTGGAAGCCTATACCGGCGTCCTGCCATTGACCGAGGACGAGATCGCGGTGCTGCCGGATCTCATCCTCACGCGCCACCTGACGACGGTTATGATCACGCACTGGCGAGCATCCCTGTATCCTCACAATGCCGAGTACATACTCAGAAACGAGGGGCGTGCGAGGAAGATGCTTTATCAAGTTGTAGGATTATCCGTCAACGACACGGTCGGCCGATTCCTCGATGTGTCCAATCCGGGCAACCGGCAGGAGGCAGCGACGTGACCGGCGACAATAACGCGATGATCGAGCGGCGGCGCAAGCTGCTGGGCTCGGCCTACAAACTTTTCTACGACAACCCGGTACACATCGTAAAAGGTGAGGGCGTGTGGCTGTATGACGCCGACGGCAACAAGTACCTCGACATGTACAACAATGTACCGCATGTCGGGCACTGCCACCCGCATGTCGTCGAGGCACTGACAAAACAGATCGCTACCCTCAACACCCACACGCGCTACCTGCACGACAACATACTCGACTACGCGGAACGCCTGACCAGCAAGTTCGAGGACGAGCTCGATCTCGCTATGTTCTGCTGCACGGGCAGCGAGGCCAACGAGCTCGCGATGCGCATCGCCCGGACTCATACCGGCGGAACCGGCTTCATCGCGACGAGCTTCGCCTACCACGGCAATACGAAGGCGACGTTCGAGATCACGACATCGGATATTCCCGAGGATGAGCGACCGGATTACATCGCGACGGTGCCGGTCCCCGACCCGTATCGCGGACTGTACACGGGCCCTGAAGCCGGCAAGCAGTACGCGGCGCACGTTCATGAGGCAATCGAGACGCTGGGCCGCCGCGGTGTGAAACCGGCAGCCTTCATCATCGATACGATCGCGTCGTCCGGCGGTGTCGTGGCGCCACCACCGGGCTATCTTGCTGCCGTGGCAGAGATCATCCGCGACGCCGGCGGCCTGTTTATCGCCGACGAGGTGCAGCCCGGTTTCGCGCGCACGGGCAGGAACTTCTGGGGCTACCAGGCTGACAACTTCGTGCCGGACATGGTTACCATGGGCAAGCCGATGGGCAACGGGCATCCGCTCGCCGGCATCGTCACCCGCGGCGATATCGTCCAGGAGTTCGCGGCGAAAGGGCGCTACTTCAACACCTTCGGCGGCAACCCCGTATCCTGCGCCGCCGGGCTCGCCGTGCTCGACGTACTCGAGCAGGAGAACCTGCAGCAAAATGCGCTCGAGGTCGGCCAGTACCTGGTTGACGGGCTGTGGTCGCTCGCGGACCGTCACGAAGCGATCGGCGATGTGCGCGGCTCCGGCTTCTTCCTCGGCCTGGAACTCGTCGAGAACCGCGAGCAGAAGAAACCGGCGACGGCCCTGGCGAAACGTGTCCTGAACGGGCTGCGGGACCGCGGAGTCCTGACCGGGACCATCGGTCCGGACGCCAACATCCTCAAGTTGCGGTGTCCCATGGTGTTCACTAGGGAAAATGCGGATTACGCGCTCGGTATCATCGACGAGACACTTGCAGCCTGTCAGAGCTGACCCGGCACGGGCAGAGCCATTGCAGTCCCGTACCAAGGATCCGTTAGGGGCCTGCGGGCAGATTTCGAGTTTTGAACAACATACAACATCTAGCCCGAAAGGGCGTGAAGACGTCACCACGAGCCGCGAGCCTACCGGGGATCGGTTTGCTCACGGCGCTCTGTTGCCTGATGGCGATGAACTGCGCAAGTGCCGGGAATTCGGACGAGGAGCCAAAACCCGAAAAATTCTCATACGGCAAGCAGGGTCTGCAGTTCGATGATGGCACTGGCAACAATTTCCTCTGGTTCGGTGTGCGACTACAGACGCGCTGGCAGAATGAAGAAGTTTCACAGGACGATCTCCCCGGGGCGCCGATCAGCACCGCTTCCGAGCTCGGCTTCAACCGCGGTCGACTGAAAATGGGCGGGCATGTCGTCAGCCCGCGGTTCACGATCTACTCGGAGTACGACTTCGTCGATAATCGCCTGCTCGACCTGCGGGCCACCTATAAATTTTCCGACTGGCTGAGCATCCGCATCGGACAGTGGAAATCCGAGTTCAACCGGGAACGCATCGACTCGTCGGGCAAGCAGCAGTTCGTCGAACGATCGGTGGCGACGCCCTGGTTTACGATCGACCGGCAACAGGGCGTCGTCGCTTCGGGGCGCGTAGCCAAAGATACCCGGGGCGATACCAGCTACTGGTTCGGATGGTTGAGCGGCGCGGGCCGTGGCGGTGACACGTCCGACGCGGACGGACTGTGGCTCGCACGTGTGCAGTGGAACTTTCACGGGCGGGTCCTGGGCTTCAGTCAGAGCGCAATTTCGCGACCGGAAGAACCGAGGGGTTCCGTCGCCGTGGCAGCGGTGACGGGCAAGTCGGCATTCACGGCATTTTCCAGCAAGGGGGGCGGGCAGCTGCCCGGCTATGTCAACGGCGCCCCCGACCAGTACCGCATCGAGCAGGTCATGATCGAAACCGCCTACCAGTACCGCGGCTTCTCCTGGCAGCAGGAGATCCACTGGAAAGAGGTCGAGGACCGCGTCGTGGGACTACGGCAGAGGTTCGTCGGGGGCTACGCGCAGGCGGGTATGTTCTTCTCGGAATGGGTGGAGTCGTTTCCGGAACCACTCGAATTCGCGCTGCGATTTGCCCGCGTGGATCCGGACCGGGATGTTGCGGGCGATACCGAGAAGGAACTTACAATGGGGTCGAACTGGTTCTTCAATGGCCATCGAAACAAGCTTTCGCTGGACCTGTCACATGTCGTTCGACTACAGGCGCCCGAAACGGATACGTCCTACCGCGTGCGGCTGCAATGGGACTGGTCGTTCTGACGAGCCCACTCACCGATCCTGCGACAGGGACTGCAGGTCGGATCGAATCTCGATCATTGCGTCGGAGACCATTTCCTCTGCTTTCTTGCGGCCGACAGGCCGAAGTATTCTGCCCAGCGTGCTGTCCAGAATGTCCGCGTTCGCCGAGACACCGAGGCCCAGGTAGGTGCCATCGGCAAAAGGCACCCATGCCAACGTGATCTGCGCACTGTTCAGCGAGTGACCCACGTAAAAATGCCGTTCATTGAGCAGTACGAACTCGTCGGTACGCTGCACGATGGTGTGTGCGAGCGCAAAAGTCGGACGTTTCGCGATCTTGACCTTTAGCCAGCGAAAATAGTGCTCGCAGCATTCGGCGCCCTCCGGATAAGCGACAGCCGTCCTTACGAACTCCGGAAATTCGTCATCGAACGCCTCGAATGCATCGGTCGTCAATTGGAGTTCGTGCCCGACATCGATTGTTTTGCGTTTCGAACGCTTGTAGCCCTCGATACCCTGCAGGCCGCTGGCGCGGTAACGCCGATACCGATCGATGAGGACGCCCCGGATCGCGTCAGAAGCCGCGGCCAATCGAGTCGTTTCGTCGGATTTGCGATAGCTGGCCAGCTCGACGCTCAGTCGGGAATACTCACGTTCGCTAAAGTTGTAGTCCTTGCCGGGCTTAAGGCGCAGTAACTTGTCGACCTCCTCGATGTCGTCGGCCGTGAATGCGACGCCGCTGAAATCCGACTCGTCATGAATGACCGCGGACTCAATGATCAACTTGCCGGGCAACACTGTTGTTTCTTCGACGAGCGCTGCGTGAACTGTTGCCAGGTCCGCATCTACCAGGATCATCGAGTCGGCGGCCAGCTCACGATCCGTGTTCTCATAGTCTGCGCCGCTGAAGGCGAGCACGTCGCCGTTCTCCAGTCGCTCGACGTCTTCTGCGGAGACGTCGAGGCCCTCGATGAAGACATCTGCGGTCACCTCCGACCATGCGGGGCCGGGGGTTAGCGCGACAACCAGTGCGCACGCGATGAAAGAGGCAGCACGAACGTGCCGCATGATGGTGTAGCCCACTGATTTCCCGTCCCGAGCTGCAAAAGTTCCGAAGTGCCGACCAAATCGATATTACCACTGATGACGTCTCGGGATATCGATGCGGCACTCCCGGTTGTAGGGATAATCCCGGATTACGCGCGGGAATTGGTCCCCCAAAATCATCGGTAGTCATCCACCACGCGAAGGTGAAGATTGGCACCGGCCACGGCGGAAAAACCAGGGCGCGGCGTCCTGAGTGCTGCGCCACAAACCGACGGCCGTGATTGGTTCGCTATGGACCTTGCGGCCGTGCTGGATATTCTCGGCACTGCAACCGGCGGCCTCAGCGACGAAGAGGCGGCATCGAGGCTGACGCACTACGGAGCCAACACCTTGCCGCGGCGGGAGCCGCCCAGCCTCGTCGAAATCGTGCTGCGGCAGTTCCGGAGTCCCCTGATCTACCTGCTCGCTATCGCGGCGGCCGTTTCACTGGTCATCGGTGAGGCGAAGGACGCGGCCTTCATCCTCGGTGTGCTGCTCATTAACGCCGTCATCGGTACGGTGCAGGAAGCGCGCGCCGAACGGGCCAGCCAGGCGCTGCAGCAGCTGTTGCGAATTCGTGCGGCCGTGCGCCGCAGCGACCGCGTGCTCGACGTCGACGCCGAGACGCTCGTGCCGGGCGACGTCGTGTACCTCGAATCCGGCAACCGGGTCCCGGCGGATATCCGCCTCATCGCCGCGCACGGGTTCGAGGTGGACGAGTCGCTGCTCACGGGCGAGTCGCTGCCGGTGGCGAAGCACGCCGACTGGTCCGGCAGTCCCGGCACGCCGCTTGCCGATCGTCTCAACATGCTTCATGCGGGCGCCATGGTGGCGCGCGGCCGCTGCCACGGCGTGGTTGTGGCAACCGGCGCAGAGAGCGCCATCGGCAGCCTCGCGCTGGACGTCATCCGCTCGGAAGGCGGCCGGCCGCCGCTGGTGGAACGCATGGAAAGGTTCACACGCCGCATCGCGATGGTCGTGCTGGTTGCCGCTGCGGGCATCGCGGTGATGGGCGTCTTCCTCGGGCGCTACGCGGTTACGGAGATGTTCATGTTCGGCGTGGCGCTGGCCGTATCCGCAATCCCGGAAGGGCTTCCCGTCGCACTGACCGTGGCGCTGGCCATCGGCACCACGCGCATGGCGCGGCGCGGGGTCATCGTGCGGCGGCTCGCGGCCGTGGAGGGCCTGGGTTCGTGCACGCTCATCGCGAGTGACAAGACAGGTACGCTCACCTGCAACGAGCTGACGGTGCAGCAGGTGCGGTCGCCGGACGGCAGTATCTATGAAGTAACCGGGCAGGGTTTCGTGCCGGATGGCTGCTTCCTGCGCGACGGCCTGCCGATCGAGCCAGATCAGGCGGCAGCCCTCGCGGACCTCGCGCGCTCGGCCACCCTTTGTAACGAGGGGGAGCTATTGCAACGTGACGGCCGTTGGGTCTGGCACGGCGACCCGACTGACGTGGCCTTGCTGACGATGGCTTACAAGCTCGGCTGGCGCAAGGTGGCCACCGAGGAGCTGCATCCGCAGGTAAACGACATCCCGTTCGAGCCCGAGCGCCAGTTCGCGGCTACGTTCAATCGGCATGACGAGGACGTGCGCGTGCACGTGAAGGGCGCCCCCGAGCGGATTCTCGACATGCTGGCTGACGGGCAGGATACGGAGCGCCTGCTCGCGATGGCCCGGGAGATGGCAGAAAACGGCTACCGTGTCCTCGCCGTCGCTGATGGCCCGGCGCCGGCCGACCTCGACGCAACCGATGCGCCGCCGACACCCGGCCAACTCACCTGCACGGGCCTCGTGGGCATGATCGACCCGCTGCGCCCGGGCGTGCGCGAGGCCGTGGCGGAGGCGCGCGAAGCCGGTGTCGCGACCGTCATGGTGACCGGGGATCATCCGCTCACCGCCCTGGCCATCTCGCGCGACCTCGGGCTCGCGAGCAGCGCCGACGAAGTCGTAACGGGCGCCGATCTCGTTGCCACCGAAGCGGAGGCACTGCCGGGACTCATCGCGCGCACGAAAGTATTTGCGCGCGTGGCGCCGCACCAGAAACTGGAGATCGTCAACGCGGCCCGCGAGGCCGGGCACTTCGTGGCGGTCACGGGCGACGGCATCAACGACGCCCCCGCGCTGCGTGCCGCGAATATCGGCGTGGCAATGGGCAAGTCGGGGACGGATGTAGCCCGCGAGGCGGCGGAACTGGTGATCAGCGACGACCACTTCGGCACGATCACGGCGGGCATCGAGGAAGGCCGAATCGCCTACAACAACATCCGCAACGTCATCTACCTGCTAATCTCGACCGGCGCGGCGGAGGTCATACTCGTGGCGCTGGCCTTGATTTTCGGCTCGCCGATCCCGCTGCTGCCGGTGCAGCTCTTGTGGCTCAATCTCGTGACCAACGGTATCCAGGATGTCGCGCTCGCCTTCGAGCCGGGTGTGGGCGACGAACGCCTGTCGCCACCGCGGCCGCCGCACGAGCCGATCTTCAACCGACTCATGATAGAGCGCACACTCGTCGCCGCGCTGTTCATGGGCGTCGTCGGCTTCGGCCTGTTCCAGTGGTGCCTCGCGGCCGGATGGTCGGAGGATGCGTCCCGCAATGCGTTGCTCATGCTCATGGTGCTGTTCGAAAACGTGCACCTTTTCAACTGCCGCTCGGAGACGCGTTCTGCCTTCGCGATGTCGCCGCTGCGCAGCCCGGTGCTCCTGGTCGGCATGATCGTCGCGTTTTCGATTCACGTCGCCATGACCTACCTGCCGCTCGGCAATCTGCTGCTGTCGACGCAGCCGGTCGATGCCGCGCTGTGGCTGAAGCTGTTACTGCTCAGCCTGCCGATACTCGTCGTAATGGAGCTGCACAAGCTGTCGTGGTCGCTGCGGCGCCGCAGAATGGTCAGCTAGCGATCGCGGCCAGCTGGTCGGCCTGGTACTCGTTGACGAGCGGCTGGATGACCTGATCGAGGCCGCCCTCGAGAATCTCGTCGAGCTTGTACAACGTCAGGTTGATGCGGTGGTCCGTGACGCGGCCCTGCGGGTAGTTGTAGGTGCGGATCCGCTCCGAGCGATCGCCCGAGCCGACGAGCAGCTTGCGCTGCTCGGCCTGTTCCGTCTGCTGCTCTGCAATCTGAGCGTCCAGCAGCCGCGCCTGCAGCAGCGACATGGCGCGGGCGCGATTCTTGTGCTGCGAGCGCTCGTCCTGGCACTCGACGACGATGCCGGTGGGCAGGTGCGTAAGGCGCACGGCCGAGTCGGTCTTGTTGACGTGCTGGCCGCCGGCCCCCGACGCGCGGTAGGTGTCGACGCGCAGGTCGGCGGGATTGATCGCCTCGGCCTCGACCTCGTCGACCTCGGGCAGTACGGCCACGGTGCAGGCCGACGTGTGGATGCGGCCCTGCGATTCGGTGGCAGGGACCCGCTGCACGCGGTGGGCGCCCGACTCGAACTTGAGCGCGGCGTAAATGCCGCTGCCCGTTATGCGGCTGATGATCTCCTTGTAGCCGCCGTGCTCGCCCTCGCGCGCGCTGAGAATCTCGACTTTCCAGCCCATGGTTTCGGCGTATTTGGAGTACATGCGGAACAGGTCGCCCGCGAAAATGGCGGCTTCGTCGCCGCCGGTGCCGGCGCGGATCTCGAGGTAGACGTTGCTCTCATCGTGCGGGTCGGGCGGGATCAGGGCTTTCTGCAGCTCGAGTTCCAGCGCGTCGTGGCGAGCTTCGAGCGTGGCAAGCTCTTCCTCGCCCATCTCGCGGACCTCGTCGTCGCTGTCTTCGGCCATCTCCCGTGCCGCGGCCATGTCCGCGTCGATGGCCTCGTAATCCGAGAACAGCTTCACGACGGGCTCGACCCGCGAATACTCCTTCGACAGGTCGCGGAACTGGTTCTGGTCGCTGATCACGTCGGCGTCCGACAGCAGCCCGGCGAGTTCCTCGAAGCGGTCGCGCACGGACTCCAGCTTGTGGCGTATCGACTCCTTCATGAGCGGCAGCTTACTCTTCTTCGATGCCGAACAGTGCCCGGGCAGCCGCAATGATTTCCGCGTCGGAATTCTCGCCGGCTTCACGCAGCCTGACGCTGGGGTTGTGGAGCATCTTCTTCATGAGTGCCGCCGTCGCGTATTCGAGCACCTCCTGCCCGTCCGCCCCCTTGGCGAGGCGTTTCTGCGCCTGTTTCAATATCTCGCTGCGCACGGAATTGGCGTTTTCGCGCAACGCCGTGATCAGGGGCGCGACCTGCTTGGCGCGCTCCATGGTCAGGTAGCGCGAGATTTCCTCGTCGAGGATGCGGTTGGCGTCGCGGGCCGCCGCTTCGCGGTTGCCCTGGCCTTCGAGTACGACCTTGTTGAGGTCGTCGATCGTGTACAGGTAGACGTCGTCGAGCTTGCTGATCCCGGCCTCGATGTCGCGCGGCACCGCGATGTCGACAGCGAAGATCGGCTTGCGCCGCCGCGCTTTGATTGCCGCCTCCATCTGGGGCAGCGTCACGACCGCCGTCGGGCTGGCGGTGGAGCTGATCAGGATATCGGCCTCGGGCAGCGTGCCTTCGAGGTCGGAGAGCGCGAGCCCGAAGCCGCCGAACTGGCTGGCCAGCTCGTGCGCGCGCGAAATGTTGCGGTTCGCCACGAACAGGCGGCCGATCTCCTTGCGCTTCAGGTGCTTGGCGACGAGTTCGATGGTGACGCCGGCGCCGACGAGCAGCGCCGTGTGCTTCTTGAAATCGGAGAAGAACTGCTGGGCGAGCGTCACGGCGGCATACGCCACGGAAACCGGGCTCGTGCCGATCTCGGTGTCGGTCCGCACTTTCTTGGCGACAGAGAAGGTGTGTTGGAACAGCCGCGAAAGCTGCGTGCCGACGCTTCCCGCGCCCTCGGCATCGCGGAAGGCGTCCTTGAGCTGGCCGAGGATCTGCGGCTCGCCGAGCACCATCGAATCCAGCCCGCAAGCGACCCTGAAGATGTGGCGCAGGGCTGCGTCGTCGTCCAGCTCGAACAGGGTGTTTGCGAACGACGGGTCGAGGTTGTGCGCGTTGTGCAGCCAGTCCTGCAGGCGCCGCCGTCCGTCGTTGTCCGCCATCACGTAGAACTCGGTGCGGTTGCAGGTCGACAGCAGCACCGCTTCCTCCACGCCCTGGATGTCGCGCACAGCCTGAAGCGCGCCGGGGATCTGCTCTCCAGCGAATACGACCTGCTCGCGAATTTCGACAGGTGCCGTGTTATGGTTCAGCCCGAGTATTTTGAGCGGCATATCAGATTAAGGTACGGCACCGGTCCGGTACCGGGAGGAATTCGTGTGCTTGGTGCGTATCATAAGCGAACTGAAGGCACAGTTCCTTGTCTGTGTTACCCATAAACCGCATTATCGCGGCTGAGGCTGTGGCACGGCCGCGACAGGATGATCAGACTAACACCAATGCATCAACAGCTACGACGGCTGTCCGCCCTCTGGGCCGTGACGGCGATAACCCTATTTTGCCCTATTGCCTTCGCCGATGACGAGGGGGCGCGCAGCGAGGCTGCTGCGCACCTGCTGCAGGCGGAGTTGGCGCTGCAGGGCAGTGAATTCCTGGAGGCAGTCCGGGAGTATCGCAAGGCTGCCCAGATCAGCGATAGCGTGGATATCGCCCGGCAGGCGACACGCGTCGGCTACAGCTTCGGCTTCAACGACGAGGCGCTGCTGGCGGCCGAACGTTGGCTGGAGCTCGACGAGGACAGCGACGAAGCGCTGCTGTATGTCGCGCAGCTGCAGCTGCGCCTCGGCAACATGCGCGCGGCCCGTCGCAACTTCAAGAAGCTGATCGAGCGCGGCGACGAAGAGGCAGACGTGCGGCTGCTGTCGCTGGTACAGGTCCTGTCCGAGGAAGATCCCGAAGCCGCCGACGAGGTGATGCGCTGGCTCGCGAAGCCCTACAAAAAGTCGGCGTTTGCGCAATATGCGACGGCCGTCCTGGCGATGCAGGCCGGCGATACCGACTATGCCGAGGAGCGCGCCCTGCGGGCCATCGAGCTGGACCCCGAGTGGACCAAGGCGAAGCTCCTGTACGCGCGCACGATGTTGCTCGCGGGCCGGCAGGACGAGGCGATCGACTACACGGCGCGGCTGATCGGTGACGACCCCGACCCGGATCCCGACGCGCGCATGGAACTCGCGCTGATGATGATGACGGCGGGGCGCGACGAGGATGCGCTAAGCCAGATCAACCAGATATTGCTCGAGCAGCCCTCGCGCGCGGACGCGCTGCGGATGATGGCCATTATCAACTTCCGCCTCGAGAACCTGGACGCCGCCTGGGCGGACTTCCAGGACCTGCTCGCCAGCGGCCGCTTCACGATGGACGCGCTTTATTACCTGGCGCGCATCGCGGACATTCGGGAAGAGCATGAGCGGGCGCTGCGGCTGTACTCCCAGGTCAAGTCCGGACCCAACGCCGTAATCTCGCAGCGCCGTG
>Ga0316190_10003367_pt1 | contig 11601 bp, 6 predicted proteins | sample Eddworburrow2_MG_FD_204929 | JGI IMG/M metagenome (GOLD analysis project Ga0316190, IMG submission 204929) | Coastal sediment microbial communities from Maine, United States - Eddy worm burrow 2 | ecosystem: Environmental > Aquatic > Marine > Coastal > Sediment | place: USA: Maine | collected... | reverse complement strand
CGTGAGCTGGCCTTACTCCACCGAGGTGCAACCGAAGTTCTACAACAGGCCACATTTAAGGAAGTACTACAGCATAGTCTGGACCTGGTATGTGACTATCTAGAGTGGCCGGTGGGACATGCCTATATTCGCTCTGCTGAAGATCCAGAAAAACTTCACCCCTCAGATATCTGGCATCTTGATGATGATAAGAGATTCCAAAACTTTCAAGAGATCACAGAACAAACCTGTTTTCACTACGGTTCTGGGTTACCAGGGCATGTCTGGGAATCAGGCAAACTCGAATGGATTGAAGATATCTACCAAGATAAGCACTTTATACGCTCTGCTCTTAGCAACGAGCTGAATATCCAGGGTGCCATTGCTTTTCCTGTCATGGTTGAAGGACAGGTAAAGGCCGTGTTGGAATTTTTCACTCCTAAGCAAACCCAGCCAACCGGCAACCTACAGGATGTTCTTACCGCTCTGGGCTGCCAGGTGGGAGATGCCATTGAACGCCAGCAGAACGCCAACGAGCTGATTAAGGCCAAGGCAAAACTGGAGGAGCTGCTCCAGAAACAGAATGATGAGATTCATAGCAAGGAACTGGCCAAACGCGAATTGGAGATTAATAACCAACAGTTAGAGGAGCTAATCACCTGGCGGACCAACGAGCTTACCAAGGCAAATACCAACCTCTCCATGGAGGTGGAAGGGCGCATAGAGGCACAGAAACGGGCAGAGCAGGCCCAACATGAAGCAGAACTGGCCAATCAGGCCAAATCAGAGTTTCTGGCTAACATGTCTCATGAACTGCGTACGCCTATGCATGCTATTTTAAGCTTTTCTGATTTCGGCCTGGATAAAGTTGAAACCGCGACCCGGGAAAAACTGGGACGATATTTCCGACACATTAATGTCAGTGGTGAGCGCTTGCTTCATCTGCTCAATGAGCTACTGGATCTCTCTAAACTGGAGGCCGGCAAGATGGAGCTGCAACTCCAGGAGTGTCGGCCGCTGGAGGTCATTAGACTCAGTGTTGAGGAGCTGAACTCATTGGCCAAGGATCGTAGTCAAACGATAGAGATTCATGCTGAAAGGGGAGAAAAACCTCTTACCGCCGACCCAGACCGGTTACTTCAAGTGGTACGCAATCTGTTATCCAATGCGCTTAAGTTCTCAGCTGACGGTTCAACCGTGGAGATCACCCTCAGCCAGCCGAAAGATCAGACTGCTGATACCGGCATCCGTATTCAAGTGCTGGATCGGGGAGTAGGGATTCCAGAAGATGAACTGGAGGCTGTTTTTGATGAGTTCATCCAATCCAGCAAAACCAGAACCGGGGCCGGTGGCACCGGGCTTGGGTTGGCCATATGCAGAGAGATCATCAAGCTGCACCATGGCCGCATCTATGCCCAAAATCGGGACGGTGGCGGCGCTATCTTTACCGTGGATCTGCCTGTACTTGGTTGATATTCGATCTAACAGACAGCCTCAGGTGTGCTCCAGCCCAGAAAGGCGGGTATCTGCCAAATGCTTCCGCCATCAGCTGGGGGGCATCCTCAGCAACCAATCCTTCCTGACCAGTTTGGACAACCACCTGCATTACGAGGCCCTGTTTATCACAGGGCTAGCTTCCAAAACCACAACACGACTATGCACAGCTGAAAAGTCATTCCTCCCCTGAGGCCACTCCCACGCTTATACAGCCATTCTATATAACAGCCCTCTCCATATGCCTTGCGATTCACAGAGATGGCATCAGCTTCAGGAATACACAGCTCTGTCTCTTCCATAGAGCCGGTAAGCCCTGCTACCACTGCAGCACACCGATAGAGAAAGCCACAACTGCTGGACAGGGGCGCTATTTTTATCCTAACTGCCAGTTCTTTTCAGGGCAGCTGTATAGAGTCAAGAATTTTCGTAACCCGCCGATATCTATAACACCTGGTCTGGTGGCCTGTATTGAGCCAGCGTTGAAGTTCTTCGTCATTAACCGCAGAACCAACCCAAGGACAGCAAAATGTTCAATAGCGTAAAATCAAGAATATACCTGCTTGCAGGCGCTCCTTTGCTAGTAGCCCTTTTCTTTATGTTGAGCGGCATCGCCAACAGATACGACATAATGCATGAGATGGACAGCCTGGAACCCACATCACAACTGGGCATTCATATCGGATCCTTCATCCATGAGACCCAAAAAGAGCGGGGTGCCACAGCAGGCCTACTGGGGGGCAATGATCAATTTCAGTCTGTGCTAGCCAAACAACGTGAGCAGACCAATCCCAAGCGGGCAGCATTGAGAAACTATCTAGCCTCCTTTGACTCATCAGGCTATGGAACTGTTTTCTCCGATGCCTTGAGAACGGCAGTAGCCGAAATGGATAGGATCGACACGATTCGTTCTCAGGTGGATGCTCGCTCCATCAAGGCCAAAGAGGCTATCTCCTTCTACACCCATCACAATGCCCTGATGCTTACGGTAGTGCAGCAAACGGTGGAACTGGCAACCCACAGCGAGATCAGCCAGTTACGTACGGCCTATGTCACTTTTATGCAAGGCAAGGAGCGGGCGGGTATCGAACGCGCAGTGATGAGTAATGTTTTTGCCGCCAATGAATTCGGTAATGGGGTCTATAACAAATTTTCCGGTCTGGTCATGGCTCAGGATACCTATATCCGTGTATTCCGCTCTTTTGCCACACAGGAGCAGAATGCCTATTTCGAGCAACAGATGTCCGATCCTGCCGTGGCTGAGGTGCAGCGTATGCGGGATATCGCTTTATCTGCCATTGGCAACCTGGAAAAGGCCAGCCTGTTGCTGAATATCAATGAAAGCATTGGTTATGGTGGCCTCATTCATCAGTTCAAAAATTTCGTACTGCGTGACATGCCAAAATATGAACAGCAATTCAAGGAAAAATATGACCTGACCACTAAACTGCTGGATGAATACAAGAGCTTCCCCCTGGCCTCTGAAAAAGAAAAGGCACATCTTGCGGCCATTCGAGGTGTCATTGACAAATACCGTGACGCCCTTGTAACTGTGGTCAAAATGCATGGGTACGGGGCCTCAATCACTGAACTCGACAAAGCGGTCAAGATCTCTGATGCGCCTGCAATAGAGGCCCTGCATCACCTTGAGGAAGGCACCCGGCTCGGTGGCTTTAATATTGATGCCAAGCACTGGTTTGAGACCATTACCAAGAAGATCAACCTGTTAAAGACAGTGGAAAACCGACTGGCTGAGGATCTGGGCAAACGGGGCAACGAACTCTACAGCGAGTCCCGCACCGCCCTGATTACCCTCAGCCTGATAGCCACCGCAATGACCCTCGCTGTACTGATTACCGTCTTTTTTATTGCCAGGGGCATTACTACACCATTGCAGCATTCCGTGGCCTTTGCCCAACAGATTGCAGCGGGTGATCTAACAGGCGAGATCAAAGTCGAATGCCAAGATGAGCTTGGCGCCCTGCAACAGGCCATGAAGGATATGCGTGACAAACTGGTCGATATGTTCTCAGGTATAGGTGGCGCCGCCTCCCAGCTCGCCGCCTCGGCAGAGGAGATGGCAAACATTACCGCTCAAACAACCCAGGGCATACAGCAACAGCAGAACGAGACCGAGCAGGTGGCTACAGCCATGAACGAAATGTCCTCAACGGTAGCTGAGGTGGCTTCCAGTGCCAACAATGCATCCAAAGGTGCCCAGGAGGCAAATTCAGCTGCACTGTCAGGACAACATATTGTCAACGACACCATTGCTGCAGTTGATCAGGTTGCCACCAAGGTGGAACACAACGCCGGCGTGGTTCGCAAGGTAAACGAAGACAGCGAAAAGATCGGCGTAGTGCTGGATGTGATCCGTGGTATCGCTGAGCAAACCAACCTGCTGGCACTGAATGCTGCGATCGAGGCTGCACGTGCGGGTGAACAGGGCCGCGGTTTTGCGGTAGTGGCGGACGAGGTGCGTACCCTGGCCTCCCGCACTCAGGCATCAACACAGGAGATTCAGCAAGTCATCGAAGGCCTGCAATCCAGCACCAAAGATGCAGTGGCCGCGATGGATACAGGGGCATCCGAGGCCCGAGCCAGTGCCGAAAAAGCGACGGAAGCAAGGGATGCCCTGGAAGCCATCACTGCCACGGTCAGCTCCATCAACGACATGAACATGCATATTGCCAGCGCTGCCGAAGAGCAAAGTTCGGTGGCCGCAGAGATCGATAGAAGCGTGAGCAGTATCAGTCAGGTCGCCACCGAAACCAGCAGTGCTGCGGAACAGCTCTCAAGGTCAAGCAACAACCTGGCTCAACTCTCCAGTGGCCTGACCAACATGATTGCCGAATTCAAGGTGTAATCACATTGGATAGGGTGCAGAGTACCATTTTCTGCACCCTATCTTGTAAATCTGGCTTCGCTTGAGTTTCGTGGCTAGCCCTCTAACGCCTCCCATCGCGCATAGGCTGTAGTCAATTTCCCTTCCACTTCGGCCAAACGGTCAGTGGTTGCAGCCACTTCAGAATGCTCACGCTTATAGAAGTCGGAATCAGCCATCTCAGCCTGAATAGACTCCAACTCTGCATCCAGCTCCTCAATCAGTTTTGGCAGGTTATCCAGTTCTCGTTGATCTTTATAGCTGCGCTTGATTGGTTTTATCTCAGGCTTGGAAGCAGCCATTTCCTTTTTTTCTGGCTTTGATTTGGCTGGCGCTTCCACTCTGCGTTGGTTCAGCCAGTCATCATAACCACCAACATATTCATTGACCTGGGCTTTGCCTTCAAATACCAGACTGCTGGTGACTACATTATTGAGAAAGGCACGATCATGGCTAACCAATAGCAGGGTGCCCTCATAGCTCAATAACAGCTCTTCTAATAGATCCAGCGTCTCGGCATCCAGATCATTGGTCGGCTCATCCATCACCAACACATTGCAGGGCCTGGTGAAGAGCTTGGCCAGCAGCAACCGATTGCGTTCACCACCTGAAAGGGCGCGCACCGGCGTACGGATACGTTCAGGGGTAAACAGGAAATCCTGTAGATAGCTGATGATATGTTTATCACGACCGTTGATAGTCACCTTGTCACTGCCACCACCCACATTATCCTGCACCGATTTATTCTCATCCAGAGCAGCGCGCAACTGATCAAAATAGGCCACCTCAACCTTGGTGCCCATCTTGATGGTGCCACTCTTAGGTTGCAGTTTGCCTAACAGCAGACCGAGCAGTGTACTCTTGCCAGAGCCATTGGGGCCGATGATGCCAATCTTGTCACCACGCATAATGGTGGTGGAAAGGCCCTTAATAATAGGGTCACCATCCCAGGCATAATCCACATTTTCAACCTCAACCACTAGCTTGCCGGAACGTTCGCCACTCTGAACCCCCATCTTCACTTGACCGGCACGCTCACGTCGCTGGCTACGCTCATCCCGCATCGTTTTCAAGGCACGTACACGCCCTTCATTACGGGTGCGCCGGGCCTTGATACCCTGACGTATCCAGACCTCCTCTTGAGCCAGCTTTTTGTCAAACCTGGCATTCTCCTTCTCCTCTGCATTCAGCATCTCATCCTTGCGCCGCAGGAAATTATCAAAGTCCCCTGGCCAATCGGTCAGCTGACCACGATCCAGCTCAAGAATGCGGGTGGCCAAACGGCGTAGAAACATACGATCATGGGTAATAAACAGCAGGCTGCCACCATAGCCAAGCAGGAACTCTTCCAGCCACTCAATAGAGGCGATATCCAGATGGTTGGTCGGCTCATCCAGCAACAGCAGATCAGGCTCCAGCACCAGCGCACGCGCCAACAGTACGCGGCGCTTGAGTCCACCGGAAAGGGCAGCAAATTCAATATCCGCATCCAGGCTCAAGCGGGAGATAACCGACTCCACTCGCTGTTCCATCTGCCAGCCATCGGCGGCCTCAAGTTTTTGCTGTACGCGAGAGAGCTGCTCCAACAGCGCTTCGCTGCAATCCGTGTCAAGCTTCACAATGATATGGTGGTACTCCCGCACCAACTCACCCACTTCACCCAAACCACTGGAGACCACATCAAACACCGAGCCTTCGAGACCTTCTGGCACCTCCTGGGTCAACCGCACAATACATGACCCTTTCTCCACAACCATCTCACCATCATCCGGCTTGAGTTCACTGGCGATAAGCTTCATCAGCGTGGATTTGCCTGCTCCATTGCGCCCAAGCAGACAGATCCGTTCACCACGGTCAATGCTTAGGTTGACGTTATCCAGCAACAGCGGGCCGCCGAAGCTCAGCTGCAGATTGTTTAGGGTTAAAATAGGCATAGTGCAGATCGTAGATGAGAGGTGGCAAAGGGCGTGATTGTAAACCACTCTCTATGATTGCGTATCTTTGTTTCTAGCCTGGATATTTCATCAATTTGCGCAAAGATCGTGCAGAATATTGGTTTCACTACCCAAAAAGCGGGCACAAGTACCCAAAAAGCGGGCGCAAGAGAGGGATTTCTGAAGAAATCCCATATCAGTGATTACGGGTGACTGAAGAAATATTTCCTCTTGTGCCCGCTTTTTGGGTAGTGGAATCAATAGACAAGCGAGATTGTGCACGATTTACGCAGCATAGGGGCCAGGTTAAATGCAACAGATACCACTTCAGCCTGGGCTGGCCCAACAGAACAGCAGTGATAAAACTTATATCTAAGCTAATACTCAGCATTGATACTGAAAAATTCAAACGCCTTTTTAAAGGTTATCTCTTGCTGAAAACTGAGTGGGTCAAATTTAATACCGTAGTAGTGATAACCCTTCTTTTCTCCAGTCCAGACGATGCGACCACTTACAGTAAACGGAGTTTGATTCTCATACTGTGTTATATCACTATAAGGAATGCGGATATCCAGTTTGATTGGATAGGCTTCACGAATCTCTTTAGAAAGTTTAAGTTTGATTCCACTGAGGCTGAAATCTTTACTCATACCATCAAATGAGAGGCCATCCTGTTCAATATGGACTAGCAGATGATTCTGTACCCGGGGATGCTGGCGTTTCTCATTCTCAGTCCGGCTAATAGTCTTGGCACGCTCAAACTGGAAGCCAGCCATTAGGGTGTTGAGTTTCTCCGTCAATTCATAAAGAGCATTACCAATACTCTCCGTAGTCTCAACCTTGGTTGAACTCTTATCCAAGGTGGCAAACAACCACTCCATCTTCTCCCGTAGAAAGGTCAGCTGCCCCAGCTGTTGCTCACTGGCCTCAGCAATCTCCCGATTTGCGGCTGCCGTCTCTGTTACATCGTTAGATATGCGTTCAATGACGAGTGATGTCTCATTGGTCTTTTGTTGATTCTCATTAACCTGCTCAACCACCTGCTGCATGGTAGTTGCAACCTGCTGCACCTGTGTACTAAGGGTGCCTACAATCTCGGAAATCTGTGCCGCTGAATCATTGGTACCACGAGCCAGGTTACGCACCTCATCGGCAACCACAGCAAATCCACGCCCCTGCTCGCCAGCACGAGCGGCCTCAATGGCCGCATTCAGTGCCAACAGATTGGTTTGATCTGCAATGCCCGTAATTGCAGAGACAAATGAGTGGATCTCCTGAGCGGCCTTTTCCAGTTCAGAAATCTCATCTGCAGCGCGATTGATCTGCTGTGCCGTCTGCCCCATTTGAGAAATATTGACCTGCAAGGCACTTATGCCATTTGCTGCATGTTTTTCAGTCTCTTCCGCCCGTGCACCCGCTGCCGTAGTGAGCTGTTGAACTCGCTCAGATATTGTCTGCAATTGGGTAGTGGCACTTGATACATCACTTGAACTATCCCGCTCAGTTTTACTGACCTCGGAAATATCATGTGAAATGGTAGCAATCTGATAGGCTGATTGTCCGATGCTCATGCTACTGTCGTTAACGCTGTGCATTAGGTTATTGAGCTTAACCAGCATGCCGTTAAAGTGGCGTTCCAGCTCTCCTATCTCATCTAGATTTGTAACCTTGACCTCCCTAGTGAGATCCCCCTTTTCCATGGCCTCAAGGGCAGAGCAAAGAATTTTTATCGGCCTTACCAAGAATACGGATAGGACACTGATAAGGCCAAAAAGGATGACCATCTCAATGGCAGATTCCCAGAAAGAGTCAAAGATATAACTGCTACGATTATCTTCAAGTTGCTGGATAAGCGTTGCACTGGCACCACTATCATTGACGATCTGGATAAAATAGTTAAGTTCGGAGACTGCCAGCCAGCGGTTAAATATGATGGTAATCATGGTCACCATGAAAAAAGCAACCTGCAACTTCCAACGGATACTCCACGACATAACCCAGCGTACTATGCTCGTCATACTATGCCCTCACCATTAGGTAAAATTATTTTTTTTGGTTGATTGCTCCAAAAACCAAAAACAGCCGATTTATCCAGCCTCAGCTGAGTAATCAGCTACTAGGCGGTTTTTCTTTATGTCGGCAGGGCTTGCTATACCTAAAGCAAAAATTAGACGTTTTAGATAAGCTGAGGGAACCGGTTTTTGATTAATGCAATGAGTAGTGTGAGCGTACATATTGCTCCACCACCTGCTGGAACTTCTCAGCAATATCCTCACCTTTTAACGTGACGGTCTTTTCACCATCCTCATAGACAGGGGCCACGGGTGTCTCGCCACTACCCGGCAGGCTAATGCCAATATTGGCATGTTTACTCTCGCCAGGGCCGTTGACCACACAGCCCATCACCGCCACGGTCATATCTTCCACACCGGGGAACAGCTTGCGCCAGACCGGCATCTGTTGCCGCAGATAGGCCTGGATATCTTTTGCCAACTGCTGGAATACGGTGCTACTGGTTCGCCCGCAACCAGGACAGGCAATCACTGCTGGGGTAAAATTGCGTAGTTCTAGAGCCTGCAGGATCTGTTGAGCCACTACAACCTCTTCAGTACGGGATGCTCCTGGCTCTGGAGTAAGTGAGATGCGGATTGTATCGCCGATACCCTGTTGCAACAGTACTGCCAGTGCAGCGGTGGAGGCTACAACTCCACGAGTACCCATGCCGGCCTCAGTCAGCCCCAGATGTAGGGCGTAGTCACAACGCTGCGCCAGCTCCTGATAGACGGCGATCAGGTCCTGCACTCCGCTCATTTTGCAGGAGAGGACGATCTGATCCCGCCTCAACCCCAGAGCTTCTGCCTGTTTGGCATTCTCCAGTGCGGAGACCACCATGATTTCGCGGATCACCTCATCCGTCTCCTTTGGCTGTGATGCATTGGCATTCTCATCCATCATGCGCACTACCAGCTCCTGATCCATGCTGCCCCAGTTGACGCCAATACGCACCGCTTTATCATAACGGACAGCAATCTCGATCATGCTGGCAAATTGGCTGTCACGGTGAGCGCCCCGCCCCACATTGCCTGGATTGATACGGTATTTGGCCAGCGCCTGGGCGCACTCAGGGTACTGCGTCAGCAGCTTATGGCCATTGAAGTGAAAATCCCCAATCAGCGGCACACTGCAGTTGCGTTGATCCAGCGCTTCACGAATCTGTGGAATTGCCTGGGCCGCCTCTTCGGTATTGACGGTGAGCCGCACCAGTTCAGAACCCGCCTCCGCCAACTCTGCCACCTGTTTGACGGTAGCACTGATATCAGCGGTATCGGTATTGGTCATGGACTGAATGACCACAGGTTTGTTACCACCAATAACAACATGGCCAACAGGCACCCCCTGGGTACCGTGGCGTTCTACAGAAGTTTTTGACATGGAGAGGTGCAACCTAAGTCTAATAAACAGATGGCTATTTTAGCTCAAACCGAATTGTGGATGTTACCTAGTCATTTCCGGACGGGAACTACCTAGATTGATATTGATAGATCACTGGAAGAATCATGAGAGAGATCCATTAATCAGGCAGGCGGTAAACCTCAACCTTTGTAATATCCTTTAGCGGCACCTGCACAGTCATATCACCGCCATATAACCGCTGCTTGATGATAATCTGCCCCGACTCTATCGACATCAACGCCCCTTTGCGTACCGCATCCTCCTGATCAACATAGACACGTACATTTTTATCGATATAGCTATGCAACTGCGCAATCGGTGTCAACACATATCCCTTAGTAGGTTCTGGCTGTTTCAACTTTCTAGCCGGCCTGCTCCCAGGAGAGAAGATAGTGCCAGCCCCTGGCAGCTGAGATACAAGCCCTGATCCGTCAGACGAGTCTGCAGCATTGGACTCTTCCTTTGCTTTCTCTGGCACACTAAAGCTAAGGTCAGTCACAGGCTTGCCATTGACGGAGAGCTCTAGATTCAACATTGCTAGAAGATCTTCTGGCTTATAGAAAGAGAGCGTTGCCGGATCCATTGCTTGCGGCGGATGAATACTAAAACTCACCTCATTTGGGTTTTTGATAAAGCGTTTCATCGCCGCCTGCAACCCTGGGCCTGGCACAAATCCCAGCTGTTGCACCAGCTGCTCTTGCTCCATATTAAGCATCGACTCCACAAAGGCATCCACCGTTAGTCCCCGTAAATCCGCACAGTATTTCTGGGCCTTTGCAACAAAATCAGGATTAATCTGGTAGGTGACCGTCATCTTAGAGAGCTGAGGTTTCTGCATTCCCATTATCATGGCACCAGGTTGGGGTACATTGGTCAGCAGCATGGTTATTTGTGAATTTTCAACATCACGTATATCAAAGCCCAGTAGCATCTCAGCCCGGCCCGCAGTCTGATCAAAATCCACATCCAACGAGGTGTCCACTGTGATGCTATAGAAACTCAGAGCCCCCATAATATCCGGCGAAAGCCCCGTCATCAGCCCACAGCCGTCTGAGTCTTTGACTCCTGATGCCTGCTTTACACCCTCCAACATACCGGTATAACTGGCCGCAAGATCACCGCCCAATGGAATACTGAATCCCTTTACCGAAAATCCAAATCTTTCTGGTGGCTTATTTTGCAACTCCCCAGTAACAAGATGGTAGAGAAACAGTGGGCCATCTCCATGCATCTGCACTGATTCAATGGTAATCACATCATTACTGGTTACTGGATAGATGCTGATATCTTCAACCGCAATACTGCCTTCAAAGCTTGAGTTGATACCCTGATATCTAATCTCTGCAAAAGGCTCCGCCATTGAGATCATCTTATCCAGTTCACTTGAAACACGGTGATAGATATAACCCTTAGCACCACCAAACAGAGCCCCGGCAAGGATAATAGAACCCCAAAAAACCGTTTTAAGTTTCATAGTCAGATAGCTTTTTCCATAATCTAAAATTCATTAGGCAAGTACGGTCATTGACCTATCATATAACTCGGCACAGACGAAAACTTCTTAAATAAAGTCATAAAGGCCACCTTTTTTAAAAAAATGGTAACACATGGCAGAACATCCAGGTTGCCGCTATTCTGACAGCGTTCACCCCTCATATTAAGACCATACTACATGACAACACATTGCAAGTGATTACACCTCTACCTTGAGATGAATTTTGCCCTTTCATAGGCAAAATCAACTCACCTACACAGTCTGGCTTATCAGAAAACCAACTGCCCGCACTTCGCCCTTCTGGGAGTCAGTATAGAAAATGATTCAGTTTACCTAGGACAATGGTTCGTATTACCACGTTT
>Ga0316190_10003364_pt1 | contig 11606 bp, 9 predicted proteins | sample Eddworburrow2_MG_FD_204929 | JGI IMG/M metagenome (GOLD analysis project Ga0316190, IMG submission 204929) | Coastal sediment microbial communities from Maine, United States - Eddy worm burrow 2 | ecosystem: Environmental > Aquatic > Marine > Coastal > Sediment | place: USA: Maine | collected... | reverse complement strand
CGACACCTACTTCCGCTCCCGACTCGACCACGACTGGGCGACCGAGTTCGGCACCCTCCCCCCTGACGCACCCCTCCAACGCATCGCCAACCGGGCCGTCCCTTCCACCTGACGGGCGGCGGTCGCTTGGACCCCGGCGTGCACGATGGCTGCGCCGCTAGGCAGTGGACTGCTAACGGCGTCTGAAGGTACTTGGATCTCGAGTGCAAGCCTGTGACCAGGCATTTCGCGTTATTCGGTCGCCAGCTCGGCGCTCCAGGGTGCGCGTGTACTTTGGGTTAAACTCGCCCCTCCGACACGTTTTGCATAAGCCCTGGTCAGAGCGTTTTCGACGCTTCGGCTGGGGCTTTGTTGCGTTCCGGGGCAGGGACCTGCGGGCCTGTGACCTGGGGTTTTGTGGGGTGTCGGAGGGGTGGACCTTTGGGATTCCGTCCATTGTGAGATCGGGGCAAAACCCCTGTTCAGAGAGGGTGCGCAGCTGGAGGGGTGTCGTTTGCAAATGCTTCTGCATATGGCGTGCATGGTTCGGCCCTCTGCTCCGCGCTTGGTGGGGGTTTGCCCGACCCTCGAATAGCTGAAGAGGCTTCTCGGGCGTTGAGTATCGGGCGCCGCAATCGGGCCGTGATGTAGCGCGTCCGGTGCGTCCTTGATCGTGACTATGTGGCAGCAATATCAAGCATGCCGAGCGGGACGAGATGCAGACACGACCCGCTCAGGAATGCCGGCTCTGCTCGGTTCGGGGCTCCTTCTGGCGGTGTCGTTAGCGCGCAGGTCACGATCCGGATCGGCGTCAGCTCGAGGGTTTGCGCGAGGGGGGAAGCGCCCGGTCGCTGGGCTCAGCTGATGACCTTGTCGGTGGGTTGGAGTGAGTCCATCCAGGCCAGAGCTTCGGAGTACACGTCGTGGAGTTCGGTCGAATCGAGGGGGTTCTCGGTGAGCAGTCCCACTTCTTTTCGGAGCTGGCGGTACATGATGGTCAGCTGGGTGGTCTGTGTGGGTCCTGGCGAGTGGCGAACCGCGCTTAGCCTCGGCCTACGGCGCGGCCCAGCGTGGGAGGAGCTGGAGACGTATTTTGGCGACAGTCGGTTGGGCGGACTCGAGCTCGGTGTGGCGGGTCTGGCGACGGCACTCGCCACAATCGGCGGTTGCTTTCCCGCCGCCAGCTGTCGGGCGCACAGCTCGAAGCAATCTTGGTCGCCCTATCCGGTTGTACTGCTCGCGACAGACGAATTCCGAACGCGACGTCTTGAGACCGACGTCGCCTCGGCCGGCTGCGGGTTCGTCGTGGACGCCTGAGTGTGCCGAGAAGTCATCTGTGCTGCGGACCATGTCTGTTGCGTTGAGGTTCGGGGGAGTGAGCCTGAGCTCGGCCGCGTTGAAGCTGGCGACACAACGCGGTTCGGCTGGTCTCGCTGCTCAGGCTGTGCTTCGGTACTCGTTGATGAGTCCGGCGCAGGTGGTGGTGCGTTGGATCGGTTGGCCGAGTTCGATCACGGTCGCGTCGGCGTCGTCGGTGGGTGCTCGTTGGTTGAGGCTTCGGTGTGGGCGGTGTTGGTTGTAGTGCTCGACGAAGTCATCCAGAAGCGGGTGGAGTTGACGTTGATTCCAGATCAGGGTGCGATCCAGGAGTTCGTGGCGGACGGTCCGAACCCATCGTTCAGCGAAGGCGTTCGCTTGTGGTGCGCCCGGTGGCGTCTTGATTGCTTCGGCACCAATGGCGGCGAACACGTGGTCGAACGTGCGGGTGTATTGGCCGGCGCCGTCGCGGATCACGAACCGGATCGCTTTCCGGTAGGCCATCGTGAGGTTGCGGGCTGCTTGGGTGGTCCAGGGTCCGGTGGGGTGGGTGGTGATTCCGGCGATGTGGACGCGTCGGGTGTCGAGTTCGATGAAGAACAGGACGTGGAGGCGGCGCAGAGTGACGGTGTCGACGCAGAAGAAGTCTGTGGCCACCAGAGCGAGGGCTTGGCTTGCGATGAACTCGCTCCAGGTTGGGCCGGTGCGGTTGGCTGTGGGTTAGCGTCCGTTGTCGCGCAGGATCTTCCACACGGTGGAGGCAGCGATGCGATGTCCGAGGCGGCAGAGTTCGCCGTGGATGCGTCGGTAGCCCCAGCTCGGGTTGTCGGTGTTGAGGCGGAGCACGAGTCGGCGGACCTCGCTCGGGGTGGCCGGTCGGCCGGTTCGGGGTTGTGGTGGTTGGGTCCAGTAGCGGGCGACGAGGCGTCGGTGCCACCCGATGACGGTGGCAGGTTGGACGATCAGCATGACGCGGTCGAGCCGGCGACGGTCGAAGGCACGCGACAGCACGGCCAGGATCGTTCGGTCTGCCGGAGTGAACCTTGGTCGCTCGATCTGTCTCTGGAGGACGAGGATCTGATGGCGGAGCGCGAGGATCTCGGCGTCACGCTCGTCACCGGATACAAGAAGCAGCCCGAGGCGAGCAATCGATAGTCGGAACAGGTGCGAGAGGACCGATGACACGGCCGGTCACCTTACTGACCAACAGTGCTGTGACCTGCAGCGACGCGTTCTCGGCACCCTCAGGGCTCGATCGTGAACATCTCGTCGATCTCGGCCTTCGTTGGCCAGGCATACGTGCACATGGGGTACAACGCGGCCAAGGGCGCTGTGCGCTCGGCCACGAAGTCGGCCGCCGTGCAGTTCGCCAAGGACGGCATCCGGGTGAACTCGGTGCATCCGGGAATCATGCCGCCGATGAAGAACGCGATGATGGCCGCCGATCCGGAGGGACGCCGCACCAGAATCGCCGCGATCCCGGCCCAGCGTGAGGGCCGGGTCGAGGAAGTGGCCTACACGAACCTGTTCCTGGCCAGCGACGAGGCGCCGTACATCACGGGGGTCGAGTTGCCCGTGGACGGCGGCTACCTCGCCATCTAGAGCTGTCTGGCCCGAGCCTCAGCCGTTCCAGCGCATGAGGCCTTCCTGCATACAGGTGGCGACGAGGTGACCGTCTTGGTCGTAGAAGCGGCCGCTTGCCAGGCCCCGACCGCCCGATGTCGACTCGACTCGCTGCTCGTACAGGAGCCATTCGTCAGCTCGTGCGGGGCGATGGAACCACATAGCGTGACCGAGGGTGGCCTCAGTGATCCGCTCATCTCGCCAGCTGAAGCCGTGGGGGAGCAGTATCGCCGGGTTCATCCCGAGGTCAGCGAGGTAGGCCAGCCCCGCGTCGTGACGCTCCTGATCGTCGCCGAGTGCGCCGTGAACCCGCATCCACATGCGTTGGGGCTCGGTCACCGGGCTCCCGTCCAGCGAGAGCGGCGGGTTGACGTGCCGAACGTCCATCGGGCGAAGCCGTCCGAGCCACGGACGTTCAGCCTCGGGCAGGACCGCGTCGACCACGTCGCTGTAGTCGGTGTAGGGCTGCTCGCTCGTGGGCGGAGCGACATCGATGGTGATCGGCGGCTCCCAATCCAGGCCCTCTTCGGGGACGTGGAACGAGACCAGGCTCCGCATCACCCCGCGACCGTCCTGGAGCGCGACCACCTGGCGCTGGCTGAAGGAGCGCCCATCTCGGATTCGATCCACCCTCAATTCCAAGGGCTCGGCCGCATCGCCTGCCCTCAAGAGGTAGGAGTGGAGCGAGTGCACGCTCCGGTCGCTCGAAACGGTTCGCTGGGCCGCGGCCAGCGATTGGGTCAGAACCTGTCCTCCGTAGGTGCGGGCCCCGCGGTCCGGCGGCGGTGGTCCGACGAATGTGTCGTCGCTCTCGGCCGTGAGGTCGACGACTGCTGCGAATCTCCCGGTCACGAGCCCAGGTGAGTTTCGAACCAGTCGCGAGACGCCGACGCGATCGTTTCCAGCTGGGTGGAGTACGGGGCGTAGTGGCCGCCGGGCACCATCTCCAGCTTCTTCGGTTCATGTGCGGCCGAGTACGCCTCGAGCTGGACGTCGGTCAGGCACTTCGTGTCGTGGGTCGCCAACACCATCAGCAGCGGCGTGGGCGAAATGGCGGTGATGTAGTGGCCCGGTTCGTAGGCGGCGCGGAAGGCGCGGCTGAGCAGGGTGCACGAGTTCTCATAGGTCGTGCCGACGCCTGCGACCTTGCTCCATTCGTAGCTCTCGTCGCCTTCCATCGAGATCGGAATCGTCCGGGGCTCTTCGCCGCGTTGGCGGGCGGAGCGCTCCTGGTTCACGTCCTCAAGGAAGGCGGCGTAGGCGTCGGTCGTCAGGGCCCGAGTCGTATTCTGGTGCCCGCTGATCGTCGGCACTGCGGACACGACACACTTCACCCGTCGGTCGGTTGCAGCCACTACGAGGCTGTGGCCACCCGAGAAGCTGGTGCCCCACAGCCCGATCCGCTCCGCGTTGACCTCGGCGCGGTTGGCCGCATAGGTGATTGCATCGCGCATGTCGGAGATCTGCTGCCACGGGTCGATCTCGCCACGTAGGTCCCCGCCGCTCGAGCCGGTGTTGCGATGGTCGTAGAGCAGGCAGGCGAATCCCGCCTCGTAGAAGATCTCCGCGTACTGATCGAGGGCCATCTCCTTGACCGCACCGAATCCGTGACTGAGCACGATGGCGGGAAATGGGCCGCCATCGCCGTCGGGAACGTAGAGAAATGCCGCGAGCGGTGTTCCATCCAGTGTGTCGAATTCCACGTCCTCGCGAACCATCACGGCCTCTCGGTTGCGGGCCGTGGGGATCACATCGCGGAAATGGATCGGCCCCCGTCGGCGAACACTACGTCGCCGTTGATGCAGTCCGCCGCATCCGACGCCAGAAACACCACGAGCCGGGCCACACCTTCAGGCGTCGACAGGCGACCCAACGGACTGCGAGCGAGACGCTTCTCCCACCCGGCCTCGTCCACGACGCGCATGGTGCCGGGCGTCGGCATCGGCCCGGGGGCGACGGCGTTCACACGAATGCCTTGCTGTCCCAACTCGACCGCGCACTGGCGGGTCAGCGCCGAGATCGCACCCTTGATCGCTGCGTAGACCGAACCGTTGGGAACGCCGTGGACCGATGCAGGCGACGTCATGTTGACGATGCTGCCCGCCCCGCACTCGACCATGTGCGGCGCGACTGCCTGGGTGCCCCAGTAAACGGCGTCGAGACCGATCGACATCTGGCGCCGATAGACGTCCTCGGTCACCTCGCCTATCGGCTCGTACTTGACCCACATGGCGTTGTTCACCATCGCGTCGATCGCCCCGAAATGGGCGGCGACGTCATCGATGGTCTGCTGCCACAAGGCGCGATCGGTCATGTCGATCACGCAAGGCATGACCTCGGCGCCATCGGCTCGGATCGCTGCGACCGCCTCGTCCAGGAGCGCGGCGTCGGCATCGACCAGCGCCAGCCGAGCGCCCGCACGTCTAGCCTCTTCAGCGATCGCCCGGCCGATGCCACCGGCGGCTCCGGTTACGATGACCGTCTTGTCCTTCAGCATGGCCCTACCTCGTTCGTCGCTGGGTCGATCCTGTCAGAAGCGGCTGGGGAAAAGCAGCTGTTCCCAGCCGGCGGCGTCCAACCGTTCCCGGAACGCCGCCTTGGCCGCGTCGTCGGGCTGCTGCATCGGCGGCCCTATCGGTCCACCGACCATGCCCACGATGTCCATCCAGTGCTTGATGAGCGCCGTGGGATGAGCGGCCTTCGTCTCGTCCCACAACACCTCGTAGATGCTGGCCCACACTTCCCGCAGCGGCGCCAGTTCGTCGCGGATGCGGGTGGCTTCCGCCATATCGCCCTGGCGTGCGAGGCGGAGGTAGTCGACGAGGGGTTGCCGCTCTGGGCTCTGCATGAGGTAGACGCTGGTAGATCCCATCAGCACCTGCTGCCCGTGCTCGACGGTCATCTCCAGCAGCTGTTCCTCGAACGGGTACGACACCACGATCTCGTCGCCGAACATCTCCATCGCCTGGATCGTGTGCTGCGGATCCTTGATGGCGTTCTTGAAGCCGCAGACGTTGGGAATATTCGCGATGCGCGCCATCGTCTCGTGGGTCATGATCATGCCCGAATGTGGCGTGTTGAACGCGACGATCGGGATGTCGACCTTCCCTGCGACATGTTCGATGTAGTTGTGCATCAGGTCCTGAGAGGACGCCCATTCGTAGGGGACCCACAGGATGACCGCCTCCGCGCCGATCGCTCTGGCGTGGAGGCTGAGCTCGATAGTCTCGGCGACGCTGTGGTCGGCGGCGTAGAAGATGGACATTGCCCGATCGCTCGTGGCCTCAGCGATCAAGTCCATCGCATGCTTGCGCTGGGCAATCGTCAGACCAAACGCGTCGAGAAAGCCAAACCCCACGCCGCTTGCGCCCGCCGCGACCACCCGTTCGGCGTTTCTGACGAGACCCGCTTCGTCCAGGGCAAAGTCCGGCGTGAACGGAGCCGACGGGCTGGCGAACAGTCCCGTCAGATGCTCCTTCGCCCACTCCTTGGCCTCATGCCGACCGACCATGGCTCCGGCTCCTCTCTGCACAGAGAGGCCGTGGCCGTCCGCGAGTTCCGTCGCTCATTGAGCCGTCCAGCCGCCGTCCACCGGCAACTCAACCCCTGTGATGTAGGAAGCCTCGTCGCTGGCCAGGAACAGGTTCGCGTAGGCCACTTCCTCGCAGCGAGCGACGCGTTGGATCGGAACGCCGGCGATCCTCTCTTTGCGCGCCTCCGGATCGCCGCTCAGCATCGCAGTGGTCATGGCCGGCATCATGCCCGGATGCACTGAGTTCACCCGGATACCGTCTGCCGCGAACTGCACCGCGGCAGCCTTCGTCGCCAGGCGCACGGCCCCCTTGGCCGCGTTGTAGCCCATATGGATCCAGGGCAGACCGACGAGGCCCGAGACCGATGACACGTTCACGATCGAGCCCCGCCCGGCCGCGACAATCTCATCGGCCACCGCGACACCCTTGTCTACGGACCAGTCCGTGACGATCACGTTGGCGCCCTCGGCGGCGAAGAGTTCCGCTGTCGCTGCCCCCAAGCCATTTGCGGCACCAGTGATAATCGCTGTCTTGCCCTTCAAACGCATCTGCTGTCTCCCTCTTTCGCAGGTGGGGCTATTCGGTGGATGGCGTCACCACGTGTCGACGCATGGGCGCTTCGGATTCTCCCGTTGGCGCCAACCCTGGACCGGGGTCGATTGGAGGCCGGCGATGATCCAGTGGCGGGTCTCGGCGGGGTCAATGACCTCGTCGACCTCGAAGTTCATGGCCGAGTTGAGCGCTTTGCCCTGCTCGTACATCTCGGCCAACAGCTTCTCGAACAGGCCTTGACGTTCGTCGGTGTCCTCCACTGCTTCCAGCTCTTTGCGGAAGCCCAGCTTGACCGCGCCTTCCAGGCCCATGGGGCCGAACTCACCGGTGGGCCAGGCAACCGTCCAGAACGAGCTCTTCGTGCTACCTGCGGCCATGCCTTGACCCCCGAGGCCGTAGCCCTTGCGGAGGACCACGGTGAAGAACGGGACTGTCACCGATGAGGCCGTGACGAACATGCGGCAGCAGTGGCGGACGAGGGCCTGCTTCTCGTATTCCGGGCCCACCATGTTGCCGGGCGTGTCGCACAACGAGATGAGGGGGAGATCGAAGGCGTCGCAGAGTTGCAGGAAGCGGGTGGCCTTGTCGGCGGCATCGCTGTCGATTGCCCCGCCCAGATGCGCGGGGTTGTTGGCAATCACACCGACCGGGCGACCTTCGATTCGGGCCAGCGCGGTCACCATGCCGTCGCCGAACCCCTTGCGAATCTCGAGCACCGACCCGGCATCGAAGAGCGTCTCCAGGACTTCTCTGATGTCGTAGATCCGCAGCCGGTTCTCGGGCACGACGTGGCGCAGCCGACGCTGGTCGGGTGCCGTCCACTCGGCGGTCCGGCCCTGGAAGTAGCTCAGGTACTGCTTGGCCACCTCGACGGCCTCGACCTCGTCCTTCACCTCGATGTCGACCACTCCGTTGGGCACCTGGACCGACATCGGGCCGACCTCCTCTGGTCGATACACACCGAGGCCACCCCCTTCGATCATGGCCGGGCCGCCCATGCCGATGTTGGAACCCTCGGTGGCGATCACCACGTCACAGCAGCCGAGAATCACTGCGTTGCCGGCAAAGCACCGACCGGTCGTGATGCCCACCATGGGCACGGTGCCCGACAGCTCGCCCCAGGTGTGGAACGTCTTGAGGTCGAGACCGAAGCCGCTGATCGCGTCGACGTCACCGGGTCGACCGCCGCCGCCCTCGGCGAAGAAGACGACGGGGAGACGCCAATCGCGGGCGAGCTCCATCATCCGATCCTTCTTGTAGTGATTGAAGACACCCTGCGTGCCGGCAAGCACCGTGTAGTCGTACGCCATGACCACCGCTCGGGAGGAGTCCTCATCGAAGCTGTCGCCGTTGATCGCTCCGATACCGCTGATCATGCCATCGGCCGGCGTGTTGTGGATGAGGTCGTCGACAGATCGACGGGTCCGTTGGGCAGCCACCACTTTCGATCCGTACTCGACCCAGGAGTCAGGGTCGATGAGCTGGGTCACATTCTCACGAGCGGTGCGATGACCGGTCTTGCGGCGACGGGCCACGGCTGCGGGACGCACCTCGTCGGTGAGTAGCTCATGGCGGCCGAGGACCTCGGCCAGGTCGGGGCGAACGAGATCGAGGTCGATGGCGTCGATACCGCTGGCGGATGTGACCGACACCTCGCCCCCCTCGATGTAGAGCAGGGCATGCCCCTCATAGACGGCCATACCTGTTTCGACGCCTAGGGTTCGAACGACGCCGCTGCACTGGGCAGTCACGACGTGCTCCATCTTCATCGACTCCATCACCAACACCGCTTGGCCGCCGGCAACCTCGTCACCGACCGACACCGAGACCGAGACGACGGTGCCCTGCAACGGTGCAGGTAGTGCGATGGTGCCTTTGGGCCCGGCCGTGGCACCGCCGACGGGTGGCCGGGTTCCGGACGCGGCGGGTGTCTCGGTTGGGTCCCCGGACTTGCCGTGGGCGAGCACGGCCAATGGGTCCGCTGATGAGAGGCTGGCGCCTGCCGCTGTCGGTGTCTCGGGCCCAGCGGTGCTGACAAAGCGGGCTCTCGAGTCGGACTCTGCCGCGGCCAGCAGGGTCTCGAGGTGCTCTTCGACGAAGAGGGTGTGTACCTGCGCCGCCAGCAGGTCGGGGTGAGCCAGAAGCGCCCGCAGGAACGAGATGTTGGTGTCGACGCCCTCGATGCGGAACTCTGCGAGGGAACGTGCCGTGCGACGCGCCGCCACGTCGAAGGACCGACCAGACCCGATGACCTTGGCCATGAGGGAGTCGTAACTCGGGCTCGTGGCGTAGCCGGCATAGCCGTACCCGTCGGTTCGGAGCCCAGGTCCCGCAGGCGGATCGTAGGTGTGCAGTACACCGCCCGAGGGTTTTGCGCTCCCGTCGGCCTGCATCGTCTCGAGGTTCACTCGCGCCTGCACCGCGTAGCCGGCCGGACCGGGGACCTGTCCCTGGCTAAGGCCAACCTCCTCGAGCGATTGGCCACCGGCAACCAAGAGCTGCGCGCCAACGAGGTCGATGCCGGTGACCTGCTCGGTGACCGTGTGCTCCACCTGTACACGGGCATTCGCCTCGATGAAGGCGATGGCCGCATCGGAGCCACCGTGTGCGTCTACCAGGAACTCGAAAGTGCCGAGACTGCGGTACCCAACCTCGCTGGCCAGTCGTACCGCAGCGTCGAGGAGTCGGGTCCGCACGGCCGCATGCAGTTCGGGGGCTGGGGCGATCTCGACCAACTTCTGGCGTTGGCGCTGGATGCTGCACTCGCGTTCCCACACATGGGACACGTCGCGCCCGTCGCCGATGACCTGCACCTCGAGGTGACGAGCAGCCGGCAGGAGCTGCTCGACATAGACATCGCCGTTGCCAAACACGCTCACGGCCTCCGAGGAGCATCGGGTCATCGCCTCGGGCAAGTCATCGAGGCTGGTCACCGGTCGCATTCCGCGTCCACCGCCACCGGCAAGCGCCTTGACCATCACGGCTGCTCCGGGCCCGAGCGAGGTGAAGAAGTCGCGGGCGCCATCGAGATCGGTGGGACCGCTGGTGGCCGCGAGCACCGGCACCTCACAGCGTTGCGCGAGGGCCCTGGCTGCCACCTTGTCGCCGAAGAGCTCGAGCATCTCCGGGGTCGGGCCCGCGAAGACCAGCCCAGCCTCCTCGCACGCGGCGGCGAACTCGGGGTTCTCGGCCAGAAAGCCGTAGCCGGGGTGCACGCTGTCGCATCCCGATTCCGAGGCGACTCGCACCATCTGGGCAATATCGAGGTAGGCCGCCGGGCCTCGGCCCTCGAGCTGGCGAACCTCGTCCGCCATGTGCGTGTGGAGCGACGCCGCGTCGTCGGCCGGATGAACGGCGACCGTGGCCACACCGAGGTCGGCCGCGGCCCGCGTCACCCGGATGGCGATCTCTCCGCGGTTGGCCACCAGCAACTTCTGCAACGCCATCTCAGCTCAACTCTCGGTCGTTCGTCCCGCTGAGGTTCTAGCCGAACGCGCCGACCGCAGCTTCATCGCCTGCCTCATCTGCCGGAGCGTCTGACGGGCCGCCGTGAACCCTCTCTGGGGCCGGCGCAGGTGCTGGAGATCGATGACCGGTTCGTCGTCGAAGATTGGCCTTTCGACTCCTTGCTCGAAGAGGCCGGGGAGCTCGAGGGCATTGCCGCGTTGGTCGAGAAGCGGGCTCCCGGCTCCGCCCCGTGAGCTACTCCAGGCAACCGGCCACGGCCAGGTCGGCGATCTTGTCGCCGTCGTAGCCGAGGAACTCGGTGAGTATGTCGAAGGTGTGCTGTCCGAGGGTCGGGCCAGCCCAGCGCGGCCCGAACTCCGAACGCGAGAGGGTGAAGCTCGGTGCCTCCACGAAGCTGTCGCCGTACACCGGGTGTGGCACCTGGCGGAAGTGCTCGCGGTGTACCAGCTGTGGATCGGCGATACAGCGGCTGGAGTTCTGCACCTGGTGGGCCGCGATTCCCTCGGCCTGGAGGTGTTCCTGCAACTCTGTGGGATCCTGACCGGTGGTCCACGCCGCCACCAGTGCTTCGAGTTCGACTCGCCGCGACAGCCGTTCGTTCTGCCCCAGCTCAGCGAGCTCGGTCTGGCCGATGAGCTCGGCAAGGCGGCGCCACTGAGGATCGGTTTCACACGCGATGGCGATCCAGTCGTCGTCATCGACTCCACCGGCGGGGAAGACGGCGTGCGGTGACATCGCGGGGTCCTCGTTGCCGTGACGCCCAGCGATGCGCCCGTTGATGGCATCGTCGAGAAACAGCGGCGCAATGAGGTGCATTGCCGACTCCATCTGGGAGAAGTCGATGTGTTGTCCCTCGCCGGTGCGATCTCGGTGTTCGAGCGCAGCCAGGATGGCCGTCAGCGTGAAGCGGGGACTGACATAGTCTGTGTAAGCCGTATACGGGCCGCCAGGCAGTCGATCGGGCCAGCCGGTGATGGGGAAGAAGCCCGCGAACGACGCTCCGGCCGATCCGAAGCCGGGGTAGTCCGACAGTGTTCCGCCGTGGCCCATGAGGCAGCTCGATACCAGGATCACCTCTGGGTTGATCTGGCGCAGCTTGTCGTAGGTCAGGCCGAGCTTCTTGGACGCTCGTGG
>Ga0316190_10003363_pt1 | contig 11607 bp, 5 predicted proteins | sample Eddworburrow2_MG_FD_204929 | JGI IMG/M metagenome (GOLD analysis project Ga0316190, IMG submission 204929) | Coastal sediment microbial communities from Maine, United States - Eddy worm burrow 2 | ecosystem: Environmental > Aquatic > Marine > Coastal > Sediment | place: USA: Maine | collected... | reverse complement strand
CCCTCCTCGGGCACAAGCGCTATCACAGGCATCGACAGTCGCTTCGGTTTCTTGAAATGACCCGGCGAACTCAAGTTCGGTCACATCGGTCTAACCCATCACTATCGGGCCATCACCATTCGTCGTGCTTCGGTCGGTGACCTCCGACAACCCTCCGACAACGCGTCGGGCGCCGGGGACCCGGCGAAGTGCCGAATCGGCTCGGGTTAGATCTTACCCCGTGGAGGGCTTCGGCCGAGAAGCAGCAAGACTTCTTGGCCGATTAATCTCTTGAGTTCCTCGAGGACGCGATGGAACTGGAGAACCAGGGTCTTGGTGCCGGCCCGTTCGAAAGCGCCGATGCGTTCGGTCGTGGCGAGCGGAGCAGCCTGATAGCTACATGGCCCACTCGTTGGTGTCGCCGACGGGGGCATCGCCGGCAATGGTGGTGCGGCGCATGATCCGGGGTTGGGTCATGTCCCACGGGCGTCCACGGTGCGTCTTGGGCTGTCGGTCGATCGCGTCACGGTTGCGGAGATTGGTCCGTTCGAGCGAGCCAAGCCGGCGACTGAACGCCACCTGGTCGGCCTCCTCCAAGTGCTGGCCTGGAAACGCCACCACCCCGTACGTGTGCCATGCCCGAAGTACTGCTGCGAAAGCGGCATCGTCCAGGTCGGCAAGGTTCACCCCGGTCACGGTCGCACCGCATGCTCCGTCGTGCGGTGTCACGACGACCTGCGACTCATGGTCTGTCATGGCCACGCCTCAGGTTTCGTGAACATCGCGCCGGCAGAAGGCCGCGATGCTCTCGGCCGTCTCGCGGCTGATGTCAGGGCACGCCATGGGGAAGATCTCGGTGCCATGTACCGTCCCCATCACCTGGCGACACGTGGCCGAGACTCCGGCAGCGAGCAGTTGACGGTAGAAGGTAATTCCCTCGTCGCGCAACGGATCACATTCGTTGACGCTGATGATGGTGGGCGGGAGGCCAGCGACATCGTCGACGGTGGCGAAGCCGGGCCACGCGAGCGGGTCCCTCGCGTCAAACGACTCGATGCCGTATCCGATCCGGCCGTGGTTGTTGTGCAGGTCGAGGAAGATGCCGTTGTTCTCGATCGACGAGGGGCAGCTGTCATCAGGCCAGCGGCCCAGGATGTACGGGCACAAGGCGTACAGACCTTGGATGAGGTCGTCGTCTCCGTCGCGCAACAGGCGCATCCCGGTCGCAAGGGTGAGGTTTCCGCCGCCGCTCTCGCCGGCGACGACGATCCGGCCGGCATCGATGCCGAGCTGCTCGCTGTTTGCGGCCAGCCACTTCACCCCCGAAACGCAGTCGTTCAAACCCGCCGGGTAGGGCGCAATCTCGGGGGCGGAGGATGCGACGACCGCGTTGCGGAAATCGACCATCGCTACCGCAACCCCGCACCGGGCGATGATGCGTGCCCATGCTCGATAGTTGCCGTCGAAGCACGACATCGTGGCCATGCCACCGCCGTGGATGTAGTACACGCACGGCGGACGTTCACCCGCGAAATCGGGCCGGACGAACTGGATCTTGATCGAGTTTCCGTCCGGCTCGGACACGAAGGTCTCGGTCGTGACCGTCAGCTCTTCGGAGGGCGCAATCTCTTCGGTGTCGGCTCGCTCGGCGAATGCCGCCATGACGGCTCGCCCGGCGATGGCTTTGTCGCTGTTGTTGCGGTCGATGAGTTCTTCGCGGCTGGCCACGTCGCGTCCGCCCAATGCCGGCATCTTGCCAAACAGCCTTCTCAATCGCGGGTCGATACGTGGATCTTCGGACAACTTCGACATGACGGGATCATACGAGCATCACCGTTTGGTCTTCAGGTTCGCCGCCAAGGTCCGCCCCTGTCGACCCGAGCCTTTACCGCCGCTGGGGCTCGGTCACGATGCCGCCGATAACGGCTGCTCGGTCGTAGTCGGCCACGTCTTCACCCCTCACGGCTGGGAAGACGACGTCCATTGGCAGACCACGACCGAGCGGAACGATAGGTGGTTCAGATCACCGACTGGGCGGCTCGGTTGGCGCGACGGCTGCCGAGGACCAGGATCGCTCCCGCGGAGGCCAGGGCCACGCCGGCGAGGACCATCATGATGGCGCTGGCGCCGGTGAAGGCCAGTCGGCTGCTATTGGTGGTGCGGCTGAGCACCACAGTGGAGTGGTCCAGGTCCGGCTCACCGGGTGGGTCGGCGACCTCGACCCCGTTGGCCACGACGAGTCCTGCCTGTGACCGGTCCGTCTTGGTGACAACGGTCAACGCCGGTGCGGTCTCGCCGACCTCGAGGCTGCCCTCGAAGCGACAGGTGTTTTCGCTCTCGTCGAACGTGCAGTCCCAGCCCTCACCGGACCACGACTTCACCTCGAGCCCCTCGGGGAGACGTTCGTGGACCCCGAACCCGCCCAACAGGGCGTCGGGACCGGCATTCGTGCCGGTGATGGTCCAGGTGATGTCATCGCCGGCGGGGACCCGCTCGACGTTGGCCTGCTTGTCGAGCTCGATGTCGGACCGTCGCTCCACGATGCCGAGATCCCAGGTCGGATCGTACTCCCCCCCGGTGAGCTCGGTCGGCTCGGTCTCCCCGGTGGTGGGGTCACCGTCGGAGTCGGCGGCGTCGTCGTCGCCGGCACCGGGTTCGGTCACCTTGTACCCCTCGGGAAGGGTGGAGAGGTCGAAACGGACACGATACGTACCGGGTACAAGGTCCTCGAACCGGTAGTTGCCGTCCTCGTCGGTCATGGTCGTCGCCACGACGTCACCGTTCTCGTCGAGGAGCTCGACGGTGACTCCAGCCACCGATTCCTCACCCTCGTCCTGGACACCGTTGCGGTTGGCATCGATCCAGACCCGATCACCGAGGCCGGCGAGAGGATAGAAACCGAAATCGACGGTCAGGTTGGTCTCCGTGTCACCGGTCACCGCCGGGTCACCGGGCTCGTCGCCACCGCTGAGTGTGATCGGAGCCGACCAGACGGTGGCACCAGGTTTGGCAGGGTCGATGCCATTGTCGTTCCCATCAACGTTCTCGTCCGGGTCGCCACCGTCGCCGCTGGATGAGGCGAGGCCGGCGAGGGGCCCGTCGGGCTCCCACGCCGTGGCCGGTACCGCGACGAGGTAGTTGCCCTCGGCCAGACCGGTGAAGCGGTAGAGGCCGTCGGCGTCGGTGGTGGTCGTGGCCAGACGGTCGTCGTCGTCGATCACCCCGTCGCCGGTGAGATCGTCGGGCTCGCCGTCCCCGTCGGCGTCGGCCCAGAGCTCGACCGCCACGCCGGCGATGGGCTCCTCGTCGGTGTCACGTCGGCCGTCGTTGTCGGCGTCGAGCCAGATCTCGTCGCCGAGAGCGAGCTGGTAGAAGCCGAAGTCGACGGTCATGTTGGCGTTCTCATCGTCGGGCCGGTCGAACTCGAGACCACCGGTGGGCTTGTCGGCCTCGTCGGTGGGTTCGTCGAAGACCGACAGGGTGATCACACTGGACCACACGTTGCCACCGGGGTCGGTCGGGTCGATGCCCGAGTCGTCATCCTCGGTGTCGTCGTCGGCATCGCCGGAGCCGGTCGAGGAATGCCACCCCTCGAGCGGTTCGCCCTCTCCGAACTGGGTGTCGGGGATGCGGACCAGATAGTCGCCCTGGGCCAGACCGCTGAACAGGTAGTAACCGTTCTCGTCGGTGACGGTGGACTGGAACGGCGTGTCCGAGTCGGCCACGCCGTCGCCGTCATCGTCACGGAACAGCTCGACGGTCACGCCCGACGCACCGCGCTCGTCCGAATCGCGCTTTGCGGAGTTGTCGGTGTCGAACCACACCCGGTTGCCGAGGCTGAGGCCCGGTGTGGCCACGAACCCGAAATCGACGGTCGAGTTGGTGTTGGCGTCATCTGCCAGGTTCTCGGCGTCAGGGTCGAGGTCGGTCTCACCGGTGGGCTCACCTGCGGCGCTGAGCGTCACCGGCGCCGAGTCGACGTTCTTGCCCGGGGAACCCGAGCCGTTGTCGTCCTGATCGACATCATCGTCGGGATCGGGTGGGGTCTCACCATTACCCTCGGTCGACACATAGCCGGCGAGCGGTCCGCCGCTGGCGAAGTTGGACTCGGGGATCCGGACGATGTACTCGTCTCCGTCCCGGAGCCCGGTGAACAGGTAGTAGCCGGTCTCGTCGGTCACCGTCTCGACCACGACCTCGCCGGTCTCCGGGTCGATGAGCTGGACGGTCACCCCGCCCACGCTGGGTTCACCGGGGTCCATCTTTCCGTTGTTTTCGATGGTGTCGAGCCAGACCCTGTTCCCGAGGGACATCGAGTGGAACCCGAAGTCGACGGTCAGGTTGGAGTTGGCGTCGGGCACGGCGGGCTCGGCGGGCTCGGCGTCCTCTCCGGTCGGAGCGGCACCTGCGTCCAGCACGATCGGTGCCGACCAGATGGCCTCGCCTTCGGTGTCGGGGTCGATGCCGTTGTCATTGCGGTCGCCGTCGTCATCGAAGCTGCCGCTCGATGAGGTCGTACCGGTCAGGGGACCTGCCGGCTCGAACTCGGTGGAGGGGCTCGAGACCAGGTAGATGCCCTCGCCGAGACCGGTGAACAGGTAGTGCCCATCGAGGTCGGTCGTGACCGTGTCGATCAGGTCCTCGTCATCGACGACACCATCACCGTTCACGTCGTCGGCCTGGCCGTCACCGTCCTCATCGGCCCAGAGCTGGATCTCGACGCCCTCGATGCCGGCCTCACCCTCGTCGTGGAGCCCGTCGTTGTCGGTGTCGAACCACACTCGATTCCCGAGATTCATGGTGTAGAAACCGAAGTCCACCGTCAGGTCCGAGTTGGTGTCGGGTGTAGCGGGGTCGTCGTCGGGATCCTCACCGGTCGGCTCGGCGCCGGCCTCCATCGTGACCGGAGCCGAGACCACGTCGTCGCCGACCGTGTCGGGGTTGATGCCGTTGTCGCGGCCGTCGACCCCGCCGCCGGTCATCTCGGGATCCGAGGAGCGGTAGCCCTCGAGGGGGCGACCGGAGCCGAAGTTCTCGGACGGGATCACGACCACATTGGTCGTCCCGTGCTCGAGCCCGCCGAACAGGTAGAGGCCCGACTGGTCGGTCCTGTCGGTCGCGATCGAGGTGTCGGAGTCCGGCACCCCATCGCCATCGGTGTCGAGGTAGAGCTCGACCGTCACGTCCGGAATTGGGCTCTCGCCCGGGTCCAACACACCGTTGTTGTCGGTGTCGAACCAGACCTGGTTGCCCAGGCTCAACCGGTAGAAGCCGAAGTCCACCGTCAGGTTGGACCGGTTGTCGGGGTGAGCGCCGTTCTCGTCGCCGGTGGCGTCGCCCGAGCGGAGCGTCTCGTCGGTCGGCTCGTCGAATCCGTTGCCCTCACCGAGGGTCACGACGCTCGAGACGATGTCGCCGTCGGTGGAGGGCGATCCGTTGTCGTTGTTGTCCCCATCGGCATCGGCGTCGGCCTCCTCACCTCGATCCGAGGACCGGTAGCCGTCGAGCGGGGTCTGGCCTTCGGGGATCACGACGTAGTACTCGCCCGCGTCGAGCTCCTCGAAGAGGTAGTGGCCGCCGGCATCGGTCTCGGAGGCCCCGATCCGGGTGTCTCCCGCCGAGGGGCCCGGGACGCCGTCGTCATCGGCCCACAGCACCACCTCGACGCCAGCAATGCCGGGTTCGCCGGGTTCGGCGAGGCCATCGTTGTCCGTGTCGTCCCAGACCAGGTTGCCAAGCCGATAGGTGGGTGGTTCGACGAAGCCGAAGTCCACGGTGAGATCGGAGTTCCCGTCTTCGAGGCTGGATCCGATCGAGTTCGCGAACGTCTCGGAGTCCTCACCGGAGTCACCTTCGGTCTCGCCGGTCGGGGTCGTTGCCGGCTTCAGGGTCACCGGCGCCGCGACGGACGCATAGCCGGGCCGAGGGGCGCCGTCATCACGGTTGTCGTCCCCCGTGAACGTCCCCGTCGAAGAGCGCAGGGCCTCGAGCGGTTCGTCCGAGCCGGTGTTGGCCTCCTCGGGCACGGCGACGATGTAGGCCACGTCACGCTTCAGACCGTCGAACAGGTAGCGGCCCTCGGCGTCGGTCGTGGTCCGGGTGACCATCGTGTCCTCGGCCGGGTCGAGATCGCCCGAGCCGTCGGTGTCCGTCCACAGCTCGACGGTCGCACCCGCGATCCCGTTCTCGTCATCGTCGAGGGTGCCGTTGTCGGCGTTGACGCCGGCGCCGTTGTCGAGCCAGACCCGGTTGCCCAGCCGCAGCTGGTAGAACCCGAAATCGACGCTCAGGTTGGACCGCGCGTCGGGGTAGCCGCCCTCGGCGTCGGCATCATCGTCGTCGTCGACCGTGCTGTCGGCACGGACCGTTTCGTCGGTCGGCTCACCCGAGCCATCGCCCTCACCGAGGCTCACGATCGACGAGTAGAGCCCGTCGACCGGGGCGCCCTCGGTGGCCCGAAGGTTCTGGTGACCGTCATCGTCGTTGTCGTGATCGGCCGGTGGCGAACCCGCGTTGGTCGACGACGCCCAGCCGTCGAGCGCGGACTGTCCGTCCTCGATGGCGACGTAGTAGTCGCCCGCCTCCAGGCCCGCGAACCAGTAGTGCCCATCGGCATCGGTCACTGTCGTGGTCATCTCGGTATCACCCTCGGATGGCCCGGCCACACCGTCGTCGTCCCGGTAGAGGGTCACCGTGACCCCCTCGATGCCCGGTTCACCCTCTTCGGCCACACCGTCGTCGTCGTGATCGGCCCAGACCAGATTTCCCAGCCGGTAGGTCGGCACGGTCGGCGACTCCGGAACACGAATGCCGACCTTCCGGGCCTCGGCGGTCGCCAAGCGTTCACCGGTCGCCGCGTTGGTCACGCGATGGGCGATCGAGTTCCAGGCGATCGATCCCGTCGGCGCGCTCAGCGGGGCCACGATCGGAACCTCGAAGCTGAGAGTGTCGCCCGGAGCGAACGGAGTGTCGAACCGAATCCGGATCCGGAACGCCTTCACGTCGGCCAGATCATCGGGAGCGGTGGTCCAATCGTCCACACAGTCGGTCTGCCAGCCGGTCTCATCGGTACTCGAAGAGATCTCGGGTCGGCAGGCATCCACCGAGTCCGAGTACTCGATCACCTGATCGATTCCAGCCGCGCCACCGACCGGCTGGACCAGCCCGGACAGTTGGGGAGTCCAGGCCGAACCACGCTCGTTAGAGGCCAGCAACTCGGAGACGCCGAAGTCGCCGACGTGAGGAATCACGTCGTACAGGACATAGTCCTCCAGCGGCTGATTGCCGAGATTCGTCACCACGATTCGATACGCTCCCGGACCACCGGCCCCGGTCTGGGCCGCACACGGAAACCGGGTGTAGCCGTCGTCGTCGGGACACGTGGGGTCAGCGATCAGAGAGCTCGAGTCCACATGCTCGAGGGTCGAGTCTCCGATCACCCACTTGTTGGCGGCCACCGCGCCCACCGTGCGAACCTCGACGGTGTCGCTCGAGGTGCACACCAATTCGGAGGTGTCGCCGTCCCCGTCTCGATCTTCGGTATCCGCCATGCTGCTGCTGCCGCACCTGGTCTCGTTTCCGTGGGCGGAGAAGGTGGCGGTGTTGGTCATCTCGCCGGGCTGCGTCCCGGCCTCCACTCGGGCCCGAAGTACTACGACCGGCGCATTGGCCTCATGGGTGTAGGCGAGCAAGGAGTTGGGCCAGCTCAGTCGCACCAGCTTCCGCCCGGTGTCGTTCCAGTTCTCGACGATCTCGAGCACCGGAGCTTCCGGCGGGGACAGCGAGGATAGGGAAGCGGAGGGATGGTCGAGGTCGAGGCCGAGGAACTCCAGCCCTTCGGGCATGAGATCAGTGATCACCGGGTGAATGACATCTGCGATCTTCTGGATGTTGTGCAGTCGGAGAAACACCTCGATCTCGTCGCCGGGAACAGCCGACTTCGGCTTCATCCACATCGTCGACCTACGGACGTCGGGAACGGGCACGACAATAGTGGTGGAGGCGCAGTCCTCCTCTGGAGGTTCCGCTGCGTAGCTGAGTGTCGCGCAGTTCGTCAGCACCGAGCCGATGTCGGTGTCGCTGCTCACCCCGAAGTGGACCAAGGCACGAAGCTTCTCAGACGGCAAGATACTGTCGACACGCGCTCCGTCGACGAGTCGATAGAAGTCCCAACGCACATGGGTGACACCAGGGGGAATGTCGCCCCTGGGCACGGAAGACCTTATGCCACTCATTTCGGTCGCTATTCGTTGCCAGGTGGCCCGATTGTCGGTGGAGACATCGATGTCGACGTGATGGCCACTGAGGATGTTCTCCGCGGCTATGGCCAAGATCTCCTGATCGATGGTGATCTCGTCTTCGACGGTCACGTTCGGGATTGGGACCGTCGAACCCATGGGGTTGAGCTCCAACCTGAAGTTAACCGAGCCCCCAGCGGCGGTTTGTCCCGCCGCAATCTTGGCGAAATCGAGATTGATCTTGTCCGTGGAGACGGTGGTCGAAACGGCTGCGCTCGGGCCGATGTGCGTTCCGTCCGGAGCGGTACCGGAGCCGCGTACCGTGTTCTCTAGTTCCGTACCGGTCGGAAAGTCGTCGGCCGGGAAGTTCAGCGTGTAGTGGAACTGGACGAAGCACGCCTCGTCCTCACTCCAGGTCAGTGTGGACAGATCGACGTCGGCGAGTGACCAGGTGATCGTGTTGCCCGAGACTGTGCCGCCGGCTGCGTCCACCACCACGGCGCCCTCCGGGAAGGTGTCGACCAGGTGAACGTCGGTGAGGTCGGCGTTGCCAACCTGGGTGGATGCGCAGAACTCGGCTACATAGCTGGAGTTCCCGCCTGGGAGGGGATCAGCGCCCACAAGCCGCTTGGTGACATGGTATTTCGGTGTGCCCGCTTCTGGCACGATGACGACCGGTTCGGTGATGTTGATCCGATTCTGGCCGGCGTCCACCTCAGAGATCTCGAGCCGGGCTGAGTTGGGAATGGCCACACCCGGTTCTGCGCTCGGGCGGATGCGGGTGGTGATGATGAGCTCCACCGATTCGCCATCGACGAAGCTCGGGTTCTGGAACGTGACCGTCTGGCCGTTCACGTTCGGAACCCAACCGCTGGGTTCGGAGGTGGACACATACTCGAGCGAGGGATCGAGCTCGTCGGTCACCGTCGTCGCTCCACAGCTCGCCACGAGGCTCGAGCAAGCGACCGTCAATCGGTAGCGCACCTCCTGGCCGGGTTTGAACGGCCCCGGATCGACCAGGGATTTCGTGATGGTCGACGCGCCCGCGTGCACCTGCTCGGTGGCCAGAATGGCCGACAGAGAACCACCGAGCATGGCGACCACGATCAACAACGTAGTGATGAGCCGGTATCTCGAAAGCAACAACGCGATAACCCCTGAGGCGGTGGATGTGTAAGTGGTCGTCGACACACCGAGGGCCAGCTGCCGTCCGATGCCATCACCATGTCGGCAGGTATTTGCGAATACTTGATGCCGCATCCGTTACCATACGGATACGATTGACCGCTAAGAGCGGTCAATCGGCTGGGGTTCGCGTCTCGCCAGAGACGGGTTGGTGCATTCGGCGCGGCTCGGTATGGCCCAGCGACTTCGCGCCCACTTCTGAACGGCCACAGACAGGTCTCGGGAGCCGGGACATCTACCGGCGGCGCGACTCCGGATAAGCCGATGACCAAATCTCGGTGTGACAACCCCGCCGGGGGCCCGCCTGAGGTAACAGTCGGTTCGTCGTTGTAGACCACAATAGGAGAGGGGTGAGATCGTCGCCCCACACGTCACAAACACCGCACCAGAAAGAAGCGCCCGCGCTCACGCCTCAGTCGAAGCCGGCCAGCGTTGCGACATTTGCCAGCTCCTCGCGCTCGCTGACCAGGGTGTTCACGATCGCCTCCTCATCGGCGTAGCCAAGGCTCATACCGGTCACCAGGCTCTGGTTCTCGGGGATCCCCAGATGGCGATAGATGGGTTCTTGAAACTGGATCCACGCCGCCTGGGGGCAGGTGTGCAAGCCGAACGCCCGCGCCGCCAGCATCACGGTTTGCACGTACATCCCGGCATCGGACCAGCTGCCCAGCCTTAGATACGAATCGATGGTGAAGAACAGGCCAACGGGCGCATCGAAGAACTGGAAGTTGCGTCCCCCTTGGCGAGCGCTCGCCTCGCGATCACCCTTCTTGATCCCGAGCAGGTCATACAGCGCCCAGCCCACGCCGCGGCGCCGATCGCGATGCACGTCCTCCCACTTCTCGGGGTAGTAGTCGTGGTCCTCGTACTTCGCTGCCTTGCCTTCCGCGGCGAGCGCGAGCACATCGCGGCTGATCGCATCGCGGACCTCACCGGCGCAGACATAGACGTGCCACGGCTGGGTGTTCGTACCGCTGGGCGCCCGCTGAGACACTTCCAAGAGGGCCTCGACCGTCTCCTTCGGAACCGGATCGCTCTTGAATGCCCGGATCGATCTTCGCGAACCGATGGCGTCGAGCACATCCATCTTGGACCTCCTGGTGATTCGATACGGCGATGCCGACCACGGCGCAGCTACTCGCCAGCAGCGGCACACAAGCTACAGCACAGTAAGTACTGTGACGCAAGGTAGTCGGCGCCTGCTGGGGTACTCGCCTGCTGGAGTACTCGCCTGCTGGAGTACTACGGTCAGCTCGCCAGCTCATCGCGATGGTTCGTGAGTAGCTGCAGGGTCTGGTCGTGATCGCCGACGATGCGAATCACCAGGTGCTCGGCCCCTGCCTCGACATAGCTGCGAATGAACGCCAACACCTGCGAGAGGTTGCCGCCCTGGCAAGCTTGGACCTTGCGCAGCATCTCAGCGGGTGCGCCGTAATACCCCTGGAGGTAGGAGTTGATGGCGGCTTCAGCTTCGTCGGCGTCGTCCAGGATGGCCACCGTCAGATATATCGCCGTCGTCTGGGCCTCCGGGTCGCGCCCCGCTGCGACGACAGAGTCGACGAACCTCGTGCGGCGCTCGCCGAACGACTGGACATCCGGCCCGATGGGGAACCAGCCGTCGTAGTGCTTGGCCGCCCGGTCGATACCTGCCGGGACCCCAGCGGCCAGCCAAATCGGCGGACCACCGGGCCGGTATGGCACAGGTGCGAGCACACTGTCGGCGAGCGTCCAGCGGCCATCCCAGCTCACCGGTTCACCGGTCCACAGCGCCCGGCAGAGGCGAAAGCCTTCCATCATCTGACCAACTCGACCATCGAATGGAACTCCGGCCGCGGTGAACTCGGCGCGGATATTCGCCACGTCGCCCGCGATGCCCGCGCCCACGATGAGTCGACCCTCGCTGATCTGATCGATGGTGGCCAGTTGGTGGGCGAGCACCACAGGGTTACGAAGGGCGGGCAGGAGCACCGCGGTACCAATCCCGACCTCGGGCACCGCCGCTCCAACCGCAGCCAGCAGTGTCAATGGGTCGTGCCTCGGCCGGGCTAGGAGGGAGTCTCCCACCCAGATGGAGTCGAGCCCGAGGTCGCCAGCTCGCTTGGCCGCGTCGAGTAGCGGGCGCACAGCCGGACGGCCGCCCATGATGTTCTCGCGCGTTGGCAGCAGATAACCCAGCTTGACGGACATGCTTATCTCCCCCTTTTTG
>Ga0316190_10003362_pt1 | contig 11607 bp, 12 predicted proteins | sample Eddworburrow2_MG_FD_204929 | JGI IMG/M metagenome (GOLD analysis project Ga0316190, IMG submission 204929) | Coastal sediment microbial communities from Maine, United States - Eddy worm burrow 2 | ecosystem: Environmental > Aquatic > Marine > Coastal > Sediment | place: USA: Maine | collected... | reverse complement strand
CTCGACTTATGGTAAATGTCATGGTTGTCTCCTTTCATTTGGGTGGGTTGTCTAACTTAATACTTAATTTAACGAAAGAAAAGGCCGGCCGGCGATCTGGTCCGTCCAAAATTTGGGATTTTAGATAGCGGAGGTTGGATTTCTGGAAGCGCTACGCTCTATAAATAATAGACTGAATTTCTCATTCTAAAATAAAAAAACCATTGACAAAATACATCGAGTTGTCAATTTTACCGGGCGGTGGGAAATTTTCAATAGCACCCGTTTAAAGTCCCCGTTTATTTTTACCCTGAATGAACGAAAAAAGCTCAATTGGGGTTTCATTGTGACTATAATACGACATCTTCGGAAGGAAGGTACGAGATGAGGATCGTTAAAGGATATCACGGCGAATGGAACATGGGAAGTCCCGGCGGTTGGGAATATCAGCGGATTGCACAGCTTCTCGGAAAGGCGGCCTGGAATTTAATCCGGAGAACCGTTGAAGTGGGTGTGGATGTAGATTTCGATCACCCCCAGATCAATGCCGTTCCCGGATTCGCCCGCATGCTGTTGCGGGCTCACGAAAATCGCCATGGAAGAAACCCCGTGCACGCCGTACTTCTGGCTGAATCGGAAACACTGGATGTGGTGCTGGAAAACAAAAACTTTGTGGATTATCTAAACACCATGGATGGTGTTAAGGCGTCCCTGGCCGGACCCGGACATTTGTCATTGCAAAATGGAAAAGTGACCTGCAGGGGAAATGAAGCCACCGTCATTTTCATGGACTTTAACCTGAACACCCTGATTGACATCGGTCGGAAAGAAGACATTGCTCCGATTAAAGAAGCGATCCGGCAGGGCATCCTGGTGAATCCAAAGGGGATGGAACCTTTGGGCGCCAAAGGCATGTTCGAAGTAATGACCGATAAATACAGAACCGCGCTGAGTGACGACACACGGATCCATACCCCCTGGACCCGTCAGTTTGGTGCCCGCAGCACGACCGATCCTGATGGAGAGCCGATTCAAGATCTGGTCGCCTGGACCCATGAGCACTGGGAAGATCTGGTGTTGAAGCCCGCCCACGGGTATTCCGGACACGGTATCTTCGTGGGGTATATGAAAAAAAGCCGTGAAAAATATATTAAAACCGCCCTCGATTCGGGCGATTATATCGTTCAGCAGCTCGTTCCTTTAGGGCTGTGGTCCGAACAGAGCATTTGGCCCCTGATGGAAGAACGCGCTTTATTTTATAAAACCTGGCAGACCGATTTTCGCTGCTTTATCACCGATGAAGGACTTCAGGGGTTTTTGGCTCGTTTCGGTGGCGTCCCCACCAATGTGGGGTCCGGCGGAGGGGTGCAACCGCTGGCTATTCTTGAAAGCAAGGTGACTCCTGATAAGGCCGTGGACAGGATTAACCAGGCCCTGTTGAAACTGGGTTTTGAGGCCTTTCAGCAGATTCAGGAAGAAGTCAACCGCCAGGCCATTGAAATGGGCTTCACCTATCTACTGGGCCCCATCCTGGTCACACCTCGACCCCGCTTGTTAACCGTCGAGCATCTTGCTGATCTGCGCCGTTACGCCGAAAATCTCTGGCAGGATGCGCTCGAGCTTGAAAAGTTATGGCGTCGGGGACAAATGGATGATGTCGTTCAGATTGGAGAAGAAGAAAAACAACTTGCCTTGAGCCAGCCGTGGCAGGGGAGTCCGGCGCTGATGGTTTCCGACGGCCTGTTCAGTTTCGGAGCGGATTTGCTGGATGAGGCGCTATAACCAGATGCATTTGTCAGGGAACTCGCTTTGCTCGAAGCCTGCCCTACTCGTGGATTGGGGATTTCGGATTTTGGAATTTGGATGTAAGGTATTTTGTCAATTTAATAAAAACGGATAGAGCGCAGCGATACAATAAATCCCTCCGGGGCGTAGGCTCCTGTGGCCCCCACGGGCCGGAGGCCGTATTCCCAAATCCACCATCCAAAATTGCTCCTAAAAGCCCGTAGGTCAGGTTGCGCCGCAGGCCTTACCTGACAATTGGTGGTGTCCCAAAACGATGGATTTGTCAGCGAACTGTGCTCGCGTCCGAGCTGCGCAATGAAGCTTTAACCTAAAGGCCAAGGCCGTGAAAAAGATCGTCATCGAACGCCCCGGCGGCTATCACCGGCTTCAGATAAAGGAATTTCCCACCCCGACACCTCAAAACCATGAGGTTCTCATCGACGTATCCGCTGCCGGTGTCAACTTTGCAGATGTGTTTATTCGCCTGGGCCTCTACAAATCAGCCAAAGAGTTCGTGGGTTGGCCGATTACGCCGGGCTTTGATTTTTCAGGCAAAGTGATCAGATGCGGCCGGGACGTATCCGACCTTGCTGAAGGGACAGCGGTCTTTGGCGTGGCCCGTTTCGGTGCCTATTCTTCTCATCTGTGTGTTCCCCGGGCGCAGGTTTTTTTAATTCCAAAAGGCTCAAAATTTGACGCCGATCAATGGGCGGCCTTCCCAACCGTATTCCTGACGGCCTATCACGGTCTTTTTCAGAACATCCGCATTCGGCCGCGAATGAAAATTTTGGTCCATTCCGCCGCCGGTGGGGTTGGCGGTGCTTTGCTGCAATTGGGCAAGATCGCCGATTGCCATATGGTCGGGGTGGTGGGCGCCGGTCACAAGGTCGCTGCCGCTTTTGAATATGGTGCCGATGTTGTCATCGACAAAAGCAAGGACAATCTCTGGGTTAAAGCTGAGGAAATCTGTCCGCACGGTTTTGATGTTGTTTTTGACGCCAACGGCCCGGCTACCTTGAAGCAAAGTTACCGGCACCTGGCCGCGAGCGGCAAGCTGGTGACCTACGGCTTTCATTCCATGCTGTCGAAACGGGGAGGCTTTGCCAATTACGCCAAACTTGCTTATGAATATTTTCGAATTCCGAAATGGAATCCGCTGAACATGACCAATGAAAATAAAAGCCTGATTGCATTTAATTTGTCATACCTTTTTGACCGGATGGATCTGCTCAAAGAAGCCATGCAGGATCTCATGCAGTGGGTGTCCGAAGGGAAAATTCGCCCAGCGGCCTTGCAGACGTTTTCATTTGAGAACGTCGCTGATGCCCATCGCGCCCTTGAATCCGGGAGGACGGTAGGCAAACTGATTTTGAGATTTGGTGAATGATAATCTTTGGATGGATTTGTCAGGGAACTCGCTGCGCTCGCACCCTGACCTACGGAATGGGCTGTAAACCAGGGGTGATCGATGACCAACCTTCGACGCTACGACACCACGGGGCGGCCGGTGTTTATCATCGCCGTGTGCCATCGTCGGATACCAAAGAAAATAGCCAAAAACCGCATATGTTCCATTCCCTTATACGAAAACTACTGTAATGCTTTCTCCAGTGCTCGCTTGAATCCTGCCAACGACTTTTCAATCGTCAAATCCGGCACTGCATAGGACAGGCGGAAATATCCCGCTGCACCGAAACCGATGCCCGGTACCGCCAGGATCAGCTCTTCTTTAAGTAAATTGATAAATTTGACGTCATCGGGAATCGGACTTTTCGGAAACAGGTAAAAAGCGCCCTGGGGTAGGCTAAATTCATAGCCGGCTTCCGACAGCCCCCGGCACAGCAGATCCCGGCGTCGCCTGTAGATTGACGTATCCACTGAGATCCCCTGCAATTGCGCCACAACCAGCTGCGCCATGCTGGGGGCGTTTACGCAAGACATCGTGTTGATGGCTGCTGCAGCGCCGGCGACAAGTTGGGCATCTTCGGCGTCAGGGTGAACAGCCAGGTAGCCGATGCGTTCACCGGCCAGAGACAGCTCCTTGGAGTAAGAGCTGATCAGGATGGTATGAGGGTAAGCCTGAAATACCGAAGGCACTTCGATATCGTAGGCGATCTTACGGTAGGGTTCATCCGAGATGAGATAAATGCGTTTATCGAACTTGTCGCTGGCCCGTTCCAGGACATCGCCCAATGCGGCCAACTCTGCAGCTGAATAGACGGCACCGGTGGGGTTGTTGGGTGAATTAAGCAGCATCAGCTTTGTATTTTCGGTGATTGCGGCCTCGATCGCTGCCGGATCGAGATGGAAATCGGCATTCGTCGGTGCGGTTTTGAGGGTAACATCCGCCAAAAAGGAATATTGGTCATAGCCGACAAAATATGGTGAGGGAACCAAAACTTCTTCGCCGGGATTCATTAGTGCCTTGAACACATCATTCAAGGCACCGGCGGCGCCGACCGTCATGACGATTAATTCCGGTGTGAATTCCAGCCCATGTTCGCTGCCAATATAATCGGCGACGGCTTTGCGTACGTGGAGATGCCCCGGACCAGGGGTATAACCGTGGCTTAGCGAATCACTGTTTACCAGATCCCGCAGCACTTCCTTAAATTCAGGCGGAGGCGGCACATCGGGGTTTCCCAAAGAGAAATCAAAAACGTTGTCCGGTCCGTGTAAGGCTTTTAGCCTGGCGCCTTCTTCGAACATCTTTCTGATTAAGGAAGAAACTTCGACCATTTTGACCATTTTTTCAGCAATCGGCATGATCCTATCCTCATTTTAATTTAAGTCGTTTGAATTCCTTTTCACATCCGAAATCAGCTTATTCGCATAATTTACGGCTTAAATCAACACGAAAAAAATAGTTCTGCCACCAAGGCACTAAGCCACTAAGTTTTTAATAAGAAGCATATTCCTCTTTTTGTGCCTTCGTGTCTGGCGGCTGGACTTTTCCGAAGCGAGTGATTTCTCTAATTGCCCTCGAAATCTGTTAAATGTGCTTTATATTATCCTTTAAGGATTTTAACTAGCATGAGGAGGAAATATGATCGCTTATTTTGTGCATGACAGCAAAAAAGAAACGGATATGATTGTGCTGCCGGATATGGGATGCAGTGTTGCGGTGGATGCAGAACGCATGGAAACGTTTATTTCAGTAAAGCCGGATTTTACAAGCTGGTCGGGAGATGCCTGTGGTCAGCTGTCTCCCGAAGATTTTGGTGCAATCGTCGCCAGCCGAGATGAAGCGGGAGATGTGTGTGTGGTGAATCATGATCTATGGCGGCAGCGCATGGGGCATTATTTGGGAGCGCCATCGTGAGAATCATTCTCTTCGCCGGAAAGGGCGGTGTCGGAAAAACATCCGTGGCGGCGGCCACGGGGATCAAAACGTCACAAATGGGTCACAAGACGGTGGTGATGTCCCTGGATGTGGCCCACAGCCTGGCGGATATTTTTGATTTGGACAGAGATCTGTTGGACCAGAATAAGGGACAACCTATTGAAATCAATTCAAAATTATGGATTCAGGAGCTGGATATCCAGGAAGAGATCCAAAGATACTGGGGGGATATCCACGCTTACCTTTCCAGCTTGTTCAATACCGCCGGATTGGACGAAGTGTTGGCAGAGGAATTGGCCATTTTGCCCGGAATGGAAGAAATCAGTCTTTTGCTTTACATCAACCAATACGTCCGGGAACGGAAGTTTGATGTCGTTTTGCTTGATTGTGCGCCCACGGGAGAATCACTTCGCTTCATCAGTATTCCCACGACCTTGGAGTGGTATATGAATAAGATATTTAAAGTGGAGAGAAAGTTTGCGAAATACCTACGTCCCGTGGCCAAACGCGTTACCGATGTCCCCATACCCGGCGATGATTATTTTCAGGCAATAGAGGATCTTTATAATAAACTCAAAGGGGTGGATAAAATATTGGTGGATCCGGCCACCACCTCCGTGCGCCTGGTGACCAATCCGGAAAAAGTTGTTTTAAAGGAAACCCAGCGAGCCTATATGTATTTTTGCTTGTATAAAATGAGTATCGATGCCATCATCATGAACCGCATGCTCCCCGGCAATGTTCAGGATACATATTTCAAAGACTGGATGAAGGGACAGCAGCATCACCTCGAAAAGGCCAGGGATTATTTTAACCCAGTACCCATTTTCCCTGTCAATTTATTTGGCGGTGAAGTAATCGGCTATGGCCACTTGGAGCATCTGGCGGACGAAATCTATGGCACCAAGAATCCGCTGGAGCGTTTTTTTAAAGAAAACCCATATCAATTTATCAAAGAAAACGATGGCTACCGTCTTAGACTGAAACTCCCTTTTGTGTTAAAAAAAGATATTGATCTCAACAAACGTTATGATGAACTCGTTATCCGTATCGGAGGATTTAAGAGGCATGTTCTGCTTCCGAGACAGGTGGCCCCATTGAACTCGGTAACAGCGAAATTGGAAGAAGAATATTTAAATATCTTTTTTAGCGGAGGCAATCATGGCCGAGAAAAAGAGTAAAGAAGACAGGATTACGTGTCCCGTGAGTACTTTTCTCACGGATCTTGAAAAGACCTTTGGGAGAAAATCACCGTTTTACAAACACATGACCCAGTCTAGAATTGAATTTCTTAAAGGTGTCAAGTCATTGCTGGATGAGCGGATCGAACGCCTCGAGAAAAAAAATTCTAAAAAAACCGGCGCCAAAATGACCAAGGTCAAGGTTGAATAATACCCGACCCGCACAAACCGAAACCGCTTTCAAAGATATATTATTGATGGCTTCCCGGATGTACGTGCATCTTTTCGCGGCATGTTTCCTTTATTTTATAAATGAGAAACTGACTCAGTGAAAACAACGGCATCTCGGGAAGCCGTTGTTATCCGGAAAAGGCAGAAAGCTCTCAGCTAACCAAATAAAAAAATAACCTCAGCAAAATACACTTATAATTTTATAGCGCTTTATCATCTCTCACCAACCTTTTGACGTCGGGCACCTGCAGGTTGGCGGCATCAACCAGCCAGTCCCCTTTTTCATTCTGTTGACCGGTAAGTCGGCCCTGTTTTAGCCATCGCTCTACACCAAGCTCGGTTAAGTAAGTCATTTCGACGAATTCGGATACGGTATACGCCCGGCCGGCCGAATTTTCTATTCTTTTTGCGGTTGAGACTGATTTTGTCGCTGAGGTTGCAGCCTTTTTGTGCGGAGCTTTTATTGCTTTCTTTTTCGGTGTCGGCTTACCACCCTTATCCGACCCCTGAACCGTTTTTGTTTGAAGTTGATTCGGGTGAATCAACCATTTTCCAGACTTCTTTTCTGCCTCGATTTTTCCTTGCCGGATCAATTTGGACACCTTTGAGACCTGCAGGCCAGCCCGGGATGCAAATTCTCTGGTTGTCAAAACCTGATTATCTTTGTCCATCTTTTTTCCTTTTTTGTAGATTAGATTTTTTTTCGCTTTTCCTACTCAGTTTTCCTCGACCCCGACCGAATTCATATATTCTCATGGCGATTTGCCTGTTGTTTATCTATTTATAGGTTGAAGGGTTCAACGTTCAGGGTTCAAAAACCCCCCGACAGCTCATATCAGAGGGATCGTAACTTTATGAGGACTCGTTTATTTCGGAAACCGGACAATCCAAAATGTCATATCCAATCTTTTCTCGCTCTACAAACAAAATGTCAAATATTCATTCAGAGTGCACAATTTTACCCCCGACCACCGTCATCGATATGGGAATCTGTGGAACCTCTTCCGGGCTGACCTGCCGGGGATCGACGGCCATAACGGTAAAATCCGCTCGTTTGCCGGCTTCGATGCTACCGTTGCGGGCTTCGTCAAAAGAAAGGTAAGCCGACCCTTGGGTATAGAGTCGGATGGCCTCATCCATGCTTAACCTCTCCTGCGGCCCAATTATCTCGCCTGATGGGGAGCGCCGCAGCACAGCATCGCGAAGTCCCACCCGTGGATCGAGGTTGGCTACCGGACAATCCGAGCTGCCGCCGATTTTCATACCGGCGTTCAGCATGGATTTAAAAGGATACAGCCGGTGGGCTAAATCGGGGCCGAACGCTTCGAGAAAACCGTCACCCAGATCACTGAAGAAAACCGGCTGGACCGATGCGGCAATGTTCATATCTACCGCCCGTTTCAACAAGTCGGGGTAAAGGCAGCCGGCATGTTCGATACGGTGACGCAGAGGGTTATCGGATTTTGGACCTAACACGGCTTCAAAGGCGTCCAGGGTATCGCTGATGCCCTCATCGCCTTGGGCGTGGATGGCGATCTGATACCCGAGGTCGTCGTGCCGTTTTACTTTTTCGATCAGTTCTTCGCGACTCTGGATTTTCAGTCCTTTGTCGTTAGGCGGGCACAAATAGGGCCTGCTGACAGCCGCGGTGCGATTGGACATTCCACCGTCGGCAAATATCTTAATGGCGCCGATTCGCAGACGATCCGAGCCGAATCCGGTCCTGATCCGGGAAGCGATCAGCGGTTCGGCCTTATCGTCGAGATTCATGGTGTAGATTCGAATTTTGAGCTTTCCCGCAGCCAGGGTGTCCTGGTAGATGTCCAGGGTTTGGGGCACCACCAGAGCATCCGCGGCAAAAACAAAACCCAGCTTGGCATACGATTCCGTGGCTTCGGCGCAAAGATCGATGCGTTCCTGCCGGGTCATGGATGCCAGATCTTCAAAGAAAAGTGTGTTGAACACATCCATCATGGCCTGATCATGGAGCACGCCGGTCAGATCCCCTGTATCCGGGTCTTTTTCGATAATGCCGCCCTGGGGCGAGGCCGTCTCGCGGGTGAGGCCCAGCATCTTCATCGCCATGCTGTTTAAGACACAGGCATGAAACGAGGTATGATAGATGACAACCGGATGTTGGGGGCTGACTTGATCCAGGTCCAATCGGGTTGGATGCCTGTTTTCAGCTAAAAAGTATTCGGCATAGCGTGATCCCTTTATCCAGGTGCCCGCCGGCAACGTCTCGGTTCGTTCCTTAACCAGGGCTAAAATATCATCCATCTTTTTGGCATTGGAAGCAGACAAATCGATCCCGTCGATGAGATATCCGTAAATGGTTAAGTGATTGTGGGCCTCCATGAAACCGGGAAACAGGGTCGCACCTTTCAAATCGATTGCCTCTGTTTTGCGTCCCATCAATCGGCGTAATTCTTCATCTGTGCCCAAGGCTGCAACCATGCCGTTGGCGGCGCCCACCGCAGAATAAACGGTCCCGGACCCGTCGAGGGTATTGACGCTGCCGTTATAGAAAATGATGTCCATTCCATTATCCTTTTCGTAGTTCTATCTTTTAAATTCCAGCAGTGGAATACGAAACTTTGATATTGTGCCGATCCCGGCAAGAATTGTCAAGAACTCTGCCCGGTTGTTTCATAGCGTCGAATTTTCGTCGCCGATTATTTCCAATATCGTCATCATTGTGCAGGTCAGGGTGCGAGCGAAGCGAGTTCCCTGACAAAGTCCATCGTTCGGGACTCCATCAATTGTCAGGTAACGCCTGCGGCGCAACCTAACCTACCAAGCTGTGGCAACCGACGATGACATATAGCGGTAATGAACACTGGCGGCACGGTGCTGTCATAGCGCAGAATGTTTGGGCAACAAAATGAACCTTCCCACGGCAGGCTGCGGGGTATCGTTGAGTGAATGAAATCTCTCCGCGGCAAGCCGCGGAGTATCATGTTTTTAGGATTTAACTCACTTTTATCGCAGCAAGCTGCGGGGAATTAAACCCAGGAGGGATTAAAAATATTGTAACTTTTTTAATCGCGCTGCGTTATACTAATAGTGTGAATCAATTCAGAGCATTTTATAATAAACACAAAGTTAGTTTCTTTGCGTATCTTATGCGAAGTACCGGAGATTATTACCTCGCAAGCGATATTATGCAGGAAAGCTTTACCCGCTATCTCGAGCGCTATGGCAAGAACTCTGAGAGTGCTGCGCTACTTTATACGATCGGCCGTAATTTAATCTATGACAACGCCCGCAAACAGAAGCGAAATGCGCAACTTCAATCGGACCGGAATAATCCGATTGACGATCCTGAACACTATCTCATGGTGCGTGAACAGTACCGGCAAGTACTTTCAGCAATGCAGACACTTAAAACCGATGAACGCGATATCCTGGCGCTTACCGTAAGCAGTCAACTGTCATATCGTGAAATTTCATCCATTGTGGGTATCAGCGAGTCCAATGTCAAAGTGAAGGTCCACCGGGCAAGGGCAAAGCTTAGACAAATTATCCAGGCAGGTGAATGATGCAAGACTATTTAATCAGCATGTTTATTGATGATGAATTGAATCTGGACAATAAGATTGAATTTGTTGAAACTGTGCATGAAGACCGAAAATTCAAGGATGAAACCGTCGACTTTCTGCGGCAGGAAAAAGTGATCCGCGCGGAGGTGGTCGATAAACTCCCGTTCGTTAAAGTTCAGCCAAAAGAAAAAACCGGCTTTCCACTCTGGCGTCCGATGGCTATATTTGCATCGGGACTTGCAGCTGCATTGGTATTGTTTTTCTTTACCCAGTCGCCAAAAGAACAATTGTCGACGGCACACCGATTTGTTATTTATCAGCCGGGGGTCGAACAGGTCGAAATTACCGGCAGTTTCACCGATTGGCGTGTCCTGCCGATGAATAGAGCCGGCAGCAGCGATTACTGGGAGGTAACTATCGATGTTCCGGCGGGGGAACATCGATTCAGCTATATTCTTGAAGGCGATCAGCGACTGACGGATCCGACCATCCTGACGCGTGAGAAAGATGATTTCGGCGGAGAAAATTCTATTCTCGAGGTGAATTTACAGACGTGAAACATTATGTCCAGTTTATGATTGCCGTCTCCTTCCTATGTGTCGGATGCGCGACTCATTATTCCAAAATTAATGCAGACAAGGTAAATTTATATCTCAGGATGCCGGAGGCCAGAATTGTTTATTTTTCTGCTTCATTGGATGAATTTGCACTTTATCGACCCAAAAAACTTAATTCAGGGATCTGGGAGGTTACGCTGCCGGCAACCCGTGAATTCACGTACTTTTACAAAGTAGATGGAAATATTTATCTACCTGATTGCAAGATGAGAGAAAAAGATGATTTTGGTGACGAAAATTGTGTTTTTATGCCGGATATGTAACCTTTTTTATTGATGGACGTTTATAATATAAAGCACTTGGTCTATTTTAACTCATATCAAAATCAGCGACCATCAGCAGAGTTGGGTGGGGGTATGAGGATGGCACCTGGAAAGGACTGGAGCACCTCTGCTGATGGTCGCTGATTTTTAAAAAGAATTTTTTGATCTCTGTCTTACTTGGATCTGTCGGTTTTGATGACCATTTGACAGATTCATCATGGGCAGTAACTTGTTTGTGTCAGTCGAATTTATTGCTGGTTGTTCGGCTGGCGTATACCAATAAACCGTAATAAGTAAACAAAAAATTACGCTCCGATAATGCGACAACACTAGGAAGTGCTATGATGAAAAAGATAACCATAACCGTTTTTTTCCTTCTATTTTATGCGTCCATTGCCTTTGCTGATTCAATAGAAGACCGTCTGCCTCCTGAGACGCCGGATAAGTTAAAAGCGAGTACCCGGCAAATGATCCTGGCAGGACTAAAAGATGATGACGCCATCACGATGACCCGATCCATGCTGGAAAATAAATTTACGATTGATAACACCTTAGAAGCACAACGTATCATAATGAATGCCCTTAACGAAGGCTTGCCGTTGGAACCTCTGATAAACAAAGTTTTCGAGGGAATGACCAAAAACGTGAAACCGGATAGAATTGTCC
>Ga0316190_10003361_pt1 | contig 11613 bp, 10 predicted proteins | sample Eddworburrow2_MG_FD_204929 | JGI IMG/M metagenome (GOLD analysis project Ga0316190, IMG submission 204929) | Coastal sediment microbial communities from Maine, United States - Eddy worm burrow 2 | ecosystem: Environmental > Aquatic > Marine > Coastal > Sediment | place: USA: Maine | collected... | reverse complement strand
GGCCAGGCCAGCGCAAGGTGCTGTTCGGCAGCAACTTCCCGATGATCCAGCCCGCAAAGTGCATAGCTCAAGTCGACTCGCTCGACTTGCCCGACGAGACACGACGCGCGTTTCTCTACGCCAACGCGCAAAGGGTCTTCGGGCTCTAGAGCTAGAGCGCATCTGGGTGGCCACACGGCCCATGATCCTACACAAGTCTTCCCAGGTTAGGAGTCGCACCAACAGCGAGATCCAGCCGACTTGCCCCAGCGACGCCCCCTCCACGGCGAACCGGTTCTCGGTCTTGTCACTGGCGCAGACGGCGTGGCTGGACTACCTCCACTTCCCTCTGGACACCGCATCCACAGAGAAGAAGACGTTTCGCCGAAACGTCATCGTCTACACGATGGCAAGCGCGATGGGCGGGCTCGTCCAATTGGCGCACCCTCTGTGGACCCATCTGCTCGACCAGGCGGACTACGGTCGCTTTGCGATCCTCGAAGGTGTCGTGTTCGGGATCGCAACCGCAACCGTCACCTTGGCCCCGCAGTCGTACATTCTGGTCTACCTTCACAAGAAGCCGCGTTCCGATCTGGCGGGCGACCTCGGTGGCCTTCTCGGTGTCTCGCTGTGCACTGGAGGTTTGGCAACGCTCGCGACGCTCGTCCTTCCGGATTCGTTTTTCCTCATCGGAGACGAAGCGGTCCCCCGTTGGGCCGTTACGGGCGTGGTGGTTGCCGCAACGATTGCAACGGCGCGCATCCAAGCACAGACCATCCACGAGGCGCAAAGCCAGCCGACGCGCGCCGCTCTCTGGTCCGAGTTCGTGGACGGGATCCGGCCGTTCATCGCAATCTCGCTTTTCTTTTTGCTCGGTTGGACCTGGGAGGCGCGCTGGGGCGGGCTGGTGCTGGCGCAGGCTGGCGCGGGGCTCGCGGCCATGTGGATCTTGTCCCGACGAGGCTGGCTCAAGCGGCCCCTTTCACTCGCTTCGTTGAGCGTGCCGATTCGGTTCTCATTTCCGATGATCCTCGTGGCGCTTGCCTACGTCGGCTACCAGAGCGCAGATCGCCTCTACGTGGCGCTCTGGAGTGGAATCGCCGCCGCCGGCCGCTATGACGCCGCCTACCGCATCGCTTTGGTCGTCAGCGCGGTCAACGTCGTAACGCTCCATTCGTTCAATCCGGTGTACTACTCGGCCTACGCCGAGGGCGACCGCGAGGGCGCCCAGAAGCTGCTCCGAAGGACGAGCCTGCAGCTTGCGGCTTGGGCCGCTCTCTTGGTCGTCTTGCTGCCCCTAGTCGTCATGTACACGCCGATTCTGGCGGAATCCTATCGTACGTCCCCTGCCGTCCTCCGCTCAATTCCAATCCTAGCGGTCGCCTTGGGGTGCCTGGGCGTTTCGATGCTCTGGCAAGCCTCGCTCCTCGCTGCAACACATGCCAAGACGGTCTCCGCGATCGCAGTCACTGCAGCCCTCATCAACCTCGGTGCCGATGCCGTCCTGATCCCTCGAATCGGCGAGGTCGGCGCCGCCTGGGGAACGCTGATCGCCTTCGGCTTCATGATGGTAATCACGATCCTGGTGTCGCGGCTCCTGCGCGTAGCGAAGTAGGGCAAATGCCGTGAGCGGCGCGAGTCGGGCCGCTGGTTCCGGCACGGGAGGGGCCATGCTATCGTGCGTCCGCGATGTCAACGCGCAGCGAAGGGAAGCGTAGGCTCGATAACGCGGCTGCATGGATTTGTGGCCTGCGCACGGCAGACGTCCCGCGCGAGGTGATGTCCCTCGCAGTGGCGCAGCGCATGAACATCGTGGCCTCGATCTTTGCAGGCTCGCAGACGTCGATTGGGCGGGCGATCAGCTCCCTGCTCGACCGGCTGGGGGACAGCGGCCCAGTGAGAGCCCTGCCTGACGGGGCGCAGCGTTCAGTGCTCGGCGCGGTCTACCAGCACGCGGCGCTCGGGAGTGCAATCGAGCTAGACGACTTTGTCTTTGGCGGGCACACGGGGCAGGCAGCAGTCGGTGTTCCGTTGGCGCTCGGGCAGATGCTGGGATCGAGCGGTGAGGAAATCCTGCTCTCGCAAATCGCGGCCAACGAGGTTGCGGGACGTCTCGGCGTGGTGATGACCACCGGCCCGCAACACGGCCACATGAAGGCCTACCTCCATCGCGCAGCAGCCGCGACAGCGGCCGCCCGCCTGCTGCGCCTCACCCAAGACCAAACCGCGAAGGCACTGGCGATCGCTCTCGCGATGCCTGAATACCCGCTCTTTCCTGGGGCGTTTTCGGCGGACACGAAGGCGCTTTGCACTGCGGACCCAACGGTGGCGGGCGTGCGCGCGGCGCTGCTTGCCGCAGACGGGATGGACGCGGCAACCGACATCGTCGAACACGCCGTGGGACTCGTGACCTCGCTCAGCGTCATCGACGAGGTGCCGCCGATCTGGGATCGCCTGGGGCACAGCTACTGCCTCCATGCCATCTGCTACAAACCTGTCGCGGCTTGCGCATACGCCAGTGCCGCAGCGCTAGCCATCGACGAGATCGTCTCAAGCGAGGCCGAGCGTTGGGAGCCGGAGCGCGCACGCAAGGTCGAGGTGGGTACGACCGTGCTCACACTGGCCATGGAGGGCTTCTCGAAACCGCATCGACCGGACGCGGTAACCACCGCCAACGTGAACTTCTCCACGCGGCGCACGGCCGCCCTGGCGATGCTGGTGGGCGCGCCGCACGGCAAGCATTTCGCCGCCGGTCGACTGGACGCGATGGCGCCCACAATTCGCGAGCTGAGTCAGCGTGTGGTGCTCCATCACCACTGGCCTTACACGGTCGGCATGCTGCGCGGTGTCGACGCCGCCATCGACTACCCCGGTCGACCCGGCATCTACGGAATGGCCGATTCGCACAAGACTATGGAGCGCTTCAAGGCGGCCTTCGACACTCCCTCTGCCGTGAGTCTGCGCGACATTCCCGCACTTTGGTCATTGCCCGATGGCGGCGGCAGCTACCTCTTCCGTCGCTATGCGGTGGCCTTGCGCGCACGCCTTCCGTTCCGTGGCGGCCGGGAAGCTCGGGCGCGATACGTGTCCCGCGAGACCGACCTCAGGCGGCTCTCCTTCCGGTTTTCCGCGAAAGTCGCGTTCCATATGGACGATGGCCGGTGCCTCACGCACGAAGTCAAGTTGCCGCGCGGCTTTGCAGGTGATCCGGACAGGATTTCGGTGCCTCCGGAGAAGCTGATGCGCGAAGTCACGGACGCCAGCGATGCCGCGCATGCGCTCGCGCTCCTTTCGGTGCTCGAAGACGAAGGAGCCACCGCGGTCGCGATCGGGGAATCGGCCGCAATGAGAGCGAACCATGCGTGAACGCCGTGCACTCATCCTGGAGCTCCTGGTCGAGGGGCCGGGGGCAGGCTGGTACACGCGCAAGGTGAAGATTCCGAACTTCTCCGGGGTGATGAGCCAAGCCATTGCCGTCTGGTGCGAAGAGCTCGGCTGGACGACCGAGCTCAGGACCTACACAGGTGAGGAGTCCCCCGAGGATCTGCTTGCGGGCGACTGGGACATCGTTTTCGTGTCGGCATTCACACGCGCGTCGTCCACTGCCTACGCAATCGCGGCGACGATGCGCAAGCGAGGCATCCTTACCGTGCTGGGCGGCCCGCACGCGCGCGCGTGGCCCGCAGACGCAGCGCGCTACTTCGACTACGTGCTTGGCCTGACGAATCGCGAAGTGGTGCAGCAAGTCCTGGAAGAGCGCTCACACGCAAAGGGCGAGGGGGTTCTTTTGTCCGCCGCCGAGCAACCGCACGCGCTTCCCAGGTTGCGAGAGCGGGCTCGTTTTCTGGACAACGCCCTTCGCAAGGCGCACCTGGTGCGCGTCGTTCCGATTCTCGGCAGCGTCGGCTGCCCCTATGCGTGCGATTTCTGCTCCGATGCGGAGGTGCCGTACCGTCCGCTTCCGTTCGATGATCTCGCCGATGACCTGCGATTTGCAGCCGCAAATTACCCGGGCGCCACGGTGTTCTGGATGGACCCGAGCTTTGGCGTGCGCTTCGACGCCTACCTCGACCTGATCGAACGAACGGTTCGGCCGGGCACACTGCGCTTCGGCGCGGAAACGACCCTCTCGCTCTTGTCCCCGAAGAATGTCGATCGGCTCGCACAGGCCGGGTTCGCAGCGCTGCTGCCGGGAATCGAAAGTTGGTCCTCCTACCACCAGAAGAGCGGACTTCGCCGGCTTACGGGCAGTGAAAAGGTGGCGACTCTCAGCGCAAAGATAGGCGCAATCTTGGAGCGAATCCCATACGTACAAGTCAATCTAGTCTTCGGGCTCGACGGCGAAGACATGAGGGAGGCCTTTGAGCACACCGCCGAATTCGTCGCGCAATGCCCAGGCGCGTGGCCAAACCTCAACCTCGTGACCGTCTTCGGCGAGGCCGCTCCATTGGGACGCCGGATGACCGCATCAGGCAGGGTTCTACCGGTGCCGTTCCCGCTGCTCGACCAGAAGACCTGTCTCAACCTGAGTACCGACTTTTCGCTTCCCATGTTCTACCGAGGACTGGCCGATCTCAGCGAACGCATCTTCGGCCTCGAGGCAACCGCTCGTCGTATCGCCGCGAGCTCGCGCTGGCTCACGCGCATCATTCATGTGTTCCGCGCGTTCGGTGCCGAGGAGCGCCGGCGAATTCGCTGGTACCGCCAGGTAGCGCAGTGGCTCGAGACGGATCGCGCGTTTCGGGCGTTTTTCGAGGGCGACACCGCTTTAGTGCCCGAACAGCTTCGGCAGCTCGCGGCCGCTCGCCTGGGACCGTTCTACGATTTGCTGCCTGACGGTGCTCTGGTGTCGTCAGAACCACGCAGCCCAGATTTGGGCGGCCGAAACGACGCCAGGGTCACGACCGAGGGATAGGGGCCAGGTTGTCTCGCAGCCGCCGAGCCGAGGCAGCCCAGGGGTACCGTTCCGCATGAGCGCGGCAGGTCGTGGGCGCAATGCGTAGAGCCGAACGCGCGGCGCGGCCGAGATCTTCATCGAGCACTCCCGCTCCGGAGCTCCCGATGACGTCTCTTGGGCCTGTTACCGGATAGGCTGCAACGGGTACGCCACAGGCCAGCGCCTCGAGCATGACGAGACCAAAGGTGTCCGTGCGGCTCGGAAACACCAACACATCGCTCGACGAAAGATGCCTCACCAGCGCTTCGCCGTTCAGCAAGCCGGTGAAACGCACGGACGGGTACTTGCGGCGAAGCACAGACAGCTGAGGCCCGTGTCCCACCACAACCTTCGTTCCAGGCAGCTTCAGATCGAGAAAGGCAGTGATGTTCTTCTCGACAGCCACCCGGCCAACGTAGATCCAGATGGGTCGCGGTGCGTCGAGCCAGCCCTTCCCTACGGCCCGAAACAGCTCGAGGTCGACCCCGCGCGGCCAAAGTGCGATGTTGTCGAATCCGCGCGCGCGTAGCTCGTCCCCGACAGAAGGGGTCGCCACCAAGCAGCGTTCCGCCGCAGCGTGAAAGCGTCGCAGGAGCGCATACCCAACGGACGCCGGGACGTGAAAGCGCGCCTGCGCGTAGTCGGGAAACTTGGTCGTGAACGCCGTGGTGAAGGGCAAGCCGCGCGAGAGACAGTAGCGCCGCACCGCGAGACCCAGAGTGCCTTCCACGGGGATATGGATGGCGTCGGGCTCGTACTGCGCCATCATTCGCTCGACCGTGCGTTGACGGACCAGTGGCACACACATCTCGGAGTCGCCCGGCAAAGACAAGTGGTGGCGGAATTGGCGGGAGTGGATCAGATCGACGCTCGTGTCCGGTAGCCCACGAAGGGCTCTCACGGTCGCATCGAGGGTCCGAGGCATCCCTCCGATTTGCCCGAGCCAAACGTCTGCGGCGATCAATATTCTCACGTCTGCACCCGACACCTAGCCATGCGCACGCCATCCCGTCTTGCTCTCGGCCCTAGAGGCATACCACCAGGCGTTGTCCCGAAGCTGCTGGAGGATCGACGGCGGACGCTCGAGCCCGAGCCATGTCCAGAGCTTCTTGCTGTCGTAGGCGTGATCGTGGCTCACGAGAAAGAGCCGGTGCAGAGCCGACGCGGAGCGCCGATCCCGTCCGAGCACGGAGGGCGCTAGAAGCGGCAGGATCGCACGGGCCATCCCGTAGGGAAGCGACATGCGTGGCGCGCGAACGAGCCCGGCGTCTGCCAAGGTCTGCACGATCGCTGCGAGGCTCGCAGGCTGATCATCGGTCGCATGGTAAACGCCAGGCTGCCAAGCCTCATTCAACACCATTCGGCAAATGGCCGCACCGAGATCATGCACCGCGATGGTCCCGAGCAGAGCGCGGCCACCGTTGGGAAGAAAAGGCAGACGCCGAACGCTTCGGATCAGGCTCGGGATGAACCGCACGTCTCCCGCGCCGTAAACGAACAAGGGTCTAAGGACCACGCCCCCAGCCTCGAGAACCGCTCTTTCCGCAGCCACGCGCGCGCGGCTGATCGGCGTCACAGGGGCGACCGCCACCTCGCTCTCGGTCGCGCCACGGTGGATCCCGTTGCCGTAGATTGCTGCGTTGCTGACATAGAGCAGCCGACCCACGCCCGCGTCGACCGCCGCGGTGACCAAACGCTCCGTTCCCCGTGCGATGATTGCTTCGCAGCGAGCTTCGTCTTCCGAAATCTCGGTTGCCAGGTGAACCAGAACATCGGCGCCCGAGACCAACGGTCCGAAACCGCGTCCCGTTTCCATCTCTATCGGAACGACCCGATGGCCTTCACGGAGGAGCGGTCTGCGATGCACGCCGACGGTCAGATCGAGGTCGTAGTTTTCGAGCGCAACCAGAGCGGCCGTGCCCAAGAAGCCCGTCCCTCCTGTCAACGCCACGCGAGCTCGCGTCACACGCTCCGCCGCTTCAGATCATGCATGCGACGAAGCCGCACGTAGATCTCGCGCGTAAACACGGTGAAATCGCCTTCCATTTGCCCGAGGCTCCGCCCTGCCTGCACGAACTCACCTCCCACCCGTAACGAGATCAGTCTTCCTCGCCGAAACCGTGTATCCGACACTTTGGCTCGGATGCCGACAGGATCGTCCACGCTCACTTCGCCAAAATCGGTGAAGCTAATGTTGTAGGAGCTGGTGATGAACACTGCGCCAAACGGGGCATCGTAAAAGCGATGACAAATTGCGATCGCGATCTGTCTGCCTGCCTCGACCAGCATCATCGAAGGAATGTGATCCAAGAGATGCTCGAAGAAGAATGGGTGAGTCCAGTCCGGCACGAGCTCCGCCAAGAAGAGGTCGGCGGCATCGGGCGAACGCTCGAGCTTGTTCAGCAGTACGTTTCGTGGTTCGACCTTGTGGACGAAAGCACCGGGAATTCGCTCCAAGTCCCGACTATCGTGCTCGATTCGGTGCTCCCCGGCTGGGGCAACGAACTCCACTTCGTCATGGGTTCCATTCGGCATCGTCACCTCCCTGCAGCGGCCTCAGCATGTTCGTTCAGTCTTTCGGACAAGCTGTCGACCATCCAATGCAGCGGCGCTGGCTCGATGCCATGCCGTCGTGCAAGCCCCAGAATCTCGTTTCCTTGCTCCGGTCGAATGTTTCCGCGCCCAGACGAGAAGGCCTCCCAGCGCTGTTCGAATGCCAGCACCTCGCCCTCGACCAAACACGCATGAAACTCTCCCGCCCCACCCTGCTCGACGAACTGGGGAATCTCACCTACCGGCTTGTGACGATGCGTCACCCGCCCGGCCATCGCGTACCGTAGGCCCGGGCTCGGCTGCGCGTTCGGCGGGTGTCCAGCATCGAGCACCATCGTATGCTTCCGAACGTGCTCGAGCGAAATCGCTCCGTGCATCGTGCTCGCCACCAGCACTACACCATCAGCCTTCGGTGCTGCCTCAGCCCATGAACACACGCGTTGTCCACCGAGCTCTGCGGACAGCCGCTCGAGTGGCGGCCGGGCGCGACCGACGAGCAGCAACTCGAAGCCTTTGCCATGCAAGATGCGGCAAACACCGCTTCCTACGTCCCCGGCAGCCCCCACCACTGCGATCGTCGGAGCCGCCAGATCGGACACGGCGCGCTCGATCTGTGTCGCAATGACGGCCGCAGTCAACGTGTTACCGGTGGTAAAGGGCAAGCCGAATTCGTCGGTCAACCGGGCTCCGGCTTGCTCCCCCACGATGCTCGAGAACCCCCCCAAGACGCCGATCCGCGCACCGGTCTCGGCTGCCTGACGGCAAGCCGCCCGCACCTTGGCCAACGCTGTTCGCAGGGCCCACGTCGGCGTGGGTAGCAGGAACGCATCCACGTAGATGCCGTGACGGTCGAAGCCTCGAGCTGAGCGCAGCGCCACGTCGCAGATCGGCATGGGCTGCATCCGCGGTATCAATTGACGAACGCGCTCCATCGTCAGGGGCGGACGGTCGGGTCCCCGAAGCGCCTCCAGCGCCTCTCGATAGGCCTGCACATCGTCGAGATGACCTATGAACGCGACGTCATACCCCATGACGACACATCACTCGATGAGACGCGCCAGCCAGCGCGCCACGTCCGCAGCGCCTAGTCCCGCCGCACGAAGGCTGTCTCCATACAATTGTGCAAACGCCGGCTGCAAACTCGGAAGATCCATGCCGAGCAAACGCAGGTCGTCCTTGGCACAGGTCCCTCCCACGCTACCACAGACGCCGCAGATCGGTTCGCAGTCCTCCTCGCGAACCCAACCGGCAAGCACGCGCGCAACCGACTCGTTGGCCTCCTCAATCCGCGCATGGACTTTCGATGGGTCGCGTTCGAGGTCTCGTCGCACCCGTTCGATGCCGTGAGCCAGGTGCCGTTCCTCTTCGTCGGCGATGCGACGAACCAGCTCCGCCAAGAAGGGCTCCGTACAGGTTTCGAGCGCGCGGTACAGCGTAATGGCGTAGCACTCGAGAACGACGTCTTGGACGATGTAACAGCCGTCGAGATCCCCCGCATCAGCGAATGAATCGAATGCTCGACCGACCTCGTCCCAGTACGGATCGGGCGCAGCAACGAGCGGAGCTCCTATATCTGCGGCGACGGAGCGTAGGCTCAACAGGTGAGCACGCTCCCTGCCTGCGTCCTGCACCAGCTCTAGCCGCTCGTCCAGGTCTTTGCTCAAGCAAATCATGCGCGCCAAGTGCCGAATCGCAATAGCCTCTCCTGCCACCGCCTGAGACAGGATGATCTGATGAACCGGACGATAGCGTTCATGTTCTGGACTAAGCATTGGCTACCTTTCTCGACGCTTGGTCGGCCTCGTCCGGCCGGTACGTATAGACCTGAAACGAACGGTAAACGAAGGAACGATCCTTGAAGAGCAAGGCTCGGGACAGGGGTTCATCGCGAACGAGCTGCCTTGCCAGCTCGCCTTCCACAGCGCGCGGGATCATCAGATTGCGCAAGGTCATACGGCCACCGGGAACCAGGCAGGGAGCGAGTTTCTGCAATACGTCTTGCGTTTCGGCTTCGGACATTAACTCGAACACGTTGGAGAGGCAGATGCCGTCGAAGGCCGACGGCCCAAAGCGCTCCACGAGGCTTCGAACGTCGTTCTGCTCTAGTACGAGTCGATCGAGGCGCGAACGCAAAAGATCGAAATTCTCCTCGCGCAGATAGTCGGGAAGATGTTCCTCGTCGAGATACGCACCGCGGGTGTACTGCGCGAGAAAAGGGTTGTCGCGTACGGAAAGCTCCGTCAACGCGTGTCGAGTACGTCGTGCAAAGCTGTCGGCAAAGGAAGTCGAGCCGTCATCGAACGTGAAGTACTCCGGGCTCAGCCCCCGTCTGGACAGGACGGCCTTGTTGAAGAAGGCTTTGAAAAGCAGGCGCCAAGCCCAGCTGTTCCATTTGTTCTCGAAGAACTCCACGCGGGCTTGCTGATCGCGCTCGTCGAACAAAGCTTCGATTCGACGTCGCCCCTGTATGAGGCGAAGCAGGGTCCGAAAGGCGCGGACAAACCGCTCGTAGCGCCCGAGGCCAAGCAAACCCTGTTGCACTAGGTCCTCGCGACCGAGCCAGTATTGACGCGCTTCAGGGGAGAGCTCTTGGACCGCCGTTTCGACGAGCGTGCGACGTCGATTCGACTCACGCACCCCAAACAACTCGAGGACCGCTGCGTGATCGAGGGTTCGGAACGCGGCTGCTTTGAGCTGTAGGGTCCAAACCTGCGTGAGATTGTAGTCGAACGCGTAGACGAATGCGGGGTCATGCAAGAGGAAGGTGAGCGCGTTGCACCCTCCCGAGGCAACGGTCGCAATGCGCGTGTTTGAGTTCACGCGTAGCGCCTCCACGTCGAGTGCTGGATCTTCCCAGCTCAACGTGAATATGAGCTCATCAAGCTGGACACCGTCGTGCCCTGGGGTCTTCGTATCGTTCATGAAAGACTCGCGTCGTCGTAGAAAGTTTGATCGCCAATCGCTTCGAGTAGCGGCTGGGCCTCGGGACGATTGCAGCCTGCGGTGAGGCCATATCGATAGGTGAATCGGGGAATTCCTCGCACGACTCCGGCAAGCGGATCCGTATCCGCGCAGGTGAAGAGAACGAAATGATCCTCCCGCTTGCGCGCATCATTGACGCAGTGCCGAACTAGGGCGCTGAGCGAGTCGAGCTTTCCTGGCAGATGGGCGGCGTGGCGGAGGTAGCGAAGACGCAAGACGTCCCCGACCGTCGGCAGCTTGGGAAGCGGTGCGAACGCCGACACCTTCCGGAGCGACTCCACAGCCAGGCGCATGCTGCTCGGCATGCTCAGAACGCGAATGCGCTTGAACGCGCTTTGGTCCCAAGTCCCAAGCGCCGCCTCGAGCACGTTTCCGCGAAAAGCCAGCCAGTACGACGAAATGTCCATCCCTGGGCTACGCGCCAGTTGCGCCTCGAAACCGCCGTCCTCAAACACAGGCCCAAAGCAGTAGCTACGGTGAAATTCCGAGAGGAGCGACACGAGAATCTGCCGGTCCGATTCGGTCGCGGGCCGGATCAGAAGGTCCTTCCTGACCCTGAGGGGAATCAAGGGCAGCAGCTCATACGACGTGAACGTGGCGAGGCGGTTGAGCGGAAGCATTTCCCCAAAGCTTCGCAACATGCCATCGATCGACTGGTTGCCTGCTGCGGTCAGGCCCGCAAAGACGGCCGGCGAACGCGCACGCTCCGCCTGCACGAGGTGCGTCAGCAACTGCCCTGCGACTCCTCGCCCTCGATGGTCCGGGGAGACCTTCACGTCGGCGATTACACCCATTTCCATCCGCTTGCCGGAGACCCACGCAGGGCGCCGCGCAACACTGGCACACGCCACCAGGCGTCCTTCCGCTTCAACAACGGCAGTCCAAGAGCTGCCTCTCGCATTCGAGAGCGCAAAGAAGTCTGGCGAGCGCTCGATCAGCAGGGAGGTGTCCGCCTGCATGGGACACTGCTCACTGAGGTCGATCAAGAATCGATTGTCCTCAGGCCTTGCCTCGCGCACCCGAATTCCGCGCTCGATCGAGGTGGTCCCCTGCCCCATCTCCAAAAACCCTGTCATTAGAGTCACGGTTCTTGTAGCACCGCTACCCCACGTGCATCAAGCGGTCCGCCAGGCCCGGCGGATCACTCTTCGGCAGCCAGCACG
>Ga0316190_10003359_pt1 | contig 11620 bp, 12 predicted proteins | sample Eddworburrow2_MG_FD_204929 | JGI IMG/M metagenome (GOLD analysis project Ga0316190, IMG submission 204929) | Coastal sediment microbial communities from Maine, United States - Eddy worm burrow 2 | ecosystem: Environmental > Aquatic > Marine > Coastal > Sediment | place: USA: Maine | collected... | reverse complement strand
AATGGTATCGTCGCTGTTACGAATGGCTTCATAGGATGCCATCTGTCGATCGATCTCAAGAGAACGTTCGTCGAGACCGTCGATGGTTTCCTTGACGCGAGCCAGCGAATGTCCGAGATTGCGCCAGTGCGGCTGCATGGCACCGAGCAGTTTGTGCCGACCGAGAGTGGTTTTACGGTAGGCCTTCTCGGTTTCACGGTGTGCGTTTTCCAGCGTGTTGCCGATGTTATCGAGAATGCTGCAAACGGTCGCATCGCCACTGCGCGGAATGCTGGTAATGGAATCGACCGCCTGCAACCATTCCGGCGGTAGTGGTGGTACGTCGGTGGCGGCCTGATAGTCCTCTTCAATGCGGTCGATGGTATCGGAAATCTGCCGATGCAACGCCGGGTATGCGCTCAGGTCGCGGGTTACCACGGCGTTGACGCGATGGAATTCACGCTCGATGGCGCGTTCACAGGCATCCTGTCCAAGTGCCAGCACTACCTCGCGATTACGACGTTGCAAACTGGTTTCCAGATGACGTAATGACATCGCGAACAGTCGGCAGGCGGCGTGAATGGCGTGCCCGGTGGAGAGAATCAGTGAATGTGCCGGGTTACGCGCGAGGTAGGCGACAAACACCAGGATAAACAGCCAGATGGCTGCTGAGAGACCGGCCTGATCAGACCAGATGGTTAGTATTTCGTTAAACATGGCTTAGTCCTTAAATCTGTTTTAGTCAGACTGAATCTAGGCAGGGCCTGTGAAAAATCGGTGAAAAGCCGGTGAAAGTCGTGAAAAAAGACTAAAAACAGTAGTTACCAAAAGGTTTTATCGCAGAGCGTTATGGTTGCCGAAGTCCCTGGGCGATCACGGGGCAGTCACTATGGTGGGCGATAGAGTTTGTAACCATGATTTAGCAGCAGGTTTAGCGCAATAATGGCCAGTATTTTCTGGGTTGAAGATCAATCTCACTGGATCAAGAAGTTCTCCCCGATACTAGAGGCGGAAGATTTCGACGGTCAGTCGACCGAGCTTGCGATTTTTCAATTCGCGGAGGCGGCACGGCAAAAGATTGCTTTGACCGACAAGGGTTCACCACCGGATGTGGCCTTGCTTGATGCGCGCATGAATGGCAATGATCAGGCGGGATTCACGGTATCCAATGCGTTGCGCAAGAAATGGCCGGGGCTGCCAATCATATACCTGTCCGAGCATGCGGGTACCGATATCGAGCGCGCCGCGCTCGAGCAATTTTCTGCCGCCGATTTTATCGCCAAGCATCAGCATAATGTCGAACAGGTGTTGTGCTGGCGTATCCGTGCTGTGCTCCGGCAAGTGTCGATCGATAGCGATGTATCGACTACGCAGGACGTCATCACCAGTGGTGAACTGACCATCGACCTCAATAGCTGGAACGTTTACTGGAAGGGGCAGCGCCTGATGAATCCCAGCAACGCGCGCCGGCCGCTGGCACCAACTCCCCGCAAACTGTTGCGTGAGCTGGTTGAATCATCGCCACGGCCACTCACGGCAGGCCAGGTTGCCGAACGGCTTGATAGCGACGCAGAGCGGTTTTCCTACGCCAGTTACCGCCAGCACATCAAGACTTTGCGGCGCGCATTCGCCGTGGTCGATGAAAGTTTTGCTGAACTCTGCAGCGGTGGCCAGGGTATTGTCACTTTCGGTGATGAAGGTGCCTACTGCTGGGTGCCGGCTGGCAAGGCGAAATGAAGCCGGTACGCCTGCACTATCCCTGGCTTAGCACGCTGGGGGCCTTGCTGATCTTAAGCTGGCAATTTGTGCTGATGCATCCACAACTGATCGACAGCAATCGGCTGACACGCGAGTTGCTGCGCCAGGATTATCTGCTGATCGCCGCGCTCGGTTTATTGCTACTGGTCATTTACGATGTGCGCAGTTTTATCCAGGCAAAGCGGCGTTATCAGCATCAACTGCAGCAATACAGTAATCAGATCGGCGAGCTGTTCGATTCGAAACGGGAGCTTGGCACGCGTGCGCGCACTTACTCCGATCATGCAGACAAGCTGAAAATGTTTATTAGTGAACGCTTGCTCGAATACATCGAATACGATGAAAAATTCCTGCACTTCAAGAATATCGCCTCCGAGGTGCGTCACAATGGCGTGATCAGCTATGACCGCGTACAGACCGCACTCAAGCAGGCGCAACTGGGCTGTGCCGAGGGCGAGGAGCAACGTTATCGCGAGGCGGCGGATTCCCTGCTTTACCTGTGGGACCTGCTCGATCTGTCGACGACCGACAACATCGCCTTGCACGTCGCCAACCGCATCTACGACAGCGAAGAACACTACTTCCAGGCGCAATTGAATCCGGCCGAGGCCGACCTGGCACCGTTCAAGCCCACATTTGAGATGAGCCATGCCCTGCGGCGAGCGCTCCTGCCCATTGTCGAAAATCCCGATTTGATCGGCTTGAACCAGGCCTGGCCGCAGGCGGGTTGTTACGCCGATGAACAGTTCAAGGTTTTGCTGCGCAGTGACAGTATCATGCTGGGTAATGAAAACCACATGGTTTTGCTGATCGAAAACCTGCTGAATAATGCCCTGTTTTATGCTCGCCAGAGAGCCACGCGCCAGCAGCATAATCCGGTTGCGATAAGTCTGACAGAGCAGAATGGAGAAGGCTTTCTCAGGGTTTACAATCGCGGCCCACATATTGACGCTGACGAACGCGACAAGATCTATCAGCTTGGATTTTCCTCGCGCCGCATTCGTGAACATCACGGCAAGGGCCTGGGCCTGTATTTTGTGCATGAAATTACTCATGGCTTTGAAGGCAGCATCGATTTCGATAACATCGACAACCGCAGGGACCTGGTGTCACTGAGTATCAAGTTGGCCAATGGCGAACTGCTGCGTGAAGAGATAAGCATTGTCGACATAGCCGGCAGGCCTATGTGCCAGTTGCTGGCCAGTGAAGAGCAGGTCAGCAAGCGTCACGAATGGTCTTACGATGCCCCGATTGCCAGTATTGAAGTGAGCTCCGAGGCGGCGGCAAGGCCACAGGTTATTGCCGCGCTCACCAGCGGTGAAAGCAGAGCTTACGTCGATGATGCTGATCCGATGCGCGCCTACTGGATGCTCGATATCAAAAATCGTAAGCGCTCCGCCACGCTGCGTTTCGTACCTTTGGACGTGCGCGGCGTGGAGTTCATACTGCGCTTCGCCAACGCTTCGTCAAGGCTCGATCACCAGGACTAGATAATCCGTCTCACTGGGCAGATAATCGCCGCTTATGAATGATGCAATATACTGGTCTGCAAGCACCCAGGCGCGCGCGCTGCGTGCGGGTAAGTTGTCTTCACGCGAAATAGTCGATGCCTGCCTGGCGCGCATCGAGGTCGTGAATCCAGCCATTAACGCCGTGGTGCAGCTGGTTGCCGAGCGCGCGCGGGCTGAGGCTGATGAGCTGGATAGCATGGCTGCCCGGGGTCATTTCAGGGGGTCACTGCACGGGGTCCCTGTCACGCTAAAGGATTCTCTCGATACCGCCGGTATCGTCTCTACCGGAGGTACCCTCGGGCGCCGTAATTTCGTGCCGCAACAGGATGCGCCGGTGGTGGCGCGGCTGCGCGCAGCCGGCGCGGTTCTGCTCGGTAAGACCAATACTCCGGAACTGACCCTAAGCGGTGAAACCAATAACCTGATCTATGGGCGCACCAACAACCCCTATGATCTGAATCGCAGTCCGGGGGGCAGTAGTGGTGGTTCGGCGGCGATCATCGCCTGTGCTGGCTCGGCTCTCGAGCTTGGTTCGGATACCGGAGGAAGTATCCGTGAACCGGCACACCTGTGCGGTATTACCGGCATCAAACCAACCTCGGGTCGTACCCCTCGCAGTGGTCATATCGTACCTTACGGTGGGGTCATGGATGCGCTGACGCAGATCGGGCCCATGGCTCGCTATGTGGAGGACCTGGTGCTCGCGCTACCACTAATCTGTGGTCCGGATGGTCGCGATCCCGCGGTTGTACCGGTACCTCTGGGCGACCCCTCTGCGATCGATCTTTCGAGCCTGCGACTGGCCTGGTATGCGGATAACGATATTGTTACCCCTGATGCCGCTATACAGCAGGCTGTAAATCAAACCGCAGGGGCTTTACGTACCGAGGTCAAGCTGCTCGACCAGCGCCTGCTGCCGGGTATGCGTGAATTGGTCAACCTGACAACAGAACTGCGTGAAGCGGCCAATGCCGGCGTCATACTGCGCCTGTTAAAGCGCTACGGCACGACGCAACCGGGACCTGATCTGGATGGTTATTTGAATGAGAAGTCACTGGCCGCCAGTGATTGCGTGGATCCTGCCTTGCTCGAAGCCGTTGATGAAGCTCGCAGTCGAGCACTCGCTTTTTTTGCCGATTACGATGCCATTCTATGCCCGCCAGCGCATGCCCTGGCGCGACCGCACGGGGCATCAAAGCAGGATAGTTTTGATGACTGGAGTTACATGACCATTCACAACCTGCTGGGTTGGCCCGGCGTATCGGTTCGTGCCGGCAGTAGCGAAGGCGGGTTACCGGTGGGTGTGCAGATCGTGACGGCGCCCTGGCGTGAAGACATTGCGCTCGCCCTGGCGCAGCGTATCGAGACGATGATGGGCGGTTATCAACGACCGCCGATCTGATAACCAGCGAACTGAACTGTCGCTAGACTGAGGCTATTGGACTGGGGTTATTGGCCTGGCGTTACTGGGCGTCGGCTGCGAGCCTCGACAGCTGCTCGCGCCAGTCGGGTGAAAAGCCGCGCAGTTGACGCTCCTGAATGAGCCGGGATATGCGCATGAACTTGAATTCCTTCCCCGCCGCGGCCAGGTTTTTCTGTAAAACCTCGATCGTGGGTGCATAAGGATGACCGATTGCGATTGCCGAACCCTGCTGGCGCGCGCGTTCCAGCCAGATGTTGTATTGCAACTGTATCGCTGTGCTGTTGGCATCGTTGTCGAGGAAAATATCGCGGGATATTGAGCTGAGCCCGGCCTCGCGCGCCTCTGAAAAAGCGACGCTGCGCGGTGAGGTGCGGCTGTCGAGAAAGTAAAAGGATGGATTGTAGCTGCGGATGCTGTCCATTACCGGGCGCATGAAGAAATCGAACTCGGTCAGATGGCTGCCCATGTGATTGTTGACGCCGCGGATGAAGGGTATCTTTGCCAGCAATGTATGCACGTTATTGGTGAGTTCATTCTCGTCCATCGCCTCGTTCAAGGCCCCGGGTTCGTGCGCCGCGGAGGAGCTGATTGACTGCATGGGTAAATGCAGGATGACTTCCTTGTTCAGCAGATGGGCATGCCGCGCCAGTCTCTCGGAATAACTCGCGCCCGGCAGAACCGCGTAGGTGTGATCTCCATCGAGTTCGATAGCCGCCTTGCCGTGCTCAAAGGAGTAACCGAGATCATCGATGACCAGCGACAACACCGGCCGCTGGTCTTGAGCACTACTCGCTCCGGCAAAGGCGAGTAACAGAATCAGCCAGTGTCGCAACATATGCCAGCGCGTTAGCTGTCGCTGAAACCGGATAGAATGTTCAGTCCTTTCAGCAGGTTGAGTGCCTCGTACAACTGAAAGTCGGTTTCCGCCAGCGCTTCGCTATCGCCCTTCCCGGCCTCATCCGTGCCGTCATCGCCATTGGGATTGCTCAGGCTGCCGTCCAGGTCGGCCTCAGAGTAAGCCGCACTCGCTTTTTCGTCGGCTGCCGACAGTTTCACTGTGCTCAACTTGATGTCGGGCTCGATTCCGGTTGCCTGAATCGAGCGTCCATTCGGGGTGAAGTAGCGTGCGGTGGTCAGCTTTACGGCAGAGCCATTGCGCAGTTCCTGAATGGTTTGCACCGATCCCTTACCAAAAGATTTGGTACCGAGGACAATACCGCGCTTGTGGTCCTGCAGCGCGCCGGCAACAATTTCTGACGCCGAGGCAGAGCCCCCGTTGATCAGGACCACCAACGGTGCGCCATTCAAACTGTCGCCTGGAGTAGCGAGATAGCGATGACTGGAATCGTCGATGCGACCCTCGGTATAAACGATCATACCTTCCTCGATAAAGGCGTCAGATACCCCAACCGCACCGTTTAGAACGCCGCCGGGATTATTGCGCAGGTCGAGAATCATGCCCTTGAGGCGTGTCTCTTTCTGCAAATCTGAAATCGCCTTGAGCAGATCGGTGGTGGTGCGGGATTGGAAATTGGTGATGCGAACATAGCCGTAGCCCGGTTCGAGCATACGGTTCTTGACGCTCTTGACGCGAATAATTTCACGCGTGATGCTGATCACCAGAGGCTTCGCTTCACCCTCACGTACAATGGTCAGATCAATCGAGGTATTGGGCTTGCCACGCATGATTTTAACGGCTTCATTGAGTGTCATGCCCTTGACTGATTTTTCGTCGAGCTTGATGATCAGATCACTCGCCATGACGCCGGCGCGAGATGCGGGCGTGTCGTCAATAGGCGAAATGACTTTAACAAATCCGTTTTCCATCCCGACCTCAATACCGAGCCCGCCAAACTGGCCGGTGGTACCGATTTTCAAATCGCTGAACTCGGTGGTGTTTAGATATGACGAGTGCGGGTCGAGGCCGTTGAGCATGCCGCGAATAGCATCTTCGATCAGTTTCTTTTCGTCTACGCCTTCGACGTAATCGGATTTAACTTTGGAAAATACTTCGGTGAATGCCTGCAAATCCTCGAACGGAATCTGTTCGCTGTCCTTCAGTGCGTAAGCGCTGAGGCCGACGGCCAGCGATAATCCGAGCAGGGTTCCACTCAAAAATGAGGTGGATGTGCGAAAATTCTTTAGCATTCTTTTCTCCGGTAAAACATGCGGGCAGCGATCAAGACTAGCTATTGTAGACCACTTAAAGTCCGATAAGTTGTAAACAGTTCAATTGTCGACGTCGAGAAAGCAGGATTTTACGGTAAAGCCAGACGATTTGCAGTTTTTAAACAGATGCTCGCCAGGCTGGCCTAGCCGGATGGGAAGGGATTCCCGGTTTTGCACCAACGGGTGGGGTTCTGCGGCTTGCCCTTTTTGCGAATCTCGAAATACAGGCCCGGGGTGTCTCGCCCGCCGCTACTGCCGATGCTGCTGATAACCTCGCCTGCGTCGACCCACTCGCCGGCAGTTTTGAACAAGGACTCATTGTGCCCGTAGAGCGACAGGTAGGAATTACCGTGATCGATAATGATCAAATTGCCAAGGCCGCGCAGCCAGTCGGCAAATGCCACGCGACCGTGCGATACGGCCATCACATGGCTACCGTTTTTAGCCTCGATGATGACGCCCTGCCAACGCAGGTCGGATAGTGGTTTATGGCGGCCAAACAGGCGCCTGACCTTGCCCTCGATCGGCCATGCGAGCTTGCCCTTCAGTTTCGCGAAAGCCAGCTGCGCCATGTCTGGTTCCGGCGCTTCGTCAAAAATCTCCTGGATTGAGTTGATCAGGTTCTGTAACTGCGTGGCTTCATCCTGCAACCGCGACAGACTGCCACCCTGTTCTTTTAGCTGGCTATCGAGTGAGGCGACAATCGTCTTGCGTTTACCGAGGTCCTGCTTGAGCCGTGCTTTCTGCTCAGTCAGCGATTTCTGGTCCTGTTCCAGCCCGGCCTGTGCCTGCTGGATTTTGCTTTCGGTTTCGATGACCTTGTCGATACTGCTTTGTACGGTTGTAATAAGTTCGACGCGGGCGTTTGAAAAATACTCATAGTAGACGAGGTTGCGTTGCAGCGCCTCGGGCGCCTGTTGGGAAAACAGCAGCTTGACTTTTTCCTGGCGGCCCAGAGTAAACGCTGCGTAAACCTGCTCCGCCAGGTATTCGTTTTCACGGCTGAGTTTGCGCTGATGTTCAAGACGGGTGGCACGCAATTTCTTCAGTTCGGCCTTGCGTGTCCTGATCTGGGCGTCGGTGTTGCGGATCTTGCGATTCACCTGGCCGATGTTGGCTTCAATTGTCCTGAGCTGTTTTATGTATTTCGACTTGCTGTCTTCCTTGACGTTAATCGCCTGTTTCAGTTTGTCGATCTTTTTCAACAGCGTCTGCAGTTGTTGCTGTTTGGCCGTCTTGTCAGCCGCGATCGTCGCTGGCGTAACCATCAACAACGCCAGTATAAGGGCCAACATCAGTGGTAGGGTCGGTTTAGGCGGCAGCGATGTGGACATTGGTCGGACGTTTATTCATAATCATCGGCTAATATTATCGGTTGGTAATACAGTTACGCAAATGAAAACTGACTTTGTAACCGGGATTGACGGTCGCCAATTGCTGGCACGTGCGGCCGATATTGAAATTGCCGCGCGCTCGTTGAAGGCGATGTCGCACCCGTTGCGACTGAAAATCCTGTGCACCCTGGGCAACCGCGAGATCTGTGTACAGGGAATTGTCGAAAATGTAGGCACCTCGCAAAGTAATATCTCGCAACACCTCGCCATTTTACGCGATAAAGGTATACTGTCGTCGCGCAAGGATGCGAACAAGGTTTTTTATCGCGTCGGCGATGAACGTACCCTGCGATTGATTGGCATGATGCAGGAAGTGTTTTGTTCTTCCGAGTGATATTTTCGTAAACTTTTTTCTTAAATTATTCATTTTCCCGCCCTATGTTGACTCAAATTTCTGAATTTGCGGTAAATCACCTTTACCTGGTTGCTGCTTTCGTGGTTTTGCTCGCATTAGTGGTTTTTAATGAATTAAAAATTGCCACGCAACGCTTTGCCAGCCTGACGCCGGCGAGTGCCGTGCAACTGATGAATAATGAAGATGTGGTGGTGCTTGATGTTCGTGAAGCATCGGAAACAGCCGGCGGTAAAATAGCCAAAGCCGTGCAGATTCCGGTCGGCGCCGTCAAAACCCGCATCGCGGAACTCGATAAACACAAGAACAAAACCCTGCTGGTTTACTGCAAGAATGGCGCGCGCTCCGCTGCTGCTTGTAAAGAACTGAGCCAACACGGTTTCGACAAGGTTTACAGCCTTAACGGGGGCCTGCTTGCCTGGCAGGAAGCCCACTTACCCATTAGCAAGAAATAGCCGCCATGACCGAACCAACTCCAGCAGCAAAACAGTTTTCTATTCAAAAGCTTTACCTGAAGGACGCCTCGTTTGAATCACCCGGTGCACCGCATTCTTTCAGTTTCACCAAATGGGATCCCACGATCGAATTGAACCTGACGAACACTCACAAGCATATCGATGGCGATATTTTCGAGGCAGTCATGTGTCTTACGGCTACCATCAACCTCGAAGAGAAAACGGCTTTTCTGATCGAAGTTCAGTTTGCCGGACTGTTTGCCATAAGCGGTTGTGATGACGCCGAACAGCAATACCTGCTCGGCAGCCAGGCGATGACGGTGTTGTTTCCCTATGTGCGTGAAGTGGTATCCGACCTGACCACGCGCGGTGGTTTCCCGCCACTCATCCTTTCCCCGGTTAATTTTGATGCCCTGTATCATCAGCACCTGCAAGAAAAAAAGGGATCAGTAGCGGTCGAGGCAGAGGCTACGCACTAAAGCTTATGGTGGAATCTGTCGCAGTGCTGGGTGCGGGCTCCTGGGGAACGGCGCTCGCGATGCAACTGGCACGCAACGATTTACAGGTAAAACTGTGGGGTCACGATCCCGCACACATGCAACGCCTGATCGATTCACGCGAAAACAGCGAATACCTGCCGGGATACACGCTGGCATCGAATATCGAGCCACTGGTGTCGTTGCAGGCGGTTATAGCGGACTGTAAATTTCTGCTGGTCGCCATACCCAGCAAGGGTTTCCGCAGTCTGTTGCAAACACTCAAACCCATGATCGCCGATGACACCGTCCTGTTCTGGGCCAGCAAGGGCTTTGAAATCGATACCGGTTTGCTGCTGCATGAAGTAGTCGACCAGGAATTACCCGGACATCGTTACGGCATCATATCCGGGCCAACCTTTGCCAGCGAGGTTGCGCGTGGTTTACCGGCGGCGATTGCCTGTGCCGGTAATCACGAACCGACGACCGCGGCCTTCGCCAAACTTTTGCATGGGCATCATTTCCGCGCCTATATATCGACCGATATCATTGGCGTAGAGCTGGGCGGTGCGCTTAAGAATGTGCTGGCCATTGCGGTCGGTGTCGCCGATGGTTTGGGCTTTGGAGCCAACACCCGGGCGGCCCTGATGACGCGCGGACTCTCCGAAATCATGCGCCTGGGCACCTGTCTCGGTGCACAGCAGGAGACCATGATGGGTCTGGCCGGGCTTGGCGACATTATTCTGACCTGCACTGATAACCAGAGTCGTAACCGACGCTTCGGCATTGCCATTGGTGAGGGTAAAACCGTGCAACAGGCTGAAATCGAAGTTGAACAGACGGTCGAGGGCCTGCGAGCCGCAAAAGCCATCTACAACAAGGCGCTGGAGCTTGACCTGGACCTGCCGATTATCCGCGAAGTGTATCGCGTGCTTTACGAAAACAAGAATCCGCAGGACGCGGTGCGCGACCTGGAGAAGCGTCCGCCAGGGCTGGAATAGACCGTCAGGGAGAATCCTGGCTACCCCTGAAACCCAGTTGTCGCCATGCCTCAAAGGCGGCTATGGCCACCGTATTTGAAAGATTCAGGCTACGAGACTGCCCCGTCATCGGAATTCGTAATCTGTTGTCACCAGCCAGTGATTCAAGAATCTCGCTGGGCAGTCCGCGGCTTTCCGGCCCGAACAGCAAGGCATCATCCGGGTTGAATTGTACGTCGCTATAATAACGCACGGCTTTGGTTGTAAATGCATATAAGTTATTGAATTTACAATTTTTTATGAAGTCCTGGTAGTCACTATAGCGGCGCGTGTCGGCCCATTCCCGATAGTCGAGACCGGCGCGGCGCAATTGCTTGTCATCCAGCTCAAATCCTAACGGTTCAATCAAATGCAGCTGAAACCCGGTATTCGCCGCCAGGCGCATGATATTTCCGGTATTCGGCGGAATCTCGGGTTCAAAAAGTACGATGTTCAGCATAATGCCATTTATTTTGCCGTATAACCTGGAAGGCGAATTATAGATTGGTATTTATAATAAAAACAACGAGTTATGTAGATTGCTTTAAAAAACTCTAAGATAACAGAAAACCAGAATGGAGTCTTTCTAGCGGTCTCGTCTATCGGCATGGTCCAGCAAGCCACGGTGGTCTGCGGGCTTCAGGGTGCCCGCGCCATCCAGGCGGCGCGCAGCGGTATCGAGTGGGGCATATACCAGTCGACGGTGAACGCTGTCTGCGCCGGCTAGGCACCAGTCAACGATGCGGCGTTTGTCGGGTTCAGTATCGAGGTTCGATGTACTTCGACGACGCATGCCGAGGGTGCCTCGCCGGCGGGCACGATCGTCACTTAGCGCTTGATTGCCATCGCTAGCAGCGGATTTTACGGCTCGCTTGACTATGTGCAGCGCCGCCCGCGCGCCACCGTTTTGCTGGACCCGTCCTGGGGGTCGGGTTGGCCTGCGATCGATCTACGAAAATTGTTGCTTAAGGGCTTTTTAGCGAACACATGAATTCAAAATATTCCTTATATTTCAATTAGTTTTATTGAGAAATTAAGGTATTATTTGAGTTGTTGAAATTTAGACACTATACTCACTCGATTA
>Ga0316190_10003357_pt1 | contig 11628 bp, 11 predicted proteins | sample Eddworburrow2_MG_FD_204929 | JGI IMG/M metagenome (GOLD analysis project Ga0316190, IMG submission 204929) | Coastal sediment microbial communities from Maine, United States - Eddy worm burrow 2 | ecosystem: Environmental > Aquatic > Marine > Coastal > Sediment | place: USA: Maine | collected... | reverse complement strand
GGGGCAAACCCTATCGCAAGGTGGGCATGGATGGACTGATTTATTGCAGCCCTCAGATTCCGGAGGAAAATTTTGATATCATCCCCGGTCCCAATGGTTACGACTTTATTGATTCGGATGCCAATTTCGCCACCGACGGGGACAAGGCGGCGGCCATGCTCCAGAATGCAATCATCTATGCCGTCAATCACCCGCGATTCAAAGGCCGGAAACCGACCATCGCCTACATCGATGAGGGGCCGTATGCCATACCAATGGCTGTAACATGATTAGAAGTGGTTTCAAAACCCCATTAAACCCTTTTTCAACCGCAGAACCTCTTTCCGGAAAAAATCGTGCACGGGCTTGCCATCCTGTCCGATTAAGGTTTTTTAAGAAATAACCGATAATTAGATTGAGAAATTCTAATTCGTAGTTATTTTCCACGCCTGTATACATTTTAACCCCGGTCAGTTGGAGAAAAATGAAAGCGATTGTTGTCAGTGACCTGCATATGGGTTCGCGCTATTTTCAATCCCAGGCCTTTGGGGGCTTTCTTGATTATATCCCCGATGCAGATGAAATCATTTTAAACGGCGATGTACTCGATCGGCCCCATGTCAAACTGGCACCATTGCACCAGCAAATTCTTGAGCGGATTGAACAGCTTTCTTTTCGGGTCAAGGTCGTCTGGGTGCGGGGCAACCATGATAAGGGCTATATGCCTGCGAGACTGGGCAAGATAGAGTTCTGCCGGCGGTACACCTTCGATCGTCGAATTGTAATCACCCACGGAGACGATTTCGACAACGTTATGTCCCGCAGCCGGGTTTTTATGAAAGCCTTCAGGCTGATGCACAATTTGAGGGTCAGGCTGGGGGCCCGGCCGGTGCACGTGGCGGAATATGCCAAAAAATGGAAAGCCTTCTACAGGGTCTTACGCAACAACGTCATGCGCAATGCCGTCAACTTCGCGGCCGAAAACGGATTTGAAGCCATCACCTGCGGTCATACCCACTTTGCCGAAGACATCCTCCTAAACAGCGTCAGGTATATCAACACCGGGGCCTGGACCGAGTTTCCGGCCCACTACCTTTATGTCACACCGGGCAGCATGGAATTGAGCCGGGTGGATCATAACTACCCTCACGGTGGTGGACATTTCAACTCCCCGAACCTAGAAACGAATAGGGCGCCTTCAACAGAATCCATCCACTCACCGTGCGGGACCGGTCCGGGTATCCTCTAAAATTTATATCCTTTGGATTAGGAGCTATGCGCTTTAGGCTATGAGCTCTTTCGTACCAACATCAGTGTATTTCCGGTCACACTCAAACTGCTCAACAGCATGGCCGATACGGCTACCAGGGGATTGAGCAGACCGCTCATGGCGATGGGGATGCTGACGGCATTGTACAGAAACGTAAATCCAAGATTCTGGGAGATTGTTTTATTGACTTGCCCGGCGAAGTCTAGAAATTCAACAATCTGCTGAGGCTCTGCGCGCATGAGGGTGAGATCGGCGGCCTCTTTGCTCAACTGCCCACCGGAATGAACGGCCATGGATAGATCAGCCTGTACCAGGGCTGGTGCGTCGTTGATGCCGTCGCCCACCATGGCCACTTGACAGCCCTGCTTTTGCAGTTCGGCAACGTAATCGGCCTTGTCCTGGGGAAACTTACCGCCGTAGGATTGCCGGATGCCGACTTCTTCTCCTATGGTTTTAGTGGTGCGATCGCCGTCGCCGGATACCAGGGCAAGGCGGCATCCTCGATGTTGCAACTCTTCAATGGTCGACCGGGCGTCAGAGCGCAGTCGATCTCCGAAGATAAAAACAGCCGCCAGCTGTCCTGCAATGCCTAAAAATACGAAAGAATGCTGCGGTTGTTCTTTGAGAGCGGCCTTTAAGGATCCGGATTCATCGTTTTCCAGCTCCCGGGCCAGATACGCCGCTGAACCGATTTTTACCTGCCTGCTGCCTGCCATGCCCTGCAAGCCTTTTTCCTCTACATGGATGTCCATAACCAATTCGGGCTGGATATTGTGTTGGTTGACATATCGCAGTATTTCAGTGCCGATGAAGTGATCTGAATTTTTCTCCAGGCCGGCAGCCAGGGCCAGGGCTTGGTTGCGGGTTATCTCAGCTATTGGAATAACCTCTTTTAAATTCCATTTGCCTTCCGTAATGGTTCCGGTTTTGTCGAACACAAAGGCATCGATCCTGGCGGCCCTTTCAAAAGCTGAAAAGTCTCGCACCAGAATTCCTTTTTTACCGGCAATCGAGATGCCGGCCACCCGGGCCAGGGGGATGGCAATCCCCAGGGCACAGGGGCAGGAGATAACCAGCACCGTTACGGCCCTGAGCATGGAGGCCTCGGTTGAAAGGCCACTAAACCGGCATACCAGAGCCGTGCCGGCTGCCAGTACAATGATAGCCGGCACAAACCATTGCAAAATAACATCCGTCCTGCCTTCCAGCGGTGTTTTTGTCAGCAGGGTTTTTTCGATGATGTTCATCATCTGGCCCAGGGTGGAGTTGTCTCCGGTTTTCTCGGCCTTATAGAATAAGGACCCCTTGATGATCCGGGTACCACTTGGTAAGTTGTCCCCCGGCTTTTTGCCGACCGGCAGTGGTTCACCCGTCAACGAGGATTCATCCACCGATCCGGTCCCCGATGATATTCTTCCATCTGCGGCCACAATCTCATTTTCATCGACACGTACAATGTCACCGGGTGCCAGCTGTTCGGCCGCCACAAAACGCCCCTCAGGGTATTGATCGGTGCAGATCCTGACTTTGGTCGGCTTTAGTGACAATAAATTGTCCAACCCCTCTAACACACGGTTTTTAGCGCGACTCTCAAGGGTTTTACCCAGCAGGACAAGGGTGATGAGCATGGCTGAAGTATCATAGTAAAGGTGGATGCTGCCTGCCAAAAGACTGACGGTACTGTAGAAATAGGCGCCCAATGAACCGATGATAATCAAAGTTTCCATGCTGAAGGCGGCATTGGTCAATCCGGCCCAGGCTTTTTTAAAGAAGCCGAAACCGCCGTAGGTCAATACGATGGTGGCCATAAAAAAAGTCGGCAAGGAGAGTTTGTAAATGGTTTCCCGGGAAAATTCGGTCAGAAATCCGGAATACAGGGCCCAGGACAGCATCATGATATTCATCGTCAGAAAGGCTGAGATAACAAAGCGCACAAACTCTTTTCTTCTTTCGAGGGCATGCAGAGAATCTCCCGGTGCCGCGGCTTTATATCCCAGCCTGGCAATAGCCTGGATTATCTGTGACGGTGAGGTTTGAACCGGATTATATTGAATCTGGAGGCGGTCGGTGGAAAAATTGCAGGCCGAATCGATGACGCCGGTCGTTTTTTGAAGGGATTCATCTATCACCCAGGCACAGGCCGGGCACCACATGTTGCCGACCTTGAGAACCAGGTCGAGAGCATTTTCGGATTGGCGGTCGACTGTTGATTCAGCCACCGGTATTGCAGGCGCTTTGCCCCAAGAAGCGCCCGATTCAACGGCCGGTTGCTTAAGAGCCAATTCAGCTTCGGATTTTGGAATGATACCTTTGTCACGGCACTGTTTAAAAAGATCGGATTGCTTGAATGCTTCGGGGCTGCCCCCGTCAGAGGCTTCCAGAAGGATATTAAAAACTTGTCGGCAACCGGTGCAACAAAAATGATAAACCTTTCCGTTAAACGTCGCTGAAACCTGTCCATGGCGCAAAGAAAGACCACACAAATCGCAAACTGTGCTGGAAGAATGGGTGCCGGATAATTTTGTATTTTGTTCGGGCGTATGATGTTTATGGCTGGGCGTATCGTTCATGTAGAATTTGATTATCGCAGTATTGCTACCGTGGCAAGGAGTATTCGATGAGAGTCTTCTGATACTTCAAACACGGACCAACAAAATCCCAAATCCCAAGCACCAAATTCCAAATAAAATTCAAATTCCAATTTTCAATAACCAAAATGATAGGTTGCAACGAGCCTTTCAGTTGTGAGACCATCGGCTGTTAGTTTTGGGTCAAACGACTCCCCTCAACCTACTCAATGCCTGAGCCTGTCCAAGGCAACTGAGTTCAGTTTGGATTTTTGGTCATTGTGATTTGTTTGTTATTTGGGATTAGTTATTTGATATTTCCGTTAATGCGCCTGGGGCAATTTTAATCCAATTTTGGATAGATTTATCAAAGCAGCCTAGAAACGAGACTATCGTTTACCTAGGGATTTGATGAAGGCAACCACATGCCAGCGATCATCGATGGTTACCGTCGTTTCCAGTGCCGGTTGGCGGCCGCCGGGAATGCCATAGCTTATGGACTTAAAAAGCTCCCCCTCAGGTGTGGCTTGAACTTTGGAACTGCGCAAATCGGCCGGCAGGGGTTTGAAACTTTGACCGACGGTACCGTTACCGTCATAGTTGTATCCATGGCATTGGGCGCAAAATGTTAAAAAAACAGCTTTTCCTCTGGCAATAATTGTTGAATCTTGCATTTTAAAGGGAGAAATCAGATCGATGCCAGCGGTTGTCCGGTAGACGGCTTCGCCACCATTGACGGGGACCAGGCCTGCCTCCATTATCAGAAGAGGTTCTTCGTAAGGGCGCACGGCCGGGGTTTCCCGCATACGCCCGTAGCGGAAGTTGTTGTCATAATACATCAAGGCTTCATAGCCTGCCCACCCAATGATGCCGATAGCGATGACTAGCCCAATTATTTTTTTCATTTATTCAACACCTTGAAACGGAAGCGCTTTTAAATGCGACGGATTCTTCTCATTGCCTTGCTCGCCAAGCACATGCTGGCCATAGGGAAGGGAATGGTATGGGTTGCTGATTGCGTAGGCCGATTCGCCGGGTACGTCTTTGATCGGCCTGTAGTCCCAATCGGGCTGGCCCAGATCGCCGATTACCGTAAACGCCAGCCAACCCTTAAATATTACCCAGCCCACCATGCCTAGTATGAGCAGCCATGTCATAGCAGCGGAAGTGTTGTGCTCGGTTTGTTCCATTAGATCCTTACTCCTAAAACGCCGATTAAAATTATATACGCCAGCACCCAGATGACGGTTCCGGCAATGATCAAATACACCACTATCGGAAACGGGGCGTTGCGGCCCTGGATGCCTCCGGGGTATTCTTCAATGATACGGGTTTCGCGTTCGGCCGAGTCTTTGCGTTGAAAGTGATAGAAGCCCAGTCCGAGCACGAACAATGTGATAAATGCTATTGCCGGAAACAAATACATGACAAAATGTTGGATGCCCAATAATTCGAAATATCTCATAACCTGATTCCTCTTGCGAAATTATAACCTGCCCGAGTAACAGCTGCCGTACGCTAAAAATTCGAAACCGTCGATTTTAGCGGATCGACTTGAGCAGGGCAAAGGTTATTACCGCAACAGAAGTTGCCAGACAAATACAGACCAGCGAGAACAAGGCAATTGTCTCAATGCGCGCAAATCGCGAAGCAATTGCGGGCTTGGTTGGCCGCTCGCTTTCCAGCGGTATAAAGCGGGCCCGTTGCTGGTCTTTAAATTGTCCGCTGTTAAGTGCCCAGAAAAACACCACCAAGCTGATGGTGAATCCGAGCGCCATGTATGCGATGAAATAGGGATAGTACATTACACTATTAAAATCCTTGTTTGCCAGTTATCAAATTGTCTACTCTTTGTAAATTTGATCACCATGGTTACGTGTTGCGCGTTGTGCATTAACGCCTACCTCGAATCTCATCCAATCAATCCCGAATCCCGAATCCCAAATCCGAAATCGAAGGACCCGTACCACGCACCCCGCAACGCGTCAAGGTTCCCAGGCCGCATCAATTCCGCGCGGCTCGGCGTTGGCGTCACTTTGGTTGATAAAGTAAACTGCTACATAGTCGCCGACTTCCCAGATTTTCTGGGATTCCAAATCGCGCTTGAAATACGGCATGGCCGTCCCGGTGATCCCGTTCATTATTTGATAGTAAATGATACCACCGGATATTTCGCGGCCCTTTAAAATCGTGAAATTAAGCGGCGGCGGATAAATCCAGGGCTGGGCCGGACCCATCCCGTCGCCAATGGGGCCGTGGCAACCGATGCAAAAATTCTGATAGATTTTATGACCCCTTTGAAGACCGGCATCGGTGGTCGGATACGGGTTGGGGATTTTACGCCACCCCTCCGGGACGTTGTCGGCCAACCATTTGGCGTTGACATCCGGCCCGGCTTCATAGGCCTTAATGGACTCTTTTTTCCAGTGACGCTGACGCTCCATTCGGCGGTCCGCATTTTTAAACCCCAGGCTCTGGACATACTGGGTCAGGGTGTCAATGCGCTCCGTGCCCATCCATTCAAAGGGCGGCATGATGGAACTGGGCCGGGTGTAACGCGGATTGATAAAATGCGTGACGTGCCAGTCGTCCGGATGTTCGCCGCCCTCCTGGGATAAATCAACCCCGGTGCGCTGTGATCCCAAAGCGACGGGCTCATCGGCAACATAGTCTCCGGATTGGGCGATGCGGTCCGCACCGTGGCCCCAGTCAATTGAACGAATGGATTGGCTGTGACAGTATACGCAGCCGTTTTTCAGGTAAAGTAGACGGCCGGCTTCTTCTACCGCCGATCGTTGTCGAAATATGTCGGAAGGTGTCATATCACGGGTGGCGTACGGATGATAGACCACTGTCATTGTGATGGCAATCAACAGGGCCAATATTCCGACGATGATGACAGTTGGGGTCATTCTCATGTTGCAGCTCCACGATTGAAATACAGAGATCGAATCACGTTATACAGCCCAAGATAGGCACCGACCACAATCAAAGTACCCAGCGACGCTCGCAAAATATAATACGGCTGTATCTCCGGTAAGGTTCGGTAAAGTGTTTCTCCATTGTACCAGGCATTGCCCTGGATCAGACCCGCCGTGGTCAATACCACGGCAAAACCGGTGATACCGATCAGAACCAGCCAGTATTGAACATCGGCCAACAATTTGCTGTAAAGGGGCCTGCCGGTGATTCTGGGCAGAATAAAATACATACCGCCCAGAGCCGTCACACCGGCAAATCCGAGAACACCGATGTGGGCATGACCGACAACCCAGTTGTTGAAGTGGGTGATGCGCTGGACATGGGGCAGGGCCATCATCGAGCCCTGGATATTGACGAAGAAATAAAAAATGGTGCCGGTAAACACGAATTTGGCGCCGATGTCGGCATGAATGTCACCAAGCTTTCCCTTAACGGTGTACCACAGATTGATTAAAACGATCATGACCGGAATTACCATGGCCACGCTGTCAACAATCGAAATAGTTTTGAGCCATGTGGGGACCGGGACCTGAAGCAGATGATGGGTGCCGACGTGGGTGTACACGATAATCAGCGACCAGAACCCCAATAGCGATAGCGTGTGGCTGTACAAGGGGCTGCGGGTGGCAATCGGCAGGACGTAGTAGGCAATCCCAAGGCTCATGGGGGTCAGCAGCAGCCCGAAAATGTTGTGACCATAGAACCACAGAAGGATTGCATCCGGAATACCCAGCAAGGCTCCGGTATCCGGTTTCCAGATAACGTTGCCCAGGCAATAGGTGAGGGATGTCAGAATGACAGCGGCCGTGGTATACCACACGGATACGAACAAAATCGATTCCTGGCGCCGGCGGATGGTCATCAGAACATTGAACACGACCAGGGCAAAGCAGATCACCACCATGATGTCCACTGACCAGGGCAATTCTGCGTACTCGCGTCCCTGGGTGTGCCCGGTGGCAATTCCAACCATTCCGGCGGTGACGGTAATATTCCAGAAAACAGCCGTCACGACGCCGAGTTTTTCGCTGAAGATTTCGGTTCGCAGCAGTTTGGTGAAATAATAAAAGGCGGCTGCCAGCAGACCGGGGGTGACAAAACCGAACAGCACGGCATTGATATGCATCGGCCGCACCCGGCCGAAATGGATGTACTCGATGTTGGCCAGGAAATCAGGTGCAATCAGATAGCCCGCGCCAATCAACCCGAAGCTGGTTGCAGCCGCAAACCAAAATGCAGACGTCAGCATAAATGCTTTGGCCGTCGCGTAGCTTGGTTCAGCGTTTTGTTCTGGTGTCGACACTTAGGTTTCTCCCATTTTTCGCTTTGCTCAGCATAGGGCAGAGCGCAAAGCGCATAGTGAAAGTTTATGCGGTCATAAACGCTATGCTCTATGCGCTATGCTATTTAACTGTGGCATGCCAGCCAGCAGTCTAAATTAGCCTTCTTTTTTCGATGGCACTCAACGCACTCTCCCATGCGCCAGATTTTAGCGGGCAGGCGCTGTGAATTTTCCACCAGCCCATGACACTCCCGGCAGGCAATTTGGCCGTTGATATGGCGCTGATGATTAAACAGCACGTGTTCGGCGACATAGTTAACTTTCGTCCAGGGCGTTGAAGTCTGGGTGTTGAAATAACGATGTTCCACTTTAATCCACGGGTGATTTGCGATGATGTAATTATGGCAGTGCAGGCATTTTTCCACCGGCGGAACCCCCGGGTGGTTGGAATAACCCACATACGGGTGACAGTACTGGCACTGAATCTGTTTGATGCCGCTGTGCACATTGTGACTGAAAGGAATCGGTTGTTCCGGACCGAGACCGGTTGCCGCAGGGGCATAGAACAGATAAATGAATCCCGCCGTGAATATCAGCGTCAGAACCGTCAGGATAATGGGTGCTGTGTTTTTTTTCAACGTCATATTTCCTTGATGAAAGGACGGTTTTAAGTCAACCTCTTTTCTTAATTAGGGCTATTTCCGGGAAGGTGGCCAGAAAATACCTGATCGCGATTACCATCAGCCCCAAAAAACCCAGGCTAATCAACCCGTCTGACATACTCAGGGGAATCGATTGCGCTCCGTGATTTAAGGCCGGCCCCAGAAGAAGCAGATGTTCAAGCCAGATGCCGATGATAACCACCGAGCAAAGGATCATCATGAAAATCGGTTTGGTTTTAATCTTCTTATTTAAAAGGATAACAAACGGACCGATAAAGCACACAATAAAAATAATCCACGCCAGTTCGTTCCAGGGCGCCAGCATGGTGCGGGCAATCACATAATACGTCTCTTCCGGGATGTTGCCGTAATAGATGACCATTAATTGGACATAGAAGAAGTCCGCCCACAGCAGGCAGAAGGCAAAAAACAATTTGCCGATATCGTGCAGGTGGGAGGCTGTTATGCCGGAGGCCTCGCCATGGCGCAAATGGAGAATACAGGCCAGAATAATCAGGGCGCCCAGACCGACGTAAAATGCCTTGACGAAGTTATAGGCCCCGAACAGCGTCGAGATCCAATGCGGATCCATGCTCATAATCAGATCATATCCGATTAAAGACAACACTATGGTAAATGCGAAAATGTAAAAGCCGCCCCACATGGTCATTCTTTTTTTAACACGCTCCAGATTGCGGTTGTTCTGTTTCCAGCCACTGTAAATGTATTTGCGCACGCCTTTTTGGGATTGATTCGGATCAAATTTTAGCTGCAGCGTGTTGTAAAGATAGCCGAAGCCGATGACATACAAAATCAACAAACCCAAAAAGTCCCGCCAGAACAGAAAGGGTATATTAAGCCAGACTTCTTTGCCGTGCAGGTCTTCATGCAGCCAGGGAAAGATATGGTTTTTGCCCAGGAACAGCACTAGAAACAGCACAAAGGATAACGGGAAAAAGGCGGCAAAGGATTCTGAAAGGCCCGACAACGGTCCGCTCCAGCGGGCTTTGGTCATGTGCATGACCGCTGAAAACAATACGGCCCCCTGGGCAATTGCCGACCACAGTAGAAAGTTAATCAAATAGGCCTGCCAGGCTCTTTCAGGATGCTGGCTGGCTAACCCGTAAGCAAAGGTGGCCCCTCCGATGACTACCAGGGCGATGAACAGCCAGACGGCTGGCGATTTAGGCGATCCTGCGGATTGTACCGTTTTCTCAGACATACCCGTATACATCCTTTGCTATTATAAGTGCAGCGGCAGCATATTTTTTCGGATCAATAATCCCCAATAAGTAACTCATCGTGAGAAATTTCAATTTCCCTTAATTTAGGAGTATTGGAGTACTGGAGTGTTGGAGTAATGAATAGAGGGTTATAATCTTTTTTCAACACTCCAATACTCCATCACTCCATTACTCTATTACCAAAACTTTCGAGAATTTTCGGAATCTGATTATTAACTTTTTATTGATCGTAGCTCCGTACATTATTGCTGAATCTTCAATCGAATACCCGAACCTCGGCCCCCTGTTTGCGGAAAAAATCGTTGAGACCAGTTTCCTGATTGGCATCACAGGAAGCCAGGACGCCGAAATATTCTCCGGAGCAGCGCGGGTCATAATACTTCATCAACCTATTACTTGGTAACCGCATCTGGGTCAGGAGTCCCAGGATGTTACCGAACACGGCACACAGAATTGTGGCCTCAAAACCGACAATCACAAAGGGAATATAGGCCACAATCGGTTTGCCGCTGACGATCAAATTCCATTGGACAGCGGTGAATATGGCCAGGGCGAAGCCGCCCACTAAGCCGATAATACCACCGACCAGGGTGAACCAGCCCACCATGCTTTTTTTCAAATTCAGGGCATCCATTATTTTATGGCTGGGAAAGGGGCTGTTCACGCGATGAAAGGTGTAGCTCGACCCTTTCAGCCCATTGACGGCTGCAACGACTTGATCTTCATCTTGGAAAAGCCCCATCAGATAGCGTTCAGGCCCCATGGCTTTCGGCTCCTTTTTCAACGATCTCTTTCATCTCGGTCATGGAAATGGACGGCAGGTGCTTGGCGAACAGGACGAAAAAAAAGAAAAATAAACAAAAAGCACCGAGCATGATGCCGTACTCGATCAAACTGGGTGCATAAAGTCCCCAGGCATGGGGTGCAAAGCCGTGGGCCACACCACCGACAATGATGACAAATCGTTCCCACCACATGCCGAAATTGACAACCAGTGATATGATAAAAAGGGTTGCGATGGTGGTGCGAATTTTCTTAAACAGAAACAGTAAGGGGATTAAGGTATTGCACAGGACCATAAAGTAAAAGCCCCAGCGGTAATCGCCGAGTGCCCGCCAGCGAAATTGCTCCATCTCCACCGCGTTGTGGCTGTACCAGGCAATGAAAAATTCCGTTGCATAGGCAAAGCCGACGATCAAACCGGTGAACACGATGGTTTTGGCGACATTTTCTAAAACTTCGCCGGTGATGATCTGCTCGTATTTAAACAGTTTGCGCAACGGGATCATCAATGTCAGCACCATCGCCAGGCCGGAGTGAATGGCGCCGGCCACAAAGTAAGGTGCAAAGATAGTGGTATGCCAGCCGGGAGTGATGGCCAGGGCAAAATCCCAGGACACCACGCTGTGAACGGAGATAACCAGCGGTGTTGCCAGGGCTGCAAAAAAAAGATACCCGCGGCTATAGTGGCGCCATTGCTCATGGGCCCCGGTCCAGCCCATGGAAAGGAATTTAAAAATTTTATAGCGGGTGCCGGTGGAACGATCGCGAACCGCCGCCAGGTCCGGCAGCAGCCCCGTGTACCAGAACAGGGAGCTTACCGTCAAATAGGTGCTGATGGCGATCACATCGAACATCAAGG
>Ga0316190_10003356_pt1 | contig 11631 bp, 11 predicted proteins | sample Eddworburrow2_MG_FD_204929 | JGI IMG/M metagenome (GOLD analysis project Ga0316190, IMG submission 204929) | Coastal sediment microbial communities from Maine, United States - Eddy worm burrow 2 | ecosystem: Environmental > Aquatic > Marine > Coastal > Sediment | place: USA: Maine | collected... | reverse complement strand
CACCGTCACCGTCACCGTCACCGCCGCCGCCATGGCCGGAGCGCCGGGTTGGAGCCAGCGTCGAATGGTGAGGCGATCGGTCTCCACGTGGTCGGGCAGGCGCAACATGGTCCCAGTTTCGCAGACCGTTCCCGATCGATCACCTGACTTTGTCTCGTGCCCTGGTCGGGCCTTTCGGCCCTGCTGTGTCGTCTGTCGGGCCTTTCGGCCCTTCATCGGCTGGAATGGGTGGGAGAAGCTTTGTTTGCGACCCGTTACAGGAACGCAGCGACATGGTGGACACCCACAGCGATGCATCACGATCTGCTGAGCCGGACCTCTACGAACAGGATCGGTTGAGGCTGATCGAACGAGATCTGGAGGGGCGCGGTCTGGATGATCCGGTTGTTCTGGCCGTCATGGGGGCGGTCCGTCGTGAGTTCTTTGTCCCCATCGACCTGGTCGAGCACGCCTACGAGGACCGTCCCCTCCCCATTGCATCGGGTCAGACGATCAGCCAGCCCTACATCGTCGCTCTCATGGCCTCGGCCGCTTCGATCGAACCCACCGATCGGGTGTTGGAGGTTGGCACCGGCTCGGGCTACGGGGCAGCCGTTCTGGGATTGCTGGCGGCGGAGGTGTGGAGCATCGAACGGCATCGGTCCCTGGCCAGGGCGGCGTTGCGTCGACTCAGGCACGAGGGCTACAGCAACGTGCACGTCGCCGCTGGTGATGGCTCGCTGGGTTGGCCGGACGAAGCCCCGTTTGACGCCATCGTGGTGACGGCCAGCGGGCCGGAGGTGCCGTCGGCTCTTCAGAACCAACTGGCTGACGGGGGCCGTCTCATTCTCCCGCTGGGCCCCGGCGGCGGGGCCCAGTCGCTGCTTCGCATCACCCGCCGGGGTGATACTTTCGAGACCGATGACTTGGGTCTGGTCCGGTTTGTGCCCCTCATCGGGGCGCAGGGATGGAGGGCTCCCGGAGCCCTGGTCAAATCCCGACCGGTGTCGGATTCAGTCGTCGAAGGTCCCCAGTTGGGCGGCGATTGAGGTCGTCCATTGTTCAATCTCGTCCCAGGGGCGGTGGTCGCTGTCAGTGGCGCCGACCCAACGGGCAATGAAGCGTTCGGTGCGGTTCAGATGCTCCGTCACCAGCCGCCCCCCAAAGACTCGGTGCTCGACTGCGCCGGTGAGTTCAACCAGATGGTCGACCTTGTCGGGATCGATTGGCTCCTTGGGTGTCGCCTCCCCCAGGGGGCCGCTGCTGAACAGCCAGGTCGGCTTTTGTCGGATGCCGTCACGGTACTCGTCGACGAAATGGGTGGCGGCGGGCAACCAGGAACCAAGGTAGAGGCCGCTGCCCAGAATGAAGCCCGAGTACCAGCTCAGGTCGACGATGTCCTCGGGTTGGGTGACGTCGACGTCGATACCTTGTTGACGCAGGGTCGAGGCCATGGCCCGGCCGATCTGGGCCGTGCCACCGTGTTTGCTGGCTGGGCTGACGAGTACTCGCACGGGTCGCTCCTCTGTTTGACGGCCGCCATCGGGCCTGACCCGTGGTCGGCCTTGCCATTGGAGATCACATCCTTTGATCTCCAACATCATCATCAACCCGGATGGCCAAATCTTCACGGGTAGAAGGTCCGCGATTGGCTGGTACTGGCCGACTCTGTAGAGAACTGTTGGTGGGTGTTGATGGTTTACTCTTGAGTGTCACACTAGCTGACTATTGTTGTCGGTATGCAGCAGTTCTCGCTGGGCCACCTTGAACAGCAGTTGACGTCGGTTGATCTTGAGGCGTGTTCGGAAGAAGCGCTTGTCTGCCTGGTGCGTGGCGTCAACCAGGCGAGGCGAACCCTCGACGGATATCTCGCCCGTATCGCCGGTGTGTGCCGACAGCGGGAGCAGCAGGGATCGGGTGCCCCCACTGAGGATGTGCTGCGGTCCGGGGGTGAGGTTTCCAAACGCGAAGCCGATCGTCTGGCCCGCCGCAGCAAGGTTGGTGACACGTTGCCCCTCCTCGGCGCCAGCCTTGAAGCAGGCCAGGCGAGGCCCGAGAACGTCGACGCCGTGGCTCGCCTGATTGAAGGCCTGAACGACGGCGAACGCGAACGCCTGGCCTTTCTCGATGGAGAGATCACCGACCGAGCCCAGTCGCTGCCCCCGGAGATCTTCTCGCGATTTCTGGGGCGCTTGGCTGCCAATGTCAAAGACCCCGATGAGGAGTCCCGGGCAGAGGGCGACAAGGCCCGGTCGAAGGTCTCGATGGGGCGGCGTTCCGATGGGATGTGGTGGCTGTCCGGACTGCTCGACCCCGAACGGGGCGCCGAGGTCAACGCCACCCTCGCCGCCATGGCCCGCAAACTCGCAGGCGATGACACCGCTATGGCCAACACCCGCGCCGATGCCCTCCACCGCCTCATCTGCCGAGCCCCGAGCAGTGCGGGCAGCAACGGTGGAGCCGGTGTTGGGGGCGGGGCTGAGGACAGCGGTCGCGGTGGTGGCCCGGGCGGCGGTGTCGATGGCGGCGGTCGCGGCGGTGGATGTCCAGGTGGTGGTGGTAGCCCAGGTGGTGGTGGTAGCCCAGGTGGTGACGGTGCCAGCGGTTGTGACACCGATGACGTGATGGTTCCGTTGCGTCTCGGGATCGGCTACATCGTCGATATGGAGACTTTGTTGCAGGGTCCCCATGATGGCACCGTGGCCCAGACCTGGGCCGGTGAGGATCACGACCCACTCGCGGTGGGTCGGCTGGCTTGCGACTGCGACTGGTACGGCGTCCGTATCGGACCCGATGGACTCGCCCCCGTCGGGCAAACCCGCCGTACCGCAACCAGAGCCCAACGACTCGCCCTACGAGCCCTCTATCGAGGCTGCCCTCTCGACGGCACGCCGTTCGACCAGTGCGAAATCCACCACATCGTCCCTTACGCCGAGGGCGGCGCTACCGATATCGACAACCTCATACCGCTGTCCACGGCCTGGCATCACCGCATCCACGACCGAAGTTGGCGCCTCACCATGAGCCGCAGTCGGTCCTTCGCCATCCACAAACCCGACGGCACTCTCTACCGGCAGATCCCACCTCCGACGCCCATCACCCGGCAACGAGAATAGGCCCAACCCGGCGGCGATTGGTGTCCGTCCAAGCCGGGCCGACAACCACCGACTGGTCGCCTCCTGTAGCGCGGGTCAAAGCGGTGGAGAGGGCGGCGGCGACCGGCTGGCTACCCCCGGCTGCTACCCCGGCTGATCTCTCCGCGGTGGCGTGGGTTGGAGCGGCGATGAGGGCGGTAGCGCCGGGCCAGCAAGAACGTGGCCAACGGTCGAAGCGTCGATTGTGGCGGCGTCCGGCGTTCCGCGCAGGGCCAGCCACGGTTCGCAGCCGCCAGTCGGACCCGGCTGGAAACCAGAAGTAATGGTCGGCTTCCCGGGGCCCGTGTCTGCCCCCGCCCCAGCGGCCTCAACGCAGCGAGATGCCTGCGGTTTTGGTTTCGAGGTACTCATCGAGGCCCTCGTGACCGCCTTCGCGGCCCAGACCAGAATCCTTCATGCCGCCAAAGGGCACCGAGGCCGAGGTGGGATTCACGTCGTTGATGCCAATGATCCCGAAGCGCAACGCCTCGAACGCCTTCAGCGCCGTCTTCAGATTCTCGGTGTAGACATAGGCGGCCAGGCCGTAGTGAGTGTCGTTGGCCATGGCCAGCACCTCGTCAACGTCTTCGTAGACCACGACCGGGGCCACCGGCCCAAATGTTTCCTCCCGGTACACGGTCATGTCGGGGGTCACGTCGGTCAGGATGGTCGGGGCGTAGAAGAAGCCCTGATCGAGACCGTTGTCGGTGAGACGGTGCCCGCCAACCGGCACGCCCGCCCCCTTGGACTGGGCGTCGTCGACTTGGGCCGCCACCTTGGCCACCGCCGCCTCATTGACCAGAGGCCCGACCCCAACCCCTTTGTCCATGCCGTTGCCAGTCACGAGACCCGAAACCCGCTTGGTCAAGGTGTTCACGAAGGTTTCGGCGGCGTCGCGGTGGACATAGAGCCGGTTGGGGCTGATGCAGGCCTGCCCGGCGTTGAGGAACTTGAGCGCCGCCGCTCCCTTGGCCGCGTTCTCCGCGTTGGCGTCGGGATAGACGATGAACGGGGCGTGACCACCCAACTCGACCGATACCCGCTGGAGCGACGCACCGGCCTTGGCCGCCAACAACCGTCCGACGGCGGTGGAACCGGTGAAGGTGAGCTTGCGGACCCGGGAGTCGCTGGTGAACACCTCACCGATGGGAACGGGATCGGCGGCGGTAACCATGTTGACCACCCCGTCGGGCACCCCCGCCTCGGTGAAGATCTCGAAGATGGCCTTGGCACTCAATGGAGTGGCCTCGGCCGGCTTCAGCACCAGCGTGCACCCGGCGGCCAGGGCAGGGGCCATCTTGCGGGTCAGCATCGACATCGGATAGTTCCACGGGGTCACCATGGCCACCACCCCCACGGCCTGACGCACGGTAAGAAAGCGCTGATCGGGCCGCCCCGAGGGCAGCCACTCGCCGTTGAGGCGCCGGGCCTCCTCGGCAAACCAGCGGATGAAGTCGGCCCCGTAGCCCACCTCGAATTGGCTGGCCCGCAGCGGCTTGCCCTGCTCGGTGGTCATCAGTTCGGCCAGCTCACCGGCCCGCTCGCCCATGAGCTGCCAGGCCTTCATCAAGATGTCAGCCCGCTGGTAGGCCGTGGTTGCCGACCAGGAGGCGAAGGCGGCATCGGCGGCGGCAATGGCGGCTTCGGCGTCGGCCGCTCCACCATCGGGCATGCGGCCGATCTCTTCGCCGTTGGCGGGGTTGGTTACTGCGAAGGTGGCGCCGGAGATGGCGTCGACCCAGTTGCCGTCGATGAACATGGCAGAGACGGTAGCGTCCACCCCGGATGGGAGCGAAGATGGATCAGCGCGATTGAGCCCGCAAGTGCGGCACCGTCTCGGGTGCATCGCCCTGATCACGATCGTCGCCGCCTCCCTCGCCGTGTGGGCCCTGCGGTTGGTGGCGCTGCAGCGACCCCTGTTGATCCTGGCCGTCGCCATCGCTCCGGGCGTGACCCTCGCCGCCTCCTTGGCCCTCGCTCTCGGCTGTCGGTCGGTGGCATTGGGGCCGCGCCTGGCCGCGGTGGCGGTGGTCTCGGGCCTGGTTGTGTTCGGCCCCGGGGGCGGCCTGCCGTTCGGCTGCGGAAACGTTGATGCCGCAGGCCCGGGCCTGGTTGTCTACTCCCACAACATCAAGGTGGGCGAAGGTGACCTGGCAGCCGAGGAGGAGCAGATCCGCTCGGCTGATCCCGACGTGGTCATGATCCAGGAGGGTGGCCTGGCGTTCATCGCCGACCTGGAAGCTCGCCTGGGTGACACCTATCCCCACGTTGCCCGCTCCCGATCCGACAAAAAACTTGCCATGGCCGTCTTCAGCCGATGGCCCCTCGATGACGTGGTCGACACCACCGGCCTGGACTGGACCCAGAACCCCGTGCTGGTGATGACGGTCGACTCACCGTTCGGCCTGGTCAGATTGGCCAACGTTCATCTCAGCGCCCCTCGTGGCCGATCGCTTGCCGGACGCTGGCAATCGGAGTTCGAGACGCTGGCGGTCAACACCGACGGCGCCGATCTGCTCGTCGGCGACTTCAACTCCTCCCCGGCCCACCGCCAGTTTCGAGACCTACTGGCGACCGGCTACGACGACGCCCAGGCTGAGGTCGGTTGCGGCTTGGGCTTGACCTGGGCTCCGCTCGGACGGGGCCCGTCGCTGCTGCATCTTGACCACGTGTTGACCCGCCACCCTTTGGCCGCGCAGGAGATCAGCGTGTTGGGTCGGGCCGGGAGTGACCACGCCGCCATCCTCGCCGTCGTTACGTCGGCGTCGGCGTCGACCCCGGCACCGTAGGGTCGAGCGGCTTCGGAGCGCTGGCCGCTCGTTGGAAGAGCCCGGCCCAAAGGAACGATTCGCCGAACGTCTCACCGTCCTCCGGGGCCTTGCTCATGCGACGGAGCTGGATGTTCTTCAGCCAATCGAAGGTTGTGCGCAGCTCGTTCTCGGTGTAGCCCAGGCCTCCAAACAGGCTTCGCTGGTCGTAGAGATCTTCGTCGCCGAGCTCAGATCCCATCGAGCCAGCGGCGAAGCAGGCCAGCCCGAAGCTTCCACCAGGGGCCAGACTGTTCTCAAGCAGAGATCGATAGCTGATCCGTCGGTGCGGGGGTAGATGATGGAAGCAGCCGGAGTCGTAGACGAGGTCATAGGAGCCGCTCGGAGGCTGCCACCCGAAGATGTTCTTCTGCACGAAGTTCACGTCGACCTGCGCCTCTGCGGCGCGCTCGCGAGCCCAATCGAGTGCCGTTGGCGACAGATCCAGCGCGTCAACCGTGAAACCCCGCTGAGCCAGCCAGATGGCATTGCGGCCGGGACCACAACCGAGATCGAGGGCACGCCGGTTCGGCTGAGCGGGGAGCAGGTCGGCTTGATGCCACTCGACCAGTGAGTCGTCGGGAGCCAGACGAAAGAACGGCACGTCCCGTTCGCGGTCGCAATAGAAGTCGTTCCACCAATCGGCCCCGACCTCGGTCCATCGGTCGGCGTCGTCGCTGAAGAACGAGTCGAGCAGGCGGAGCACATCTTCGACGGTCTGGATGGTGCGGGACATGGTGACTTTTCTACCCGTGCTCGACGCCACTGCTACTCCGCAGCAGGAACGGTTTGACGATGGCGGCGATGGTGTCGGGGCGTTGGCGAACCAGGCCATGACCGGCGTGGGGGACGACGACGAGTCGGCCGTTGGCGAAGGCCGGTAGCGCCCGTCGGCTTGATATCAGGTTGGGGTCATGGTCGCCGGTGGCGATCAGGGTGGGACCGCGGACCTGGCTGACGAAGGGCATCAGGTCGGGGTGCAGGCGGGTGGCGGCCATGGCCTTTGTCGCCTCGTCGGGGTCGTCGTGGTGGTTCCAGCCCTCGGGTTTGGGAGCCTCGGTGATACCGGCCGCTTCTCGGGCGGCGGCTGCCCCTCGGGCTCCGGCTCGTTGGGCATCGGGGTCGGCGGGGTCGATGGCGAAGTCGCTCAGTACCAGGCGAGCCACCCGCTCGGGATGGCGGGCTGCTGTTACCAGCGCCACCCTGGCTCCCCACGCCATTCCCCACACCAACATGGTGTCGACACTGAGGTGGTCGGCCAGTGCGATCAGGTCGTCGGCGTAGCGCTCGAAGCGATAATCGTCGGCCGGACCGGGGCTGCTACGGCCGGTGCCCCGCACATCATGGCGGACGACCCGCAGCCCGGGTTGGAGTAGGCCCACCACGTTGTCCCACACTCGGACCGTGCAAAACGCCCCGTTCACGGTGAACAACGTCGTCGGCCTACTGTGATTGCCCTGGCCTTGGCCGTCACCGGGCCCGCTTCCCCGGTCCAACCCATCGACATCGATCTCGACGTGCAGCGCGGCGCCCTCGACCGGTACCCGTTCAGTCCTCGTAGTTGCCGCCCCACTCATGAGAATGAGCCGTGCCGGCCCTCGCCGGCAGCAAAGCGGCGCGCCCCCTCGCGGGTCTCGCCGCTCTTGATCGTTTCCCGGCCCAGCAGGGTTTCGTGGCGTAGAGCATCGGTCAGGGACTGGCCCCACTGCTCATACGACGAGCGCCGATCTGAGCGCAGACAGCGTTGGGGGAACCCGGCGATGTCGTGGGCCAGGCCGATGGCGGCGTTCAGGGCCTGGCCCGGCTCGACCACCCTGTTGGCCAGACCCATGCGGTAGGCCTCTTCGCCGTCGACCCCACGGCCGGTCAGGATCATATCGTTGGCGTGGCTCTGGCCGATGAGCCGGGTCAGGCGGATCGTGCCCCCATCCACCAGAGGCACTCCCCAGCGACGGCAGTACACCCCGAACACCGCATCGCGGGCCGCCACCCGGAGATCGGCCCACACCGCCAACTCCAGCCCACCAGCCACCGCGTGACCCTCGACGGCGGCGATCACCGGCTTCGACAGCAGCATCCGGCTGCAACCCAACGGACCGTTGCCGTCGATGTTGACGGCCAGGTTGTTGTCACCACCGGCCACGGCCTTCAGATCAGCCCCGGCGCAAAACGTGCCCTTGGCCCCGGTGAGCACCGCCACGTTCAGATCACGGTCGGCGTCGAACCAGCGGAACGTCTCAGCCAGAGCGTCGGCCGTTTCCCCATTGACGGCGTTACGCACCTCGGGCCGATCGAGGGTGACGATCAGCACCGATCCGTCGACTTCGGCATGAACGGTCATCGGGTACTCCTCGGGGCAAACCAGGGCGGGCGGGCCGGGCCACGAGCGGTGTCGACCACCACCCCAGAGATGGGCTGTGTTGCGAACCGTAGCCCTGGGGGTCCTTCCGCGCCTGTTGTTCGCCATGGTCGCCCCCCGCCGCCAACTCGGCCCCGCCGTCGGTGGCCTGCACCGTCGGGTGTTTGCCAGCTCCTCGCAGCCGTCGACCCACCTCACCTAGTGTCGGGTCATGGAACAGCGACCACTGGGCAACACCGGACTCACCACCTCGGCCATCGGTTTCGGCACATGGGAGATGAGCACCACCATGTATGGCGATATCGACGTTGGCGATGCCGGCCGGGCCGTGGACGCCGCCATCGATCGCGGCATCACCCTGTTCGACACCGCCGAGGTCTACGGCCCCTTCCACAGCGAACGCTTACTGGCCAAGGCGCTGGGCAAACGACGGGACGACGTCGTGCTCGTGACCAAGGTCGGCTTTGCCTACGACGGCGACAAGGTCACCGGTCTCAACTCAAAACACGACTACGTGATTGAACGCACCGAGGCCGCCCTCGAACGTCTGGAAACCGACGTGATCGACCTCATGTTGATCCACTGGCCCGATCATGCCACCCCCATGGAGGAGCCGATCACCGCCCTGGAACAACTGCGGGAAGCGGGCAAGATCCAGGCCTACGGCGTCTCCAACTTCAACGTCGAGATGATGGAGGCCACCAAGTCTCACGGCATGATCGCCGCCAACCAGGTCGGCTACCACCTCTTTGACCGGCGCATGGAAGCCGAAGTGCTGCCCTGGTGCGCCGCCAACCAGGTTGGCTTCATGGCCTACGGCAGCCTCGGCTTTGGCCTGCTGACCGGTGCCTTTGGAGTCGACGTTACCTTCGCCGACAACGACTGGCGCCGCCGGGGCACCGCTTTCGGCCTGCCCCTATTTCAACGGGAGTCACTGGAGAAGGAGGTGCGCGTGGCCGACCGCCTCAAGGCCTTGGCCGCCGAGGAGGGCAGGTCACTGCCCCAGATGGCCCTGGCCTGGGTGCTGAGCAACCCTGCAGTGTCGGTGGGCCTGGTCGGCATGCGCAATGAGACCGAGCTCGATGAGAATGTGGCAGCGGCTGAATGGCGCCTCTCCGATGAGTTGCGGGCCGCCATCGACCAGGTATTTGTCGACGAAGACGTTCCGACCTACGTCGACCACCCTCAGGAGCTTCACCCTTTTTAGTCAAATAGGGCCATGTATCATGATGAAGCAACAAGCATATATCATGGTCTGATAGCGGATATCAGTCGCTACCATCCACCTCGAAACATATTGAAGGTGATCGTGCGGCGAAGGTCCAAACGGGGAGTTGCTCCTACTGATGCATCTTCCTCCTCAGGATAACTTCGATCACCAGCGAATGGGTGGACGGTCTTCAATGAAGAAGACCATGAGAACGACCTGAGGACATCTATGACGGGCCAAGCCGATTTCAGCTGGTATCAGCAATATTTCGAGCAGATTGTTGAACGAATCGGTGGTGTTGTGAAGGGCAAGCCCGCTGAGATCGGGATCGTTGTCCAGGCCGTACTGGCTGGTGGCCATGTACTACTGGAGGACAACCCCGGCACTGGTAAGACAACGTTGGCCAAGTCGATCGCCAACTGTATTTCTGGTAGCTGGAAGCGAATCCAGTTCACACCCGACCTTCTCCCGGCCGACGTGACCGGGAGCAACTTCTACAATCAAAAAGAGGGTGTATTCAACTTCCGCCCGGGACCCGTCTTCGCCAATATTGTCCTGGCCGACGAGATCAACCGGGCCTCACCCAAAACCCAGAGTGCCCTTCTCGAGGTGATGGAGGAGAGCCAGATTACCGTTGACGGCTCGACCTACCCAGTTCCGTTGCCGACTGGTGGCGAGACGCCGGGTGGCCCGAAAGCCCCGTTTGTTGTCTTGGCCACCCAGAATCCGATTGAGCAGGCGGGGACCTATCGTCTGCCTGAAGCACAGCTCGACCGGTTCATGGTCAAGGCCAGTCTCGGCTACCCCAACGAGGACGCTGAGATCGAGATGCTGCGTTCGGTCGGGGGTGGCAAGAAGCCGTCCGACATCGAACCGTTGCTCAGCGTCGAGCACATCGGGGCCATGATCGAGTACGCAACACGAGTCCACGTCAGCGACGCCATCCGTCGCTACATCGTGCAACTCGGTATCTACACCCGGAACGAATTTCGCGACCTGGTCGATGTGGGCGTCTCGCCCCGGGGTTCGGTGGCCCTGATGTCCATGGCCCGGGCTGCGGCCGCCTGTGGTGGGGTGGATAGCGTCCGGGTCGACCACGTCGATCAAGTTGCCCCTTATGTCCTGGCTCATCGTCTGGTCTTGACGCCCAAGGCCGAACTCGAGCGCGTCTCGCGCCGCGATCTGGTGGTCGAAGCGCTTGGCGTAGTGGGAAAGCCCGAACCCATTCGTTCATGACCGGTCGCGGTCCGCTGAGCCTGGTTTGCGGTCGTTGGCGGGTCCGGTGACTACCCCATTGCCCGCCTTGCCCACATGGTTGGTGCCATCCACCGCCCCGGGATCGTCGGCCACGGTCTGATCACGTTCGAGGCCGGGGCCCCACCCGGGATGGCAACGGTCCAGCGGTGCCAATCGCCAACCCCAACACTGAATCTGTCGACGGATGGTCCCTTCGTGGGGGGAGCGTGCGGTCATGGTCAGGGGTGTAAGTACATGGACGCGTCCGGCTCGAACCGGCCGGCACCGAACGACCTTGGCGCCGATGTTGCGACTTCGTCAATGCAACCGTCAACAAATCTGTTGTTTGTCCACTCGGTTTGGTTTTGTCGCTACCGGCCGTAATTCAGGTGAAGGTGCGTGTAGAAGCTTGGCGCGCCACGTCGTAACAACTGATGATTTCCAAAGTTTTGGCGGCTGGAAATGTGATGGCGCTATGATCGGCCCCAAATTGGGGAGTTGTCCCGATTTCCACTTAGTCTCTGCGGGCCTACCCTTGTCAATGTTGTTCGAAGCTGGTGCTGGCCAGTGAGTTGAAGAGGAGATAAGTTTGTGTTCGAATGGAGCAAGGTGTATGGCCAGGCATGTCCAAGCAGAAGCATCCTCATCCAAAGATCGAGTTCAAGGACTGTACGACTACTTGAACAGTCTACGTGGCATGTTCGCGGGCCAAGCGGCAGCAACGTTCGACAGTGCATTCAGCGACTGGAAGCAGGGCGCAGATCAGATGCTCGGCGGGTTTGATCAGCTTGATGAATTCCTCAGCCAGGCGGTGTCGACCATTGAGGTTGCCGACCATCAAATCGTCGGCCAGTCGCGCTGAGCCCTGGGGTTAGGGGTTGTACCAACTAGTTGTCATGACGGGAA
>Ga0316190_10003354_pt1 | contig 11633 bp, 15 predicted proteins | sample Eddworburrow2_MG_FD_204929 | JGI IMG/M metagenome (GOLD analysis project Ga0316190, IMG submission 204929) | Coastal sediment microbial communities from Maine, United States - Eddy worm burrow 2 | ecosystem: Environmental > Aquatic > Marine > Coastal > Sediment | place: USA: Maine | collected... | reverse complement strand
CTTTGGGTTTTGGCATTCACAATCACTTCAACGGACTTTTCGAGGTCAGCAGATTGATCGACATAAAGATGGCAGACTCCAATTCCTCCCGTAATCACGGGGATCATGCTGTTTTCGCGACAGAATTGATGAAGTTTGGCACCACCACGTGGAATAATCAAATCAATGTGTTGATGAAGCTGCAAGAGCTCTTTCACATGTTTGCGATCGGAATTGTCAACAAACTGAATGGCATCGGCGGGAAGTCCGGATTGGACTAAGGCGTTTCGAATGGTATGAACCAATTCCTGATTGGTCCGGATTGTTTCCGACCCTCCTCGTAAAATCACACAGTTTCCGGTCTTGATCGCAAGAGCCGCGATATCCAAGGTGACATTGGGGCGGGATTCATAGATAACGCCCAAAACGCCAAGGGGAACCCGCTGTTTACAAACGGTCAATCCATTTGGCAGGGTGTGTGCGTCAAATCTTTCACCCACAGGATCTTCTAATTCAATCACGCGGTCGATATCTCCGCAGATGCTGGTCAATCGGCCTTGAAGAGATAAACGGTCAATCATAGAGTGGATCATTCCCTTAGACTCAGCTTGGTCGATCTCGTATTGATTGGCTCCGAGAATGCGATCATGGTCCGTTTCAAGTAAAGTGACGATGGCTCTTAACGCTTCATTTTTCTGGTGCGTTGAGGCGCGAGCCATTTTCTTGGCGGCATTTCTAGCGTTCTGTCCCATTTCTTCAATCATGGTGTCCTCCCGTAATGACCATATTATCGCGATGAATCACTTCTGGTCCAAAAGTGTATCCCAAAACTCGTTCAATTTCATTAGAATGTTGTCGTTTTATCTGCTCAATTTCTTTGCTGGCGTAGTTAGTTAACCCAACACCCAGTATTTCATTCTTTTCATAAATTTCAATCAACGCTCCCCGTTCAAAGGATCCCTGAAGGCCAGTAATCCCAACAGGCAAGAGGCTCGCGCCACTGCTGAGCAATTTATTTGATGCGCCATGATCCACCTCCACGCGTCCTTGCGGCTTTTCAGACAGGAGCCATCGTTTTCGGCTTTCTCTGGGCGAGGTGATGGCAGTGAATCTGGTGCCGATCATTTCTCCATCTGCCAACTTGATCAACACGTTGGGGGTTTCCATCGAGGTGATTTCTGTTGGTGTTCCGCTGTGCGATGCGAGTTGGGCAGCGGTGATTTTTGTGGCCATGCCACCGGTCCCAAACTTTGTCGATGAATCTTTGGCAGCTTCAACCACTTGATCATCAATGGACTTAACGAGACGAATTAATTGGGCATCGGATTGACTACGCGGATCTTTGTCATAAAGGCCATGCTGATCCGTCAGAATGACAAATAGGTGAGCGGCGATCATATTTGAGATATGTGCGCCAAGGTTATCGTTATCTCCTACAAAGCTATGCTTGGTGGCGACCGGGTCATTTTCGTTAACGATGGGAAGGATTTCGTGATCGAGGAGTGCATGGATCGTATCGCGGACATTCAGATAGGGGGATCTTTGCGAAAAATCGCTTCGTGTGAGGAGGATTTGACCGACGTGAATATTGTGCTCTGCAAAAAGCTCTGACCATAGCTGCATCAGGCTTACCTGCCCCACAGCCGAAAACATTTGTTTTGAGGGGAGTGATTTCTCGAGTTCGGTTGAGGACATGATATCAAGACCGGCGGTATGAGCACCGGAAGTGACCAGAACAATTTTGATCCCACGGCGATAGAGCAAGGCAATCTGCCGGGTGACCTCTACCATCGCCTCGCGGGATAAGTGGGGTGTTCCGTTGGTCAGGGTGCTTGTTCCGAGCTTGATGACCATCCGGGTAATGGCTGACATCAGATCCCTCCTTTCCCCGAGATCTTACTAGAATCGCTTGATTGAGGAAAGACCTCATAAACAAAAAAATCTCTGTAGTTGATCGCATAAATTCAAGCTTGTAACATCGACGGCAATGAAATTTACTTGGGGACAACGTGATGACTAAACGACTTTTCCTTCCACATTTGATCAGATGCAAAAAGATACGAAAAATACTGGACATCTTACGCTCCTGAAGAATACACTCCGCTATCAACTTACAATAGATACACACCGAATGGTGAGTTAAAGCAAGTTACTACATATGATTTAATTGATCCTAGACGCCTACCCCATCAACATAATTTTGATTATGGACTGGACTATCCCAGGCCAAAGGGAAAAAGAAGTGGTCATTTACCAATAAATGAGTAAATAATAATGATTAAAATTAAGTCGCAAACTCAATTTGATGAGATCTCATCACACATCACGTGGGAAGATGCTTTTGTAAAGGAAATATATTGTGTGTCTCCCTCCTATATTCATGATAACGGGGCTATTATTGCATCTAACTCAGCCCCCGCCGTTCTCCTAAATATTTGCACGCCTTATGACGAACACTTGGGCATCGAATTTTTTTTTTGACGGAGTTGAGTATTTGAACTGTTTTTTTAAAACAGAACTGGTACCCGCCTGTAATATAGGTCCTTCAAGCATAGAATTTTTTTTTCAAGGCAGTAATTCTTCCGATATTAAAGCTAACGGATTATGGTGCCAAGTATTAGACGAGGACCATATAGGGCGGAAATTAAAATATGGAAAGCAGCAAATCTTCGATTCAGGTGGATTTTTGAAGCCCATTCAAGAAGAGGAGATTCCATAAATGTCGAATAAACTTGATGCAATTTTGTGGTTGCAAAAATGGTACTATAGTAATTGCGATGGAGATTGGGAGCATGATCGTAATATTGTTATTACGACAATTGACAATCCTGGATGGTCGGTCACTATAAAACTAGAAGGAACAACTTTAGAAAATGATCAGTCTATTGAGTATTATATTGATAACACAGAGTTAGATTGGTATGACTGTCGACTAAAAGATAATATTTTTATGGGTGATGGTGGACCTAATAACCTTTTAGATATCATTAGCATTTTTAAACAATGGGTTGAAGAAGATGATTGCAACTGAATCACCAGTTAAATTTTGATTATGGACTGGATCATCCCAAGCCAAAGGGAAAAAGAAGTGTCATTTACCAATAAATGAGTAAACAAGGAATAAGAATTCTAGATAAAGAAAATATGATTGTATCTGTAAAGCTAGGAGATTTTATTGATGAAATCAATAATGGAGAGTCTTTCTACTGGTCTATTTTATATTTGTATGCCACGGGTGATCTTGGAGAAAAAATGTCAATGCCCGTCTTTGAAACAAGTATAAATGAGGCCCCCTCTGGACTTGCTCTTACTTGGTCGGAATTGCAAGAACTGTCGAATAAATTTTGGGATCTAATGGATATTTTGATCATTGGATGTTCTGAAAAAAATCAAGTGAGGCGATATTCCAGTGAAAAGGAAATGTGTGAATCCTGTGATGTCGTTATCAATAAGTTTGATAGCAGCTATTGGGAAGTCTTTGCAAAGAATCCAACGCTTATTGAAAAATTGGCAAATAAATTCATTGATATTCGGTATCTATCCACCGATTGATACAGTCCTGCAAAAAAAACACTTTCATCAATACAGCTTTATCAATGGTGTCAAGTTAAGTACACGTGGGGTCAGGCCTGACCCCACTCACGCGAGAAACGTCAAAATTTTCTCTTAACTTGACACCATTGACAGCTTTATCTGGAAGATATCAATGCACATATTATAAATAACGGAAAAGAAATTTATGAATAACTCTTTGACTTATAAAGAAGGCTATCTTGCTATGATTTGCTTCTTAGAGAAAATCTTCCATCAAACAAAATCGGAAGATATCGGATCCCTTCTTGGTGATTTGCAATTACTTGAAGACGGTTGCTCGATGGATCCTTCTTCATGGAAAGATTGGGAGGACTGTATTGATTCAATCAAATATTAAGTTTAATACTTCGGGGAAAGTTTTATCTGGAAAATACAAAAACTGGTACATCTTTATTGAAGATGAAACAAAGGATGATAGTGGATATACCATGTATCTAACTCGTGAAAAGGATATTCAGAATAATTCAGAAGGTTATGATCTATGGTTTTATAACCAATGCGAGCTAGAGGCAAATTTTCAAGAATATTCGCCAGTTCAATGGTTAGAAAGTTAATGCAGGCACGGCCCCTTTCATTTAGATTGCTTACAAAATAGTCATTAGCAAAAATCAGGGCAAATATATCGCAAAGACGTACCGAAAAGATAAGGAATATTATGAGAATTCTAGATGAAAAAAAAGACTGTAAATTAGATCGTATATGCATATTTTTAACAAACTCCGAAGTAATTGAATTACGAGATAGTTTGTCTGAAATTATTGAAAATCCAAATCATCACAGTCATATTCCTAGTAACGATTTTTTCAAAGAAATTACGGTTTGTATTTATGACGCTGGCAATTTATCAAATTTCAACGAAAGATCAAAAAAACTAATTTTGGAAGATGATTAAATTGTTAACTTAAATAAGGAATTTCCAAAATGAAACAACAAATGTGTCCTATAGTTTGGTTGCAAGATTGGTATTATGGCCAATGTGACGGAAATTGGGAACATGATCGCAATATTACAATTACAACGATTGATAATCCCGGCTGGTCAATTACCATCAAACTTGAAGGGACAACCCTAGAAAATCATAAATTTGTTGAAATAAACACTGAGATTAATGAGTTGGACTGGTTTTATTGCCGTATTAAAGATAGCATATTCAAGGGTGCTGGTGGTCCTAATAACCTACTAAATATAATAGAGGTTTTTAGACAATGGGTTGAAGAAGAGGTTTGCAACTGAACCACCAGTTAAGTTTTGACCAGTAAAGAGGCCGTGAATAAGGACTGAGAATGAGAATACTCGATGATGCATCTGATAATAGAATAAACCAGGTAAGTATTTTTCTTACCAAGCAAGAAGCTCTTCAATTTCTAGGTTATGTAGAACAGCTTTTAGAAGACCCAAATACTCATCACAGTCACCTGTCAAGTGAAGATTATCAAAAAGAGATAACTATTAGTCTGTACGACTTGAATGACTTATATTCATTTCATCCTCGAGCCAAAAAACTAATACTTGAGGACGAGTGAAAGGGCCGCCCAGATACTTACTCAAACCGGACTATTCTTTGTGCAATGGTCGTGAAAATTGTCATCAGATTAGCGTATCGTTAAACTGAGGGCTTTCTTCGCCCCTTGTTTTATCCCGTGGGTATCGGTCTTTCTGCCCCCGAAACGAACAAATTTGGAGTATTTTAATGCACAAAAATGAAAATTTACAAATTTGTAGAATTTGTGGACTTAAGCAGCCAGACTTACCATGGGGAGTTGACGAAAACACTCCAACTTTTGATTATTGTTATTGCTGTGGTGTAGAGTTCGGATATCAAGATTCCAATATTGATGCTATTCGAAAATATAGAACAAAATGGATTAGAGAAGGAGCGGTTTGGAATGAACCGGAACAGAGACCATCAAACTGGTCACTTGAAGAGCAACTAAAAGATATTCCCGAAAAATACTTATGAAAGAGGCTCTTTTCAATGCAGGCGCTAGTAGACACTACACTTATCTAAAGTCTGCGTAATGAAATATATAAAATACGAATACAGCAATAATGAAAGACGTTTAGTCATCGAAGAGGACAAAGTTGGTTATTTCTTATACGTATATAGTGATCCCCAAACAGACGCCGCCGATCAAGATCATTTATTAGACGATCTTGAAATGAAAGGGGCCGTGAAAGGGGCCGTGAAAGGGGCCGTGCCTGCATTAGGCATAACTATTGTGAAATTGATTTTTTTCACACATAGAACATGATTGATTGACCATTCTTTCAGTGGTCTCCGCTAAGGGGTATAAACAGCTTATCCGTTAAGGATTGTACAGGATCATTCCCTTAGCTTTTTCAAACACTTATGCCTAATGCAGGCACGGCCCCTTTCACGGCCCCTTTCACGGCCCCTTTCACTAGAATCGCTTGATTGAGGAAAGACCCCTTTCACTCTACATGCGCTGATCATGGACCATCTCGTAGAGCCTTCTTCCAGTGGGTCCCCGGTATCCAACATCGCGGAGCCACGCTGACATTCCGTAATTCCATCGCTTGCGGCAACTATATGTATAGAAAAAGTCTAAAGGCATGCTAATCCCAACCCCTTTATCAAAATAGGTAGATCCATTGACCATATCGTGCCCATTGGTACGGGTATACCAACCAATAAACTGCAATCCATTAGCAAAATAGCGAGTCACTTCGTACCGGATTCCTGCATCGCGCGCAAGGAACTGTCCGACGCTCATTTTAAGTCCGAGTTGCAATTCCCGACTGTCATAATATAAGTCGACAAAGTACTGATATCCGGTGAACTTGACAAAGGTAGGGGTGAACCCAACAAATTTTCGAATATCATCCGAGAAACCTATGCCGGTCACATTTCGTTTTTTGAGGAGAGCCGCTTCGAACCCTACCGCAAATGGGGAATCAACAGGATAATAAAGAATCTCGCCCGCGACTCCTCCGTAATTCTGAGCAAAGTGTCCTATGGATCCTCTTGTAAACCATCCATTAGAAAAATTGCCGCTTTTCTGAAGGTACATCTGGTCCACCGTTAACCCTTTATTCTGGTAGTAGCACACGATATCAGTATGGACGTTGATCAGCTGGGAGGGATTTAGGCGGTCGACCCCGATTAAATCAGTCAATTTTGTGACTCCAATCCACCCTAGCTGAAATGAGTAATACAAATCGCCGGGCAAATATCCAGAAATTCCAGCAGAAAGACCCAAGGCATATTTAAATTTTCCTGTTGTACTTCCAAAAAAAGTGTGCACTTTTGGAGAGCAGTCAAAACAATAAAGGCTCCGCTCTTCTTCAAAAATGGTTTGGGTTTTACAACGATCAAACCTGGTCACGTCATGAATAGGGGAAATTAATTCCAGTTCTGCATCCCCAATATAATGGTGAGAGTACATGCGCAGGAAAGAGGTGTGGTAGTGATATTCTTGTATGGGGCAACCCTCTCCTTCAAGAACGACCACCACCTTGTCGACATTATCGGGCGCCAAACTGGAGACAAGGTGATTTAACCGGCAGCGCACTTGCCGCTCAAACAGGTAACGGCAATTGTAAATTTTGAGACGCAGTATTCTTCTGCAGCAATCATCGTGTGTCAACCAAACACCAAGCAGCTGGAATCCTTGAGCTCTTAATGCGTATAAAAAATCTTGTGCCACGACCTCTTCCGGTCGTAGGATTCCAATCTCTTGATAATTTTTTGGGGCTGTATAGGGGAGTGGGTCGTCAATTTTAGGAAGGAACCCTTTCGTGTAACCAAAATTATAGGTGGCGGATATGGCAAAAGAATACTCTTCACCCCGTACGTAGCTGCCCATAAAATCGAAAGCGTCCCACATCCGATACTTAAACCCATAATTAAATTTTGACGATTGATTTCGTCCATCGGGATGGGGTTCCCGTTCCGGGTTTTTGTAGTCTATGGAATCATATTCAACATTGAGTGCAAGATTTCTGACCGGGGAGCAATCCCAATGCCCAAGGGGAAACCAAGTCAATCCACCAAACCACTGCTTAATGCGGCCACTTCCGTACCCAAAGCTAAACTCTGCATTCAGCTTAGGCATCACTTGCGTCAACACAAAATATTGTGATTCGAATCCTTTTGTTCCGATGAAGTCATCCCAGCCGATGGCAATTCCGGGGAGGAGGTAGTCGGAATCTTCCGGCCGAATCAATGCCAACTTGAAATTGGCGCCCTTGTCGGAGAATTCACCAAATCCCATGTGTCCAAAAACGGGATCTAAGATTCCAGAAAAAACGCGGTAGTTGGTGGTGAGTTCCAAATTTTCGTACAGTTGGACACGGATATTCCAATTTCGGTAAGGGGGAACTTGGGAATATCCCAGGCCGATTTCCCCTTCTTCGCCCATTAGGGCAGAGGGCATATTGATGTACCCGCCCTGGAGCGTATTGTTGTATGTGGTCGGAAATCGATAGCTCAGTTGACGATTGACCTGATCGACGACCAAAAGGTCGTTCAACAGGTCGCAATACTCTCCTTCAGAAGCATTGAGGAGTGTAATCGCGGTCAACAGGAGTAGGAAAAGAGAGTAAAGCCATTTCATGATCAATCAATGACGGCATTATAGCTGAGAAATCATAAAATGAGAAGATGCGCCTTTAGTTATTTTTGGCAACCCGACTAGTGGGGAAAGCTTGGGATTGAACGCACAGCGCTTCAACGCCATAACTTCCAAAAAAATATTCAATACGATCGCTGTTCAGTCTTGGTTTGAGTAGGAAGACAATATCTTCTTGGATGGGTGGAGCGGCATGAGAAATGCCAAGTAAAAGACACAATGCAAAAAAGTATTTTTTCATAATAACCCACCTGTTTTTCAGTCTAGGCTAGCAAGTGTCATCAATCATCACAATGAAAATTTTTCTATTGACTGTGCCGATTGCAAAAAGTAAAGTGATAGGCTTTACCGGAGGATTTTTATGCAACTTGATCCGAATACGGCACTTTCAGCACTCAACGACATGCAATCGTTGATCTACAAAAAAAGAACATTCATCACAAGGGGGACTAAACAATTAGGAAAAAGGGACATTCTATACTTGGAATTCATGCAAAAAAATGCAACAAACCTTCCCGATTCATTGATTAGTCTGTTTGGTCATATGATTGAATATAATAAAGGCGATCGAGCTTACAAAGAAATTGTGGCTGCTGCTATGGATCCGTCTGGAGAGCTAAAAACGAGTTTTGCCAAGGATATGTTACCTATTCTGATAAAAGAATGCATAGGCACCGGAAAAGTAAGAAAAGTCACCCCTTATATAAAGGCTGTAGCTGATGAAAAGCAGAAAATTGAGCTGATTGATGCATTCGGAATTGAGATTCTTAGGGCGGGATATTTTGATGAAATGCTAGAGCTTTATCGTTCTGTACCTGATATGCCAACTTATGATCATCAGGAGCTGTGTCGACAGTTGGTCTGTGCTGGTGAATGTATGATTGCTTTAAAACTCATTGAAACAATCTCTGGTGAGAAAAAAAGAGAATCTATGTTGAATGGGGCTATTGCCGCGGGATTCTCACGGCTCTCAAGAAAGAAGGTTGGTCCGTCAGATTTTCGAGAGTTTCTAGAAGTTTTATTCGAGAAGGGATATTCGGATAAATGTATAAACATAGCCATTGAGCTGGTGGAGGTAGAGAGTCAAAGCAATCTTTCATTGAAAATGATTGCGAAAGTCCTGATTGAACGGGGTGAGTATAAAAGAGCGTTGAAGCTGACATGCACCCATATTGGGAAGACAACGTTTAAAGAGCTTAGTGCCCAGTTATTGAAGGAAAGAGACTATGAGCACGCCATTTGTGTGTTGGGTGCCATTCATGACCCTAAAGAAAGAAAAGAAGCGTTAGAAGAGCTTGCGTTAAAATTTCATAGTTTTGGGATGACCAAATTTGGAAATGATGCTGAAGCCTTAATCAAGGAGTTTAGATGATCAGCAATATTCTATCAGGTTTTGGCCTATCAACAGTTTCTGTGAATTTAGAGGTATGCGCACGCGATCGGCATGAATCCGATAAACATGATTCACCATTTGTCTACTTATCCTCGAACCCTGACGAAGTTCTTGATCTCCCCCGTGAATTGGAGGTCTTGGAGTTAAATTCAGATTATACCGGCGAGAAGTACCACCCATCTCTCGAGAAATTATATGAGCAAATCAGTCAACTCCCGAATCTTCATACACTTGATGTCTATGGGTGTTTAAACTTTTCAGATAAGGAATTTAAATATTTAAGTGGGTTGAAAAATCTTAAGGTATTGAATGTATTTAGGTGCAATGTCGAAGGTTCGGGCCTCTCATTTCTTCCCGACAGCATAGAGAAACTCAACGTGCGTGTGATGCCCGAATATCTTCACCTTTTGAAGCGGTTTTCAAGGCTTGAGTTATTTCAGCCTTGTGGCAGGGCCCTACAGCCTGAATGCATGAAGCTAATAGCTCAGTGTACTCAATTAAAAGAACTCATAATTGATGGTCATGGCCGCGGTATGTTTACTGATGAAAGTGCAGAGCATCTGCCCGCTTTTAAACAACTTGAGTCACTGACTATTTACCATAGTACAAATTTTTTTCACGAAGGCCTTGAGCATGTCGCGAAGATTGATTCACTCAAAAATCTTGTGCTTAACATGTTACCCATTGGGAAAAAGGGAATTTCACATTTGTCATCCTGCTTAAATTTAGAGTCGCTAAAAATTATCAGTTGTGGTGATTACGAGGATGAAAGTATCAATGATGAAAGTATCGGCTCCCTGAGTGTCCTTCCATCTTTAAAAAAACTCGAAATATCTAACCTTGATTTTACATCAAACATTTTTTCTGTATTGTCTGAATTCCCAGCTCTTAAAGATGTCACTATCGAGGCTTATTTTGATAATGCGACGAAGCTTCAGGGGAAAAACTGGGGAAAAAGCCAGGGCGTCAATATCGAGTATAAGTGAGGTTACTCCAGAACTTCTTGAGCGTATGACTGTAAACCGTTGCGGACAATGTCCACCATCTCCATCTTCGATGGACAGACAAATGTCGCGGGGCCAAAATCTTCTGGCGCGACCTCCAACAACCCATAATCCTCAGCCATGTCATAATCCTCGGCCATTACAGCTTTGACAAGCTGCATCGTGGGGATTCGCATCGGCATGATACTGTCGTATGGCTGTCCAATGACGAATCCACGGTGTTCACCATGATTACTTGTGTTGAATTGATATTCCCGTTTGGAATTGTCCAAATGACCCGACAAATAGGTCTTGCTGGCTGTATACTTATCAATTCCTAAACGGAAGAAATGAAGAAATTCACGCGAAACACCCTCTGGAATCACAAGAAATTCAAAATCGTAAAACCCTAAGAAGCCATCTGATTCCACCTTTATTCCCGTGTAGATATTTCCCGAGATGAAGCGCATCACCCCTTTCTCAACACGATTGGCAACCAGATTCTCCACCGGACATCCACGCCGAACGCGGAAATACCCCGTGCGATCTGGAATCACCCCAGGACCTGCAATGCTAATCACTTTTTCCAGGAGCATTCGACCGGTGCGCAATAAATGGCCAATGCAGATCACATCGTATGCGGTGACGGTCCACACGACTTCTTCATGATTTTGGATAGGTGAAATGAAATGGATGTGTACAGAACTGTTGCCGACGGGATGGGGCCCTTCGGCTGTGTGATGTTCCACATTTTTGGCACCTGTGAAGATGTCACATGATGTCCCTTGCTTGTACACAAGGTGCACTTTACTGAACTTTGCCAGAGCATCAAGCCCAACTTGGAAGTCGGTTTCATGTCCCTGAATTTGCATTTCTGGAGGGGGAGCAAAGGGATTTGTATCGATTGCTTTGACAAAGATGGCTCGCGGCTCGCGACCAGGATCAGCCAGCTGGTCAAACGGCCGTTGGCGAATATGGGCAAAGAGTCCCGACTCTTTAAACCGCTCCTTTAGATCTTCGCGGGAAGCAGAGGCAACATCCATTGGCGGAAACTCATGGATCTCTTCGTTTTCCGCCACTTCAATAACAACA
>Ga0316190_10003352_pt1 | contig 11639 bp, 5 predicted proteins | sample Eddworburrow2_MG_FD_204929 | JGI IMG/M metagenome (GOLD analysis project Ga0316190, IMG submission 204929) | Coastal sediment microbial communities from Maine, United States - Eddy worm burrow 2 | ecosystem: Environmental > Aquatic > Marine > Coastal > Sediment | place: USA: Maine | collected... | reverse complement strand
ATAGCCGGCACCACCACAGGCCAACAACATGGCTACTAATCCAAGAATGGCACCACCGATTCGGGTCGAAATATTCATTACTTTGCAGTTCCCTTGCTAAGGCCTAAAAAACATATTCAGGATCAACCTAGCTATCGGTAATTTCAGCGTATATCTTTAAATATTATTAGAGACCGGCTCCCCACAAAAATGACATTAAAAGGTCGTCATGACCTTTTATATGGATGCCAGCAAGGCCATCACCAAATTTACCCCAACAAAACCTGTCACAAACAGAGCCAGACTGATCCGGTCAAAAGACTGCGCAATGGCAAGCTGCGAATCACCCCTGGCAATCCGCGAAGAGAGAACCGAACCCAGCAGAGTCAGGAAAATAGTCACCATGGCCAGGCCATTTGCCATATCAATCAGCGTGACCATGCCCACCCCCGGCAACTCGCTCAGATTGACATAACTACTACCTACTGCGGCAAAGAAGGCGCCCACCCCCAGGCCGAAACGTTCGCCCGATGATGAGCCCAAAATAAAGGCCAGAAAGGCTATCGCCACCGAGGCGAATAAACCCTGAAACATTTTAAAATAAAGTCCCCAGTCGGGACGATCAATCTTAATACCATAGACAATCTGCGAATAGACAGTCATGTGATCCGCTGCCAGACGAGGATCACCACGACTGGTTTTATAGGCGTGAGGTTTGTTGATAATTTCGGCCTCTTTAAGCCGATAAGCAGGCACCCTTACCCTGGAGCTATACTCAGCCCCATACACATCCGGCACATACCTCAACACATGCCATGGGTGATCTCCATCTTCAATGCTAATGGTCAACAGATGATTATCAAGCGGGTAGCGGACCACATTAAAGAACTTGGTGATACGCGCTGAGACCCGATATAAGGCGTAATGCCTGCCATTCTCCGTCACCGCCTCAATCTTTGTTCTGGACTGTATTTCACCATCAATGACCTGAAAGGTTTTACCCGGATCGATAGCATCACTCTGCCAGTTAAACCAGATATAAAAATCTACCGTCCAACCTGTCGCCTTGGTGGAAATATCCATAATACGATCGACATAGATGCCCACCCGAACCTCTTCGTAATCATCCGACTCTTCGGCCTTAAGCTCAGAAAAATCCACCTGGGTCTTACCGTCTTCAGTGGCCGTAGGATCCAGACGTTGCTGCTGCCTAACTTCTGAGGCGAGCTTGTCCTCATAGACCTTGTTGCCAGCCAGATAAGCCGTTGCAAGATAGAAAACCAACAATACAGATACCCATACAACAAGGACGTGTCGCCCTTTATTTTCCAAAAATCCCATTTAATAATTCCTATCCCTTTCAAGCCTGCAACTAATAAAACTTCATCACGGTGATCACAAAAAACACCCCTAAAATACTGGGCCAGTACATTGCCTTTGCCAACAAACCATTTTGATATTCGAAGAAGCTTGAGCGCATTCCCAGGGCAAGTCTGAAGGCGTCCATCGGCACCAGAATGATGGTGAAATAAATCACAAAGAAAAAATACTCAAGATAAAAAATCTCACCTGCAGAGATACTCTTACGAATATCTAGATGTGAAAATACCACCACAAAAAATACCGCCACACAAATACTCATGAGCTTGCCGACATCGACATGTTTGGACAACAGCACCACCGCAAACAGTACGATAGAAACAATAATCAACGGCGTCAGGTTGGAGATAAAGGCATCAACAAATACCCGTTTGACACCTATCTCATAATAAAGAGTCGGTAGACTCTGCTGATCAAAATTTTGCCTAACGCCAAAATCGGTATTTTTCTGCGCTGTACGCAGCACAAAATTTGTCTCATTTATCTTCCAGCCGGGCAGAAACACCTCCTGGTCCAAACCCGGTAACAAGGTGGCAGTAGTGAGTTTATAGGCATCCAGATCGGGCACCAGGACGATGTTGCTGTCTGTCGCCAGTGGCAACAGCTGCATGCCCAGGTGTTCAACCTCAAGCGGATATCTTGAATAGTCGATAGGCACACGCAATTCTGCCTGAAACGACCATTGCTGCACCTCACCACCATTGACCAGATAGCTCCCCGTCTTAATCATCTTGGCACTTTTAGATCGGCCAATCTCAACGCCCTTGGCCAGGCCATCTGGATAATCACTGGCATATTTTTGCCACAGCCGCCCCGTCACCAACACATCGTTAGCATTATTGAATTCAATCGCATCGATATAAAGCCCGGTTGGAATATATAGGGGTGGATCGAGCTGCTTGCTTTCACTCGACTGCCGGTAGCTGCTCATCACAGCCCTCAAGGTGGCCTTGTCGGTGACCTTGATGCCTGCGACATTGGTCTCAGGGTGATAGGTCAGGGCCAGATCCCAGATAATACTAATCCCGACTATCAACAATGCAGAGATGATCGCCGTTAGCACCCAAACCTTTACTGGACAGCCAAAACCGGCACGCAACAACAACGCCGCCAACGAGACCAAAAACAGAAAGGTGGTGACAATTATCCAGATAATCTGATGACGCAGGCTATCGACATCAATATCAAGATCACTTTTGATAAAGGTATTCTGCAACGACCAACCTGAAGTCGGTACAGTCTCAAAGATCAGCCAGGATGCCTCACCAGTGGTGGTGCTGACGTGCTCGACTACGCCACCCTGTCCCTTGGCCGCTTTGTCGGCAACCAACAATCTATCCTTATCATTTTTCTGTCGCGCTACATCTTTGATGTTCTGGCGACCTTGCACATATTCGTAATTTGGATGGTAGAGATAGTTACCATCCCGTGTAGTCAAGGCGCCAAATCCGCTTGGACCAATATCCAGTGACTCGATAATATTTTTGATCTGCGCCATAGAGATATCAATGGTGACAACACCATTAGGCTCTTTATTACCTGTCTCGGAATCAGTTGTATAAAACAGCGCCGAGTAGGTAATCATGTAAGTCTTGCCGGCTTCATCCCAATAGGGCTCACTCCAGCGACTCCCCTTGTTCATGGGCTCTACAAACCAGTCATATTCCGGCGTGGTGTAATCATAGACATCTGCCAGCTGTAGAAACTCAAGCTTCCCCTCAGGGCCAGATTTTGAATAGTAGGCGGAATAAAGCCTGACATCCTTATCATAACCATACGGCGCGAAGCTGATGGAGGCACCGAAATAATAGGGATTGGCAGCCAGCATCTCTTTAAGCCGGGCAAGCATATTGTCGCGATCAACTGCAGCAGATGTCAGTTCGCCTGCCAGTGTCTCTGCCGAGACCATGGACTTTCTCAGAATGGCATCTATCTTTGAGGTCGCGTCGACAGTCAGTTGTTTCAAACCGGTCTTGGCCGATTCATAGATGGCATGTTTGTAGTTCAGATGCTGATAAACCAATGCAGCGCAGATCAAAGCAGAGGCGAGACAGACCAGCCAGGTGAGACGGTGGAGCCATTTACTTGCGCGGGAGAGCGATTCGGTTGTTACGTTTGTGTCCATACTACTTATTATTTTCCTACAGATTTAATTCAGCCTGCCCGTTGAAGCTACAACGAAAAGCGTTTCCATTCCGGCGTTTTAGCCTTTTGCCAGCAGATCAATGTACTCACTTACCCTGGCAATACGATAAGCCCCCGGTGGATGCTCGCCATCGGCAGGATCATTGGCCCAGGCAAGGGCCGTGTATTCATCCTTGGTGGGTTTGGACGCTGACAACCAGCGCAGATGTACCCCGGTCAGGTCTGCGCGCACCTCTTCCTCCCAGGCATCAGCATTGGGCTTGGCATCGGTATAGTCCGGTTTGGCTGCCAACAGCTTGGCATCCTTGGCGATGTTTGCTATCGCGCTTTTCATGCCAGGGACGTCTTTTTGCCCTTTAACCATGTGCCCGATTTCATGCATTAGATTCGGCACAAACTCACCGGTATGAATCTGCATCGCTGCCTGTAATCTTGCCGGCAACAGGACGAGGCCTTCCGCACCGCCCCATGAACCCGACAGCATGACATTCGGGGCTTGCAGCTCGTCACCTTGCAGGTCCTCAAACTTTTTACCTGTCAGGTGCTCAATAAGCACTTCCGTGGTTGCCACCTTGATCGCATCTTCATTGATACTTTTGAATTCGTAGTCACCACCGTCAACATTACTTTCCGCATCGGTTACCAGCTTGTCGTATTTCACCCCACGTTGAATCACCCGCTGCAGCGATTGACTGTTAAGCCCTGGCGCCCCGACATCAAGCGCCTTGCGCTGGGTTGTTTGGCGTTGCATGGCCTTTGCCCCCATCACGTCAGCTTCTTTTTCCAAAGCGGCATCATCATTTACATTAACTTTATCCTTCATCTGCATAGTCGGCTTTACCCTACCCTGCTTCTGCTGCACAACATGCCATGCCTCATGTGGCAGATGTTTTTCCTGCCCGGAGGCGACATGTATATCCGTACCCTGCGCATAGGCATGTGCCTGCAATTCTGCCGGTTTTTCTGAGTTGTAATGCACCTTCACATCATCCATGGCATAACCAGAGATATTTTCAATCCCTGCCTTCAGATGATCAGGCAAGCCGGTGTTATTTTCCTGCTGCCCCACGTCAGCCTGCAACTGCACTGGCGTTACGCCAGAGTCGAACTTGCCTTGCAGCAACTCCTCTTCTTCAGGAGTTTGTCGTTGGACAGACTCAAACTTACCCTGTAACAACTCCTCTTCTTCAAGTCCCCCTTGCCGCTGTGTCGTTTCGAACTTACCCTGCAATAGCTCTTCTTCCTCCAGGCCTTCACGCTGCGCCGTTGCAAACTTGCCCTGTAATAATTCATCCTCTTCAATCGTCTGTAATTGAAGCAACTGTTGCGGCTGGTCATTCATCATCTCCGCCAGTTGTCGCTGAGCAACTGCCTCGGGACGGTTATCCACAAATTGAATTGATGCCGGTTGAGGCTGGTGCGACTCTGAATTACTAGAGGCAACGCTTTTAACCTTTCCGTTTTTTTTGTCAGCATAAGATTGCATAAATATATGTCCTTAATTTGGAACTACTTATATTTGACGAAACAACTGTCCCCAGGTGTATTGCCGAAACAGCTATGGCAGCGGTGGTTGATTTGCCTTACTCACATATCGCCATAGCGGAATTCCAGCAGCAATCAAAATCACCAAACCGGCAACAACATCGGCCTTTTCCTTCCAGTAAGGATCACACACCAGTGATATTAAAAAGACCAGTAGAGTGACAAAACCAAAAGCAAGGAAATAGCCAAAATATTGTTTATAAATACCGCGTAGCCTGTATATCCAAATCGCCAGCGCGGCGTACAGCAAGATCAACCCTGCCAACAGATCAAAACCAAGCCGGAAATACCACCTGTTAGGACAGGCAAACTGGCACAGGGTGGGCATGTAGGCATCGACCAGATCACCGATGTGATTGCTACCGCTGCTGGTGGGATAAAGCTCAATGATTTTCGCCTTGACGGTCTCTACACCAGGATCAGTATTCAATGGCAAGGGCCACAGGCCGACACCGGCAAAGTTGTTCTGAAAATAGATCAGGTCATCAGTGAACTGACTATAGGCACCACGCGGGTCCTTGTCATGCCCGGCAGCAGATATCAGCGGTACAATCTTTCTCAACACCTGTTTGCGGTCCGCACCACGAAATTGATCTTCGATCATTCTGCGCAGAATCTTTTTGCTATCCGTGGTTGGCGCAGGTAAAAACACAAACACATTCTCAACCTTGGCCGGGCCGTCATCACTGGCCAGCAGAATGCTCTTGAGATCACTAAATGCTGTCTCGCTATTCAAGGCATCAAGATTCATATCAAGCATGATATTGATCTTAAAGACATGCTTTGCAGTCGTCAGTTTTTCAGACAACTTGTTAACAAAGGTATTAATTTTGTGACTCGTTTCTGTGGCAGCAGAATAGTCTTCAAACACCAGCGTCACACCATCGCCCTGAACCGATGAGCTGTCTTCAAACATAGGCAAGGCCTCAGCAAGCTGGCTCGAGCCCCGGTTTGAAAACTTCTGTTTGACTGCCTGTGCCGTTGAGCCAACAGCACTTTGCAGCACTTTATCTGACCATGTCTGCCAGCCTGTGGCGTAGATACTGACATCGACATCGACACGATGTTTATGGGCCGTATTGATAAAACCGGCGGCATTGCCATCATCACTCCATTGCAATGGATTTTGAATTTCACCTTGCGGATTCAACCAAAGGGCATAAAAACCAATTCGGTCAAACAGGCTGAAATCAACACTCTGAACAACATCAGCGGCCAGCCAATAAGGATAAAATCCATAAACAACACTGGCATCATCGCGCGCGCAGCCACAACCGTCACCACTGACCTGAATTTTATTAAATTCTTCAACCGGGCCTACGCGCGCCTGCTCAATGATCTGATTTTGATAAGGCTCATAGTCCAATTCAGAATCTGCAAACAAGGCATCAAGCGCCTTTTCAAACAGTTTCTGGTTGGGGTAAGCAACGGATTCAATGACGGCCAACTGTTCTATAACCTCATCGGGAATCGCGGTATCAGGCTCTGTCTGCTCATCCGTCACTGGCATCTCTGAAGCCTCATCATCGACCTCCTCTACTTCAGGTGTCGACCAGCGATAAAAAACAGAAGCTGCTGAGGCCTCTGCTGCATGGACAGCGACAGGTATTACGGCTTCAGCTTTGACCTCTGCTTCAGGGGCAACGATAGGCGTTACTGCTTCAGCTTTGACCTCTGCTACAGGGGCAACGACAGGCGTTTCTGCTTCAGTTTTGGTCACAGACGTGGCAGCAGACTGCTCAAGCAAATCGACCAGGGTTTTGGCAATCCCATCTGGCGCATCGCCAACCTGTTTTGCCTGACAAAACCGTTGCAAAGCCAGGCGGCTATTCTTGCCCAGGACACCATCTGCTTCGATAGGACCATAGCCTATAACATTGAGCTGGCTTTGAATCCTGACGACCTGATCCCGAGTAATGGTTTTTAGATATTGTTTGAAGTCAGTGCTAATTTCCGACAACAGGCAAGCATCATTGTTTTGCTGTGCAGATGCAAAACCAGCGTTAAATAACATTACAATACAAAACAACCAGCGATATAAATAATCTGGCCCGGTCGACATCCTTGTCCAGCTAGTCTTCATGACTGAATCGTCTTCCCTTCTTTGCGCAGTTCTTTTATCACGCCAGTGATCAAATCGTCGCTACATATAGTTTCACGCTGCTTTTGCAACGCATTGATGGCGCCATAACGCACTACATTGGTTATGGCACCACCTGTCAATTCATAATCCTGCGCCATCCTGAATAAATCCACAGACTCATCCAGCCTGACCTTGCCATTCAGGGTGCTGCTCCACAAGCGCTGCCGCTGCTCGGCATCCGGCGCCGGAAAATAGACCAGGGACTGAAAACGGCGCGCAAAGGCCTCATCAATATTGGCCTTGATATTGGTTGCCAGGATGACAATGCCGGGAAAATCCTCCACCCGTTGCAACAGATAGGAAACCTCCTGATTGGCATAACGGTCATTAGAACTGGAGGTTTGGGTGCGTTTTCCGAACAGGGCATCGGCCTCGTCGAAAAACAGAATCCAGTCCTTATTCTCGGCCTGATCAAATACATTGGCCAGATTCTTTTCTGTTTCACCGATGTATTTTGACACCACCATCGACAGATCAATGCGATAGACATCCCGTCCCACTTCCGCCCCTATCAAGGTTGCAGTCAGGGTTTTGCCAGTACCTGGCGGGCCATAAAAGAGACTGCGATAACCGGGTTTAATCGTCTTCGCCAATCCCCAGTCCTGCATGATAGTGCTGGAAAATTTAATCCAGGTTTTCAGGTTTTCAATTTCAGCCAATACCTGCGGTGCCAGCACCAGATCATCCCAGCTTAGTTTGGTGGTAATGCGCGTGGCAGGAAAGTTGGTACTGTAATCAGGTTTTTGAGACAGACCTGATGTACAACGACAAAGCGTTTCATACGATAACTTCAGGGCGCCGCTAAAGAAGGGTTCATCCTGCCCCTGGTTATCTACCTGAAGCAAGCTCGCCTTAGTAAAAAAATGTTCATCTTCAAATAACCGGCTGATTTCGAAGCGTCTGGCCAGGTCATTGCCCGCCAGAATAAACGCGGCAGTTTCAGGCGTCGGCAAAAAACCACTATGATTTTTGCCTTTCAATCCACCAAATTCGGTATAGGCACGATCGAGGTTTTTATTGCGAATAAACAAGGTATCCAGCGCCTGGGGCCGGACATGGGGAATCAGGGCCAAAATCAAAACGATGCGCTCATCAAATCCCATACCAAATTGTTTCACCAACCCGGCATACTCAGATTCATCGACAGACAAATCCGGTGGGGTAATGGCATGGATATCTTCAAGCTCACAGGCCTGTTCAAAATAAAGGCTAATACGCGTATCCAACACACGGCTGAACCAGTCAATTTCAGTGGCAAGACTTCGCGCATTTAAACTGCTGAGTTTCATTATTTAACGCCACTCCACATAAATGACACGCTCCATCCACGGGTATTTGATAGTCGAATAGCTCCATGGCAGCTGATCCAGCAACATATCAAAAGACTTAGGCTCTACCAGCAGATGCCAGGCATCATTTTTCAACTGCAAACGCCCCTGTCGTTGCAGGAATGATTCTCTTAAACCGGCAATAGAGGTGTTTCCCAACCCCTTCCAGTTCTGAATCATGCCCTGCAGCAGACCTTCAAGCTGGTTTGTTTCAGCCTCACTGAGGCTAATCTCACGTTCTATAGGCACACCGGTACCGACGCCGCAAATCAGTTTGTTCAATACCAGCTGGTACTCAGGGCTGGCAATGCTGCCATTGACCAGAAACTGCAACATATGCACACCGCGCATAGCCGCATCACGACTCTTAAAGGCTGACTGTTGCACCAGCCCCAACATCTCGAACAGGCGAGGTAAATATGGCGCGGCCAACACCAACCCGGCATTGGCGATATAGATTTCCTCTACAGCCGCATCATCAGGCTCAAACACAGACTCAATGACAGTGTTTGGTTTTTTTCTGGCTTCTGAGTGATTTTGCAGAACCGCAACACCAGCATCAATCCAGTTAATAATTTGTTTTGCCAACGGCTGCGTAGCTGGCTGGTTATTAACAACCAACTGTCTGCTTATAACTGCGGCCAGCGTATCTGTAGCCATCGGCCTGGCGGCTTGACACAGTCTGGCCACAAAGTATTGAACAAATCCTTTTCCACTATACAGCCCACCATTTTCAGCAATATAGGAAAAAATGGCCTGCCATTTGAGTGTGCGAAGCTGGCCCATTGCCAGACCAAACTCTTTTACATAACAGGCGCTAACAATAATTTCAGCGCACTGCAGCAGTTCACCAAACCGTACCAGTCCTATTGATGACAGCAACTGAACCAACAAACTTTCGGGCAGAAGCTCAGACATCCGCGCAACTGTGTTTTGGTCTTTTATTGAAGACAACAGCAGCTGACGCAACAAGGCCGGGCGTTGCAAAACCAGCTGTTCGAATGCCAACACAAGGCCATCAGTATTACTCACCTGTTTGTCGTCTTTGCCTTCAAGAAACTGGCCAACCATTTGTTCGCAATCAGCCAATGGTGAAACTTTTATCTGCTGTCTGAACGGCGCCGATACAACTTTCTCCTCCGTGTTTGGCGATTCGGCCTGATGAGAATCTGACTGAGACTCAAGCAGGATAGCGTCGAAATCAAGCAACTCAGCATTCAGCAGACAAAAGATGACATGACTGAAATAGAGGGCGAGATTCCCGGCTCGCTCAGAATACCTGTCTATGGCATCAATAAGATCATAAGCGGCAGAACTCGCCACCGGCCTTGCCAAATCAATAGTGGCCAGCGCCAATTGACGCAACAACGCTGTTGGTAGATTGTAAGCCCGAAGCGGTTGACCAAAGTGACCCCACTGTATCTCTTTCAACAGTCGCAACAGCAACCATGGCGCTTTCTCTTTGAGTTCTTGAACAGCCTTGACCAGATCAACCACCCTGGTCTTGTTGGTCTCATTTTTCAATACCCGGCTCAACAACTCATACTGCTGGTAACAGTGCTGATCAGAATTCGCCTGGACACTCGGCTGTTTGGGGTCCGGTCTCACTTCACGCCTTAGCTCTGTCAGAAAATCCAGCAACTGCCGGCTCAAGCCATTTGAATCGGGCAAAGCCGCCAGGTTTTGCGACAGGCCGAGCAACAGATCCTCATAAGTTTCACCCGTAGACATGGCCATCTGCCGTAGCAGACTACCGATATAAGATTTTTTGTTAAAACGACTGCCACGCTCTACCAGCAGAAAACCAAGCGTGAACTGCCACATATTTTCTCTCAACTGAGAACTTGTTTGTGTTTGATCATCGGCCTGAGCCAGAAACAGATCGGATTGATCTAACACCGCTTTAACAAAGCTATGTTCAATAGGCTCAAAGATGCTGAGAATATCCAGCAACATCACCTCAGAAAATCCATGGGCAATTTTCTTCCGCACCCCTGCCCGCTGACCATATTGCTGTAGCAACTGTTCCAGTAGACCCACATGCTGATTAAGCAATAATGCCCAACAGTCTTCTAAATCTGCACCTTTGCCAGAAATAAATGCGTCAATCAGACGTTGCTGAAGCAGCTCGACCTCAGCTGTTTTGCTATCCGTGCCAATAGCCTGATCCCGCTCAGTCTCTAAAACATCGACATCTTCAGTGACAAAGGCATCAATAGACAGCTCATCAACCAATTGCCTCAGTATCACCGCAAGCGCTGCTGTACCAGACTGCCCACTCACTGCCATCTTTTTTGACAACGTCAACAGAGTGGTCTGTTTCGAATCAGCGACACGACCAAACAAACCTTGCAGCACCATAACAATCATCTCTTCAGCACTTAACTGCCGACTGCCCTTTGCTAACAGCAGCATAATCAAACCTGACCATAGCTGGCGACTCATAGCCTCAGCACCGCTTAGGCGTGTAGCGAACAATGGTTGAAGATCCGACCAATGCCGCATCAACTCATCGACCAGCGCTTTTATCCGGCGACTCTGTCCTGGGGCCAACAACTGACAAACATCAACAACGGTGCCGCTATTAAACTGGTTCACCAGCCGCTCTATGAGTTTGCCCTTTTGTGCGGAATGATTTAGAAACTGTTTAAGCCGGTGCGGCTCAGTGGCAATCATCTTATTTAATAACTGCTCAATGCTCTGCCCTGCGGCCAGACTTGAGTGCCAGGGCAAATGACCATGCAACAAAAAATACTCAACCAGCTCACCACTGGCAGACTGAACATCAATAAGGGCATTATTCGATGCCGACTTGTCTCTGATTGATTGGCGGATTTCGGCCAACAGCTGCATAAGTTTTTCCCGCAGTCGCTGCGGCAGCTCCTCCTGATAGCGGGACAGGCTGACATCGCCAAGATCAATCTCCAGCGATGCAATTCTGATTACTGCATTGGCGGCAGAGTTTTTATCAAACACCTCCTCAACCACAGCCAGCAGTTCGTTATTGATAAAGGCATTCAATTCAGATTGAAACTCAAAGGCAGTTTCCTCCGAACTAAAACCAATATCAAAAACAGCCGTGTCGACAATATGGCGATTATTCATGGTGCTGAGGCTAG
>Ga0316190_10003349_pt1 | contig 11645 bp, 6 predicted proteins | sample Eddworburrow2_MG_FD_204929 | JGI IMG/M metagenome (GOLD analysis project Ga0316190, IMG submission 204929) | Coastal sediment microbial communities from Maine, United States - Eddy worm burrow 2 | ecosystem: Environmental > Aquatic > Marine > Coastal > Sediment | place: USA: Maine | collected... | reverse complement strand
GCCGTTTGCTCAAGGACCAGTCAGAAGATGACAAAGCCTTTCAGACGGCACTGAAGCTGAACAACAAGGAGGCTTTTCAGGCATACATTGATGCATTCCCCGGCGGTGCAAATGTCGCTTCGGCACTGCAACATATAGATGACCTGACCTTGCGCCCGGGTAAGACTTTCCGGGATTGTACCGACTGCCCTGCCATGATGGTGATTCCGACCGCAGCTTTCTGGCAGGGGTCGAAAGATGATTCGCCACTGGCCCTGAGCATGGAGCAACCCCGCAGGCTGGTGACCATCGACGAACCGTTTGCCGTGGGTGTGTATGAAGTTACCATGGCGGAGTGGGATGCGTGTTTTAACGACAAGGGCTGTACCTCACAACCGGGTGACAATGGCTGGGGAAGAGGCAACAGACCGGTCATCATGGTCTCCTGGAATGACGCCGAGGAATACGTGCACTGGCTCAGTGAAAAAACCGGACAAAGTTACCGCCTGCCCAGTGAAAGTGAATGGGAATACTTTGCACGGGCCGGTGAGGAAAGTGACTGGCCGAGTGGTCATCCTGCTATCGTTTGTGAGTTTGGCAACGTGGCCGGGTCAGAGACGGGCTTTCGCTGGCAACATGAACAATGCCAGGATCAAACAGCGCTGGGAACCACCCCGACGGGTTCATTCAGGGCCAATAAATTTGGTCTTTACGACACCATCGGCAATGTCTCGGAGTGGACCGCAGATTGTCTCAACCTGTCCTATATCGATGCGCCCGTTGACGGCAGCGCCTGGGGCCGGGGTATCTGCAGTTCACATATGACGCGTGGCGGATCATGGATTACCGGTTCAAAGGAAATCAGGTTACCCGCGCGTTTCAATCTCAAAAATGGAGACCGGAATGATTTCACCGGCTTCCGTGTCGTGCGGACCATTGATGAGTAATCCTTTGAGTATCAGGACATGATTAAGCCATTTTACTTTACAAGTTTGTTAACACTTATGATGTTCCTGCTCACAGCGCCGGTCTATGCCCAGGATGATGAGCCTGCCCCGCCGCCTGCAACGGATGCCAGGGATACCGCAGAGGAAGAACCCGAGGTGCCTGTCAGCCAGGAAGTTGAACACAACGAAGACATGTACCGTCAGTTCATGGAACTCAAAGATGCCAACCGGCAGCGGAACATCATCCCGGAAAATGTCTTCAAACCCGATTCAGGCCTACAGAAACTTGAAAAACTGCCGGAGGAATCTCAAAAGCACCTTCGCAACCAGTTGCGGGAAATCATCGTCCAGGGCGATGAGTGGCAACCCGGTGATGAGGAGACCGAATACCCTTATACGCCGAGTGCAGCTGCCAGCATTGATCCGTCTCTGGAGCAACAGGAAAAGGAGGCCTGGGGAGAACTGGTTGACAGCTATAACCAGCGGGAATCCCGGATTTACGAAAACTCGTCCGGTTCCCAGGCGGCGATGGGCTCAGAACAGGGTAGTGACAATGCCGGTAATGGTCCCGGATCCATGGGTGAAACAGGTCAAAGCGGCGAAGGCAGCCAGGGCCAGCAGGCAGGTCAGGAAGGCAACCCTGATCAAAGTGATACCGAAGGTACCTATTCTTTAAACGGCTCGACGGATTCAAGTTCCAACAGCACTGCGGGTGTTTCCCAGAACGCCATGGAGTTTCTGCAAGGACTTGGAAAAGGTGGTAACGGCACCGGAGAAGGTAGTAGTGGCGACTCTCCGGAAAATGGCGGTCAGGGAGAGTCACCGACACCTTCTGAGGCGCAATCACAGGCACAAACTGGCCAACAAGAGAGTTCCGAACCAGGTAATGATTCGACCGGCAATTCACCGACCCCGCCCCGGGACCCGAATGCTAAAAGCACGGCAGGGTCTTCTCAAAATGCCATGGAATTTCTGAAAGGAAATACCGATCAGGGTGAGAACGCTGGCAGCAGCGGTACTGATTCCTCAGCAGCCAACGGGGAACAGGGCGAGACGAAGGAAGGCCAGTCAGGAGGAGCACAATCAAGCGGCGAGCAGTCAAACAATCAACAGCCCGGTCAAAATGAAGGGCAACAGGATGGTCAGGCCGGGGGCCAGGAATCCGGTCAGGAAGATGGACAGGATGCCGGACAAAGTGATGATCAGGCTGATGGACAAGACGCCGGACAGGGAGATGATAAAGAAGGTGGTCAAAGTCAGGACGGGCAGCAAACGGAAACTGCCGAAGACTCCAACGCAAGTACCTCCCCTGCCAGCGACTCACCGGCTTCATCTTCTGAACCCGAAGAGGAAAGCACGGCCGGTGCTTCTCAGAATGCGCTTGAATACCTGACGGGGGACAATGGTCAAACCGGTGATAATGTAAATACTGAACAGGACACGAACCAGGCTGAAGGCACCCTCTCCTTGCAGGACCTGTTAAATGCCCAGGGTGTTGGCGATACGACCGGCACGGACCCGGATACAACTAATCCGGATGAAGGTCAACGAGCCGACGAAATCAAACCCAAAAAGGACGGCGATGGTTAGAACTGTTATGAATGACAAGGTATATAAAGTCTTCACTGAAAGTGAATGGGAAACCTTCCAGGACACAGGTCAATTCGGAGGTTCATCGGATGATCTTCTGGACGGCTTTATTCATCTGTCTACAAAAGAACAACTCGCCGGGGTAATTGAGAGGTTCTTTTCAGGCGTACGTCCCTTATACGTGGCAGAGTTTTCCCATTTCAATTTTCTTCAGAAATTGAAATGGGAAATTTCAACTTCAGGCGGTGTCTACCCGCATCTGTACGGTGTTAATCTCTTGCCAGGTGAAGTCACAGGTTTTGTTAAATTATGAATTAACAAAACCTGTTCTAACTTGAAAAGGCAGGGCGCACGTAGTATGTTTTCAAATCTACGTTTAAAGAGTTGACAGGTTCGTGGGCTGATCTTTTATTCCTACATTGATTGCATCAACACTTACTTAAACAAATTGCCCCACAGATAGCCTGCATATTAAAACCAAGAAGGGATTCCTGTCTTATTAATTTTGAATGGATTTTGGATAATCAGTGTTCCGGCATTTGCAATATTATTAGCCGGACTCAGGGTGAGTTAGTCAATATCAATCAAAGGAGAATATCGTCCATGAACAGATTCTTACTCTCAATGGCTGTGGGTGCTGTTTTGACTGCCTCTTCGGTGTCAGCACAGGACCAGGCAGATCGCAGCTTTTACCGCGCGATGCCAGCCAATCTTCAAAGCCTGAAAATGTCGTCCCCCCTCCAGGTAACCGGAGCGGACGTCGCGACATTCAGGACATCCGTAGATAGCTCGGCAGGCTCGAACAAGGTCATCATTCGCCTCAGTTCGCCTTCAGTAGCCCAGCAGAAAGTGCGGGGCAAGTCCGCTCAACACGCCAGGAAGAAATTGCAAGTTGAGCAGACTGACTTGCTGAGCGAGGTGATGGCGCTGGATCCCAACGCCCGTGTACTGGGCCGGACACAACTGGTGCTTAATGCCGTGTTCGTCGAAGCAGACGCATCGGCCCTGGCAACACTGGCCAACAATCCGGCCGTTCAGCGTATCACGCCAATTGCGAATTATGAGCTGGACCTGAGCGAAACAGTGCCTTACATCGGCTCCTCGGCTGTACAGGCCGATGGCTTTGACGGCAGCGGCGTAAGCGTGGCGGTGCTGGATAGCGGTATCGACTACAACCACGCGGCTTTAGGCGGCTCTGGCGTTGTGGCTGACTACGATAATAACGACCCGAACATTATCGAACCGGGTACATTCCCGACAGCCAAGGTTGTCGATGGTTATGACTTTGTCGGCAGCGTTTGGCCAGGTGGTCCAGAGACGCCCGACCCCGACCCATTGGATGATGGCGCTGCATCCGGTCACGGTACCCATGTCGGTCATATTATCGGCGGAGACGGTGGTGTAGCCCCTGGCGCGGATCTCTACGCGGTCAAGGTTTGTTCATCAGTTTCCAGTGCCTGCTCGGGTATAGCCCTGATCCAGGGTATGGAGTTTGCGGTTGATCCGAATGGTGATGGTGATCCATCAGACGCTGTTGACATCATCAACATGTCTCTTGGCTCTGATTATGGTCAGCCATTTGACGATGACCTCTCAGCCGCGGTTAACGGCGCGACTGCTTTGGGTGTTTTGACGGTCTCTTCAGCCGGCAATGGTAGTGATAAACCCTATGTCACCGGTTCACCTTCATCGGCGGCGACGGCCCTTTCGGTAGCCCAGACGGCAGTACCGAGTGCCTTCCAACCGCAGTTGGAAGCGATCGCTCCTGCCGGAATCACAGGCCTTTACGACGCAGTTTGGCAGTCCTGGTCTGAGCCACTTGTGGCTACGATCGAAGCTCCGATGCAATATGCGGACGGCGCTGGTGGTAACCTGAATGGTTGTGCGCCATTTGCTGGCGATCTGTCTGGTCTGATCGTCCTGGTCGACCGTGGAGCCTGCAACTTCACGCTCAAGATTAAAAACATTGGCGATGCTGGAGGTCTCATCGGAATTATTGGACTGGTTGCACCCGGGGATCCATTCAACGGTGGTGACGGTGGCGATCCCGTCACGATCCCGGGATACATGGTCAGCCAGGCCGATTCAAATACGTTCAAATCTGGCCTGCCTGATACCGTGTTGAGGTTTGACCCAACTGTTGGTATTGCACTTGTCGGTTCCATGGTGGGTTCTTCCTCACGTGGTCCGCAGCATGAGTCGACTCACATGATCAAGCCTGAAATCGGTGCGCCTGGCGCTTCCATATCCGCAATTGCCGGAACCGGAACCGGAGAAGGGCCCTTTGGCGGCACTTCTGGCGCCTCGCCAATGGTGGCAGGTTCTGCAGCGCTGCTGCTTGATGCCTCGCCAAACCTCAGCCCGCTCGAAGCGAAAGCGATGCTGATGAATACTGGTGAAACTGATATCAAGAACAATGCAGTAACCGGCGAACTGGCACCCATCACGCGTATTGGTGGTGGTGAAGTCCGTGTTGATCTTGCCGTTGAAGCCCCGGCAGCAGCCTGGGACGACAACGGGACACAGGGCGGGTTGAGCTTTGGTTTCGTGGATGTCAGCAAGGAAACGGTCAATCTATTCAAGACTGTTCGTGTGCGCAACTATTCCGATTCGGACATTTCCTACAACATCAGTTCGAGCTTCCGTTACGCGGATGACGAAGACAGCGGGGCTGTCACCGTCAGCGTTCCGACCGGGAAGCTCAAAGTGAAGGCTGGCAAAGATGCCACGTTCACGGTCAAGATGACCATCAAGGGCGAACTGCTGCCGGGTAACTTTATGAACTCCGGCAGCGAGGGTGCGAATCCGGATGCACTGACGGTCAACGAGTTCGATGGCTACCTGGTGCTGGATGACGGCGATCACCCGATCCATATGCCATGGCATGTGCTCCCGCGCAAGGCTGCCCTGGTGAAGGCTTCTGAAACATTCGTTCCGGCTTTCCCTGCTGTCGTCGGTCTGAACAACACGGGTCACGGTGCCGCACAAAACGATGCCTATTCACTGTTGGCAGTCAGCCCCAACATGCCTGAAGGCGGTCAGGGTGAGCAATCGCCAACACCTGATCTTCGCGCCGTTGGTGTGACAACCATCCCGGTCCCGGCAGGCTTCTGTTCCGGCGAGGACTCGTTCCTCTGGATCTTTGCGGTCAACACCTGGGAGCGGCAGCAGCACCTGATGCCTGTGCACCATTATGTCGTTCTGGACACCGATCAGGATGGTACCCCCGACTACCAGGTCTTCAACAGTGACCTCAGTGGTTTTGATTCACTGACTGACGGCCGTCACGTGACCTTTGCCCAGGACCTGTCCACCGGAGACGCCGGTGCCTTCTTCTTTACCGAGCACAGTACCGATACGGGTAATACCGTGTTGATAATTTGCGGTGAGCAGGTGGGCCTGACAGGTACGGATATGTTGGCGACCAATGTCGATATGTCAGTGATAACCCAGGATTGGTATTACGGCGGTCCGGGCGACTCAATCGATGGATTGACGGTAACCCCGCTGGGTGAACAGTACTTCGGCGCACCTGCCGATGTTCCCGGCAAGACCAACAATCCGGGTGGCCTGGAAATTTACGATTATGGTCCGTTCCCCGGGAATTCACAGGAACTGGGTGTCATGTTGATCACCAATGGTGATCGTGGCTTTGGCAATCGCGGCGGAGCCACCCAGGACACCGAGGCCCTGTTGTTTACACCTGAGTAAAACCCAAGACCGGTTTACTGGTCGTGCAGGAACAAAGCGGCGTCCCTCGGGACGCCGCTTTTTTATGGCCTTAGCCTAAGTGGTTTAGCAGATTTTAATGGAAAAAGGCAGGCAACTAGCCGACCGGAAGCCTGACTTTGAAACTGTTTTTGCAGCGCTTGAAATACCCTTTGGCGGAAGCCCGGTAATCATATGCCTTGTTTGCTGACTTCAATACAATCCAATATCCTTCGACCTGGGAGTGCGTATACATTTCGTCCGGTACGGGGCAGCCCAGGGCTCCATCTGGCCATATGGCGGACTCCGCACGCACAACAGTTATCGCTTCACGTTCCAGGTTTTCCTGCTTGATCAGATGCTCAATGATATTATCCATTAAGTCGCCAGGCACTTCGCCGGTTACGGCCGAGGCTGCCAATGAAACTTCTACCGGTGGTTCTGTTGTCACTTCGGCACCCTGCTCAGATTCAGGGGCGCAGGCAGTCAGTGCAAACAGAGACAAGCCGAGAACAAGTCCCGCCGGCCCGATGCTTGCAATTTTGTTAAATTGATGATTATTGCTGGGTTTGTTCATTGCTTCGCCTTAGTTCTTCGCCAGGGAATTGCTTTCGCATCAAGTTCATGCCCCAGGGCAGCCTTTCGGTCCTTTCAGGTCTTCACTTCCCCAGGACCGGTCAAATTCATCTGCATTATATGTATGCCATCGGCCCGAGTATATGTATGCCGCCGAGAGAACGCGCGGAGAACGCGGACGGAGAACAGCGAGAACGCGGAGAACGCGGGACAGGAGAACGCGGACAGCCATGACTTCCTTCGGCGAGCGAGAAGGACGGAGAACGCGGACAGCCATGACTTCCTTCGGGAAAGTAATCAAGTAATCAATGTGCATCGAGATGATTACGCCATCACAGCAGTCGCAGTGCGCTTTGCTGGTTCGATTAAGGAATTGGAAACGATTTGAGAGTGGTTAGCTGAAAATTGGCTGGTTATTGCAAACCCTGGACAGCCTTAAGCCCAGGCTGGTTTTTGTATATGACTTTAAATCCTTTCCGGACAGAGGCGCTTACCAAGCAACTGGCCCTTGATAAAACTTCTCCCAACCGATTGAGCAAACGCTCTGAGTTTACTCACCGGTCCAACTGCGCCAAATACTGGTTGATCCACCCGGCCAAGATAATCCAGCACGGGCGCCGCATCCATCTTCAGCCTGCACAATATGGGTGGTGCCTGGGCGGGGATATATCCCCGCTTGTTGTATTTGATTTCCCTGCCACCCCAATCCACCAGTTGCAGATACTCTTTCAGATCAAATGGAATGCCATTTTCTTCCTGCTCTGCAAAGGGTCGTAGCCAGGAGTCTTCAGGATGAACAATGCGCTCTTGTATTGACGTGTAATCCGATTGCTCGGGTGTTTTTGCCATGGCCGCCCGAATCGGATTCAAATCCACATAAGCCATACAGGCCAATACCGCACGTGCATCCAATAGAGCTTGAGATTTAAACCGGCCTTCCCAGAACCTGCCGGTGCAATGGTCTTCACTATTGGCCATACGGGCAATGGGCTCATTGAGACAGCGCATAAACCAGGACAGATCACCCAGTCGCCCGCGCCAAATAGAAAACAAACTGGCAACGTATTCCTTTTCAACTGCTGTCAAACTTGCATTGTCCAGGTAGTGATGCATCAACAAGGGTCCGGAAAAGAGTTGCATCCAGCGCCTGGCCACTTCCTGATCTGACCATTGTTTTACTTGATCAACATTAATCCTGATGACTACGTGATAGTGGTTGCTCATGATCGCATAGGCACACAGATCAATCGCAAACACTGAACAGAGAAGCTTGATGCGATCCACGATCCATTGACGACGATGTTCGAAGTCAAAACCTGTGTGGGTATCTTTACCGCACAAGAAGGCGCGCCGGACACATCGGGAGATGCAGTGATAGTAAGGCGTGTCTTGTAAAGAAATTTGACGGTTTCTAGCTTGAGGCATGGTCTCAGCTTAGACCAGACTCCGAATCGGATATAGAGCAAAACTGGGTTGAATCTTGTAGGAGATTCGATGAGTGGTGGGTGTCTCGGCTTTGGTTGTCGGCTTTGTTGTCTTGGTCGGCTTTGGTCCGGCTTTGCGGCTTTGTTGTTGTCGGGAAAACTCTGCTTCAGGCGGTGTCTACCCGCATCTGTACGGTGTCAATCTCTTGCCAGGTGAAGTCACCGATTTTGTTAAATTATAAATTAATAAAACCTATTCTCATTTGTAAAAAAAGATTTTTTGAGTATACTCTTTTCACTCGTTTCCCTCGTTGGGTTCTTTTAGTTAGTTGATTGACAACTGTCCAATGAGGAGAACTGCGTCCGGAGGCGACAGGATATTTGTGCTATAAAATATTGTTATTATTGTGAAATAAAGTTCGTTCTCACCGATCTAAAAAAGGGCAATGCATACCAACAAAGTTGCTATCTGCCTAGAAACTAGTTCTCATGATTTACACAGAACTCGGCCAGGAATTGGCTTATAAGATTCCTTGTCATCTGAAAAACAGCTATTTAACGGAGGATTTACATGAAGAAGACTAACTTTAAACTGGTTCTCACAGCTGCGACTACTGCTGTGGTGATGCTTAGCGGGGTTACTGCAGTCAATGCGGGGGACCTCAAACTTGCCGCGCAGCAACCATCGGTTGTATCGGAACTAAACAGTGATACAGACGGTATGTATATCGTCCGGCTCACAGATGCACCGGTCGCAACCTATGAAGGTGGTGTCCGGGGTTTGGCGGCTACCAGCGCCAGGGCAAACGGGCAAAACCGTTTGAACACGAAAAGCAAGGCAGCCAGGAATTATGAAAAATTCCTGAAAAAACAGCAAAAAAACCTGCTGGGCAATGCAGGCAAAGCGTTTGGCCGCCAACTGGAAACCAAGTTTGATTTCCAGCATGCCGTCAACGGTTTTGCAGTTGAATTGACAGTTGAAGAAGCCAAGGCCATGCGCAACATGGATGGTGTTGTAAGCGTTGATCGTGAACGCATGGAGCACTTGACCACAGATGCGGGCCCAGCCTGGATCGGCGCACCTTCAATCTGGAACAATAAACCCAGCTCAACCCAGGGCGAAGGCGTTGTCATCGCGGTATTGGATTCGGGTATCAATTTTGATCATCCCTCATTTGCAGACATTGGCGGTGATGGATATGACCACACGAACCCGTTAGGTTCAGGGAACTACGTTCCTGGAAGTTACTGTGACACCGTCGATCCGACTTTTTGTAATGACAAACTGATCGGCGCCTGGACCTTCACAGGTGAAGTTGACTCCCCGAATGACTCGGATGGCCATGGAAGTCACACTGCCTCCACTGCGGCGGGCAACGTGGTTTATGATGCTGAGCTGGCTGCACCCACGACGGAGGCTTATTTCAATATCTCGGGCGTAGCCCCCCACGCCAACATCATCGCATATGATGTTTGTATCGATAGCTGCCCTGGCGCAGCACTGGTTGCTGCAATCAATCAGGTCGTTATTGATGCAGGTAATTTGCCCAATGGCATCGCCGCACTTAACTATTCTATTTCCGGCGGCGGCAACCCTTACAACGATACCGTTGAGCTGGGTTTCCTCAATGCCGTTGCAGCAGGTGTCTATGTTTCGGCTTCTGCCGGTAATTCCGGCCCCGGTGCAAGCACTGTGGCTCACCTGGGTCCCTGGGTATCCACCACCGCGGCTTCGACTCATAACCGTGCAATCTCAAACAGTCTGATAGATATGGACGGCAGCGGTGGACCACTTGCGGACATCAGCGGCTCCAGTTTTAGTGCAGGTTACGGGCCAGCACCCATGATCCATGCCAATACCACAGCATTTGATCCCGCTGGCCAGTGCCTGGATCCATTCCCACCTGGAACATTTAGCGGTGAAATTGTAGTCTGTGATCGCGGTACGATTGCTCGTGTAGATAAGGGAGCAAACGTATTGGCGGGCGGTGCGGGTGGTTTCGTGCTGGCGAACTTGCCTGCAAACGGCGAGGGCACAGTAGCTGATCCTCATTTCCTACCTGCGATACATATCGGCGCCACAGACGGTGACGTGCTGCGTGCCTGGTTGAGTGCAAACACCGATACTGTCGCAACTATCACAGATTTCGGTTTTGATCTCGACCCCTCTAACGGTGACGTAATGGCGGGCTTCAGTTCACGTGGACCGCAGCTTGCATTCGATGTGAACAAACCTGATGTTACCGCACCAGGTGTTGACATCATGGGCGCAGAGGCGGATGGTCAAGCAGCAGTATCTCCCGAATACCAGTTCCTCAGTGGTACATCCATGTCCAGCCCGCACAATGCAGGCGCAGGCGCCTTGATGGCTTCTCTGCATCCGGATTGGACACCACAGGAAATCAAATCTGCCCTTATGATGTCCTCAACCACGGCAAACACCGTGAAAGAAAACGGCGTAACACCAACAGATCCCTTTGATCTGGGCGCCGGCCGAATTGATCTTGATGCTGCCAAGCAAGCCGGGCTCGTAATGAATGAGACCCAAGCAAACTTCCTCGCAGCAGATCCTGATCTGGGTGGTGACCCCAGCACGCTGAACCTGGCAAGCATGATGGACAGCGTTTGTGTTGGCACTTGCTCATGGACACGTACGGTAACCAACCCGGATAAAAGCACGAGTCACTGGAATGTCACAGCTACAGGAGACGGCTTCGATGCAGTAGCCGAAGTCTCGCCCGAAGCCAAAAGCGACGATTACAATCTGAAGCTCAAGAAAGGTGAAAGCGGAACCATCACTGTAACTGCTGACACGACTCTTTCAAGCGAAGGCTGGCATTTCGGTACAGTGAATCTTGACCGTAACCTGGACAAGGGTCCGGATTTGCATATGCCGATTGTGGTTTATTCAACGAATGCCAGCAATCCAGAAGTTTTCACTAAGACTGTTGATGCTGCTACGGCGGCACCGGGTGATACGCTGACCTACGAGCTTACCGTGACCAACGGACAGATGGCTGGTCCGATCACCGTGACCGACATGGTGCCGGCTGGTACGACCTTTGTGCCTTCCTCTGAAACCGAATCAGTGGTCGGTGGCAGCACGTCTTCGCCTTGGGCAGAGAGCGGCGGAACCCTTTCCTGGACGGGCATGCTGGATCAGAGTTCACTTCTTCTTTCTGCTTCTCCCTCTCCTTTCGGGTATTTTTCTCTGGGAGCTTTCGGAGTGGCACCTTTTGGTTGTCCCAGCAATTGCGATGATGGTGCAATCGTACTGAACGTCCCGGGTTTCACCTATAATGGCCAGGCCTATAGTCAGGTGATCTGGTCGGTCAATGGCACGCTTGAAGCTGGCAGCGCCAGTGGGGTGGGAACGAGTTTTGCCAACCAGAATCTGCCCAGTCCGATTAACCCGAATAAT
>Ga0316190_10003348_pt1 | contig 11645 bp, 5 predicted proteins | sample Eddworburrow2_MG_FD_204929 | JGI IMG/M metagenome (GOLD analysis project Ga0316190, IMG submission 204929) | Coastal sediment microbial communities from Maine, United States - Eddy worm burrow 2 | ecosystem: Environmental > Aquatic > Marine > Coastal > Sediment | place: USA: Maine | collected... | reverse complement strand
CTTCGGCCGCCGCCCTCGCCAACAGGGAGGAACGCATGGAGGATTTGATCACGAGCTCTAGCTGGATGGTATAGAGGAGGTCTCTGGTATTGACCCTGAGCGACCAGAACGGATAGTAGAGCGCCTCTTTGAAGCCCTTAGCCAGGCCACCATACGAGGCGTCGCCCACGACTCCGACAATCGTGTACCAGGAGCCCCCGTCCTGCGGCCGTCCAGGCATCACTCGCCGACCGATCGCATCGGACGGATGAGGCCAAATCCGTCGTGCCAGAGACTCGCTGACCAACACATTCCGCGCCTCTCCTGCGAGATCCTCCGCCGAGAGTCGGCGACCTGCCAGCAACGGAATCGAAAGAACCTCGAGGGCGTCCGGAAGAATGAGATGAGTGGTGTAGTTGGGCGCGTTCGCGTCCACATCCAACGGCAAGTCTTCGAAACTATGGCCGAGCATGATGCCGGAGTCCTCCACCGGCACGCCTGTCGTCACCCCAGCGAGCTCGATGCCCGGCAACGCCCGGACCTTTTCCAACACCTCACGGTAAAAGGCGAGTGCATCGGCTGGCCCCGGATAATCGGATCTCGGGATCGGCAGCCGCATCGTCATCACACCCCGCGGATCGCACCCTGGATCCGTGGCCCGCAATTCGAGAAAACTGCGAACCATCAGACCCGACATCACGATCAACACAAGCGCCAGGGCAAGCTGAGAGACCACCAACACCTCTCGAATGCGCGTGCGTGACCGACTGCTGGTCGAGCTTCGTCCTCCGTCACCCAGCACCGTTGACGTCCCACCGCTCGGTCCACGCAGGGCCGACACAGCGGCGAATACAAGGCCGCCGAGAGTGGCAACGGCCACGACGAAGAGTACAACCGGCAAGCCGATGCCCACCTCATCAACTCGGGGGATCCCGGGCGGGGCCATCTTCCGAAAGGCCCGGATTCCTGCGGCGGCGAGGGCCAATCCACCCGCACCGCCTGCAACAGAGACGATCAGGCTCTCTGCCGTCATGCCTCGGAGAATCTCAGCGCGGGTGGCGCCCAAGGCGCTACGAAGGGCGGTTTCCTGTCGGCGCGCGTCGGCACGCACGAGGAAGAGATTGGTGACATTCGAGATGACAACCGCCAGAACCACACCGACGCATCCGAAGAGGATCCACAACAACTCCGACACGCCGCCAACCACATCCTCTTTGAGGGGCGTGACCAGGGCTCTGATCTGAGCCTTTTCGAATAATCTTCTGGCGGCATCCGGGTCTGGATACGCCTCATACACGCGGCGGCTCAACGCATCCATTTCGAGACGACCCTTCTTCTCCGTTTGTCCGGACAGCAATCGCGCAACACAAATGTTGCCCCACAATCCACGCTCCGGCTGAGCCTGATCGATCTCCATGGGCAGCATGAGGTCGGCCCTGACGTCGGAGACACGAAACCCCGGAGGCATGACGCCGACCACTTCGCGCAACACGCCATCGATCCACAAGCCGCTTCCGATCACATCCGAGTCGCCGCCAAAACGGCGTTGCCACAGCGCGTGACTGATAATCACGGTGGGATCAGCCCCAGGTTCCCCCTCTCGCTCCCGAAACGCCCTCCCCAAGCTGGGCTGAACGCCAAACACTCTCAAAAGTGAGGGCGTGATCTCAACTGCAGGAAGCTGCTCGGGACGATCGCCGCCCGAGAGGTTCGCATCGCCTGGAAGGTAGAGGCCGATATCTTCAAAGACAGTGTTCTGTTCACGGTAGAACAGGTAGGCGATGTGGGCGTGAGGCCATTTTCCGGTCTCGGGATCGGTGTGCCAGACCCCAACCAGCTGATCCGCATCTGGGTAGGGAAGCGGGCTGATCAGCACACCCTGGACCACGCTGAAAATGGCGGCGCCGGCACCAATACCGACCGCAAACGTCATCACAGAGATGAACGCAAATGTCGGGCTGCGAAATAACCGACGAATGGCGGTGCAAAGCTCAGTGATCATCCTCGCAATCTCCAATTCAGCCCATCGCACGGAATCGATTGCAACACCGGTGCCAATAGGCTCTTCGGCGGAGAACGTGCAGACACTGATGTCGAGAACTGGATATGAACCGAATAGTGTTCACGAGTGGGATGAATGTTTCCCATTGGCGGACACCTCGCTCAGGATGGGCGCCACGTTGATCATGGGTGCGATCATGCATGGGTGCCACGATCACCATTGCACAATTGTTGAGTTTTGGGGGTGGATGAGTAGAATTGGGTCGTCCCGTCCGCGCATGGGAGGAATCCCGTGCCGCGACACCCTCGCCTGTTTCTCCCTGAAGCGACGTATCATGTGTACTGCCGCGTTGCGCGTGGCGAGTTCGTGTTTGACGATGACTTCGAGGCGGTGGAATTTATTGAGGCCCTGCGCAAGGTCCGCGATCTCGACGGTTGGACGATCTTCGCGTGGTGCCTTATGGGCAATCACTACCACCTCGTCGAACGATCTGCTGTTCTTCAAACGTTTGGATTTGGAATCGGCGACGGATCTTCAGCCGACTATCTTCGCTGGGTGCGGTCAGTCGCCGAAATACGGCGGGCAAAGACCGAGGTCGCGGAACTACCCTGGTGGAGCCAGGCGAGAAATGTCGACGAAATCGCAGATGTCGATTGTCACCCGGAAGCGACCACGTTCGACGGCAAATCGTTGGCCGAGAATCGAGCAGAGCTCGAGCTCAGTGAATTTGCCTATCGATTTGAGTCGTTCTCCGGTCACACGATCGTTGACCTGGCATCTCGGTCTCGATCCAAAGGGCTCACCCATGGGCGAGTCGAATTCGCTACACTCGCGGTTTCACGGTTCGGGTTCAAGTGTTGTGATGTCGCGGCCCTGCTCAACAAACACGGCAACTCAGTCACCAACTGGCTGAATCAGGGGCTTCATCTGGCAGGCAACGACCCCGTTTTCAACAAGAGGCTCGATCAACTCGACGCCGCCATCTCCCGCGCGACCTGACAATTGTGTAATTGTGAACGTGGCACCCTAGTAGATCCCATCTGGCACCGGTAGGCACCTTCTCTACGCTTGCTTTGTTATTTTGTGGATGCTACCGGAGGCGTGCGATGCCAGTCAGTCCCCAGAATTTGATTTCTCGAGCCGACAATTCGAATCGGCTGCAGCGCATTCTGCAGTTTCCATTGATTCGAATTGTCGTCGCGATGGTATTCCTCGGACCGAGTGTCATCGTCTTCAACTTGGTCTTCGGCCGCCTGATCGAGACCGAGGTCCGGTGGACATCGTGGCCCGGAGATCTAGCCGCAATATTTGTTGTCGGCCTCACAATCTGGGGCTACCGCCTATACTCCCGTTTAGTCGAGCGGCGGCCAGCGTTCGAGGTACAGAGTTCAGGATGCGTGGTCGAGACAGCACCCGGCTTCTCATTGAGCTCGGTGTTCGTCATTGTGACGATACTGGCCATAGCGCTGATCGGTTCGTACCGGGTTTCCAGCACGAATCCCGCGTCCACTCTGGTCCATGGATTCTTCATCTTCGGTCTGCTCGCATTTCTCGAAGAAATCATCTTCCGGGTGATCTTGTTGCGACTGCTCGAGGAGATCGTTGGGACCTGGGCGGCGATCGTATGTGTGGGAGCGATATTTGGCGCAGTTCACCTGGTCCATGACGACGCGACCGGTCTGTCAGCTGTCGCGATTGCAGTTCAAGACCTGATCCTGTCCGGGGCTTTCGTGCTGACTCGAAAGGTCTGGCTCAGCTGGGGGATTCACTGGGGATGGAACTTCGTACAGGACGGGGTCTTCGGTATGCCCAATTCAAGCGTCACCGTCCTGCCGAGCCTGATCGTCCCCGAAATTGCGGGTCCGACATGGCTCACGGGCGGAGGGTTCGGAATCGAAATGTCGCTTATCGGTGTGACCCTCAATGTCCTGGCCGGCGTCGTGCTGATGAAGCTGGCCATGGATCGACGGCATGTGTTGGGACCATTTTGGCCTCGGCGGCACCCGGCTCAAAAGCCCGGATCGTGAAGACAGGAAGCGAATGGGTGCCATACTAGACACGTGGCACCCATGGGTGCCACATGGGTGCCACGTTCCGCAATGTTGCATTGCATGGGTGCCCCCAGTCGAACGCTTGCAAGCTATTCGCGGCGCGCGGATAATCCGAAACAGGGATTCTGAGATTTGCGAATGGGGGCTTGCCCTCGACTGTTGGCCGTCTGTCCACCGTCGAGATCCGTGACGAGACGCTTTGACGAGAGGATCGGATAGATAGTGAATCCGGATACGCCGATCGACCCTGAGGATTTTCGGTTGGGCGACTGGTTGGTCCAACCTCGGCTTGGTCGAATCTCGTCGAAGGGACAGGATCAGCGGATCGAGCCAAAAGTGATGGCCGTGCTCGTCGCCCTCGCTCGAGATCCAGGCAACCTGATATCGAAGGAGCGCCTCGTCGACGAGGTGTGGCGGGTCGAAGCAGTCGCCGAGGGCAGCCTGTCGCATGCGATCGCCGAGCTCCGCGGCGCCCTCGGCGACGATGCAAGAAAACCGACGTATATCGAGACCATTTACGGGCGCGGCTACCGTCTTCTTTGCGCTCCAGAGTGGGTTGGGCAACCGGGTTCCTCGCTGCCAGGAATCCCGGCAACGACCGGGAATTCAGAGGTCAGCAGTCGTCGGCGAAGCCTCGCAGCCGTGGCCGTCATCATCTTTCTGGTTGCAGCAGCCGGCATTGTGACGCGGCTCCAGCACTCCTCGCTATTCCTTCCAAACATCAGATCTCTGGCCGTACTCCCCCTTGCCAACCTGACCGGCGACCCGGACCGGGCCATATTTGTGGACGGAATGCACGAGGCCCTGATCGGGGAGCTCGCATCGATCCACTCGCTTGGCGTCACATCGCGGACGTCGGTTCTCCAGTATCGTGAAACCACGGTACCAATCCCTCAGATTGCGGCTGATCTCGGGGTTGATGCGATCGTCGAGGGATCGGTAATGCGAGACGGCGACCGCGTGTCGGTGACGATTCAGCTGATCGACGGGCGCAACGATCAACACCTGTGGCACGGCACCTTCGAGCGGGACCTCCACGACGTCCTTCGTCTTCGGTCCGAGGTTGCGCGGGCCATCGCCGACGAGATTCGGGTGACGTTGACACCGGAAGAGGCGGCCGCCCTCGCAAACGCGCCGTCCGTAGAGCCCGAGGCGTTTGATCTCTATCTGCGCGGCCACCACCATGCCACCCGCATCAACCTGGCATTAGCGGCTGCCGATTTCCAGAAATCGATCGATGTGGATCCGAGCTTTGCCCCGGCCTGGGGAGGCCTCGCTCTGGTCACGTGTTTTCGAATGACATGGATTGGCGGCAACGAGGAGCCGGCTCTCGTAATACCGGCCGCCGAACGGGCGGCCAGAAGAGCGTTGGCTCTGGATGCGGGTCAGGGCGATGCCCACCTGGCGCTCGCGTATATTACCGGCTACTACCACTGGCGGTGGCAAGAAGCCGAAAGGTTGTTTCGACGCTCGCTCGACATCGAAGCGGCGCCGGTGACACAAATCCTCTTCGCCAACTTTCTCATCTGGATGGATCGATGCGACGAAGCCGAACCCATCGCTCGCGAAGCCGTTCGCGTGGCCCCTCTCTCCGTAATAGCAACCAACGAGCTTGCATGGGTGATGATCAGGCAGGGGAAGATCGCGGAGGGAGAAAGGCTCGCCATGCGGGCCCTCGACCTCGACCCGGATTTTCCACAGTCTCTTATGCTCTATACCCGATTCCTGGTGGATATCGGCCGAGCCGAGGAAGGACTCGCCATGGCCGAACGCCTGGTTGACGAGAGATCTGACGACACCGACGCCCTCTTCTTTGCCGCGAGGACCTTTGTTGCAACGGGGCATGAGGATCGCGCCCGGTCGATCCTTTCGGAACTCGAGGCTCGAAACGCGTCCACGTATATATCTCCGGGCATGCGCTTCGAGATCAACCTCCTGCTCGGCGAGATCGAAAGGGCGCTCGACCTGCTCGAAATCGCCTACGAGGCTCATGACCCCTGGATGATCCGGCTTAACATGAAAAAGGCCAACCCCCCGTTCGATCCGATTCGCCACCACCCACGCTTCACCGCTGCGATGCAAAAAATGGCCTTCCCGAAGAGTCGATGAACCGTTCCGGTTGATCGGCTACAACTCGTCCGCGAAGCCACTCTCCTGCTCGGTGCTGTCAATCCCCGGGATATCCCCGGAATCTCCTCATGCTCTTCAGCCTGACGAACGGCACACTGGATCAGGCACTGCCTGACACAACGATTCTGGAAGGAGAGAGCACAATGAGGAAGATTTGTGTGTTGGCCGTTGTTGTGGCGATTCTGATCGCCGCTGTTCCAGCCACTTTCGCTCAGGAGGAAGCAACAAAAGAAAAAAAATGCCGCAAGAATTGCTCACCAGCCGGGGTTTGGTACGGCGGGAGTGTCATCGATGATCAGGGGGTCTTTTTCAAGTGGATAATGAAGGTCACACCTGGCCCGAACGGCACATACTACATGACCGGCGAAAGCGGATTCTCCTGGGGCGTTCCGGTTGCAACGAACATGAACGGTGTTCTCAAGAAGGTTTCGAAAGACCGGTACGAGTTTTTTATCCTCGGCCTCCAGGACCCGGTCGGGGATTATCCACCCTTCAATCCGCCCGTCATCATTGCCGTACATGGGTACTCGGAGATGACCGGCTGCAACTCGTTTGCGGCCGAATACGATTTCCAAGGTCTCTATTTCTGGGGCCAGGAACCGTTTGTCGACGAACCTCAAGATGATTTCGGCCCAGGCGCTGAAACATACAATCGCCTGCCGACTCCCTCGTGGCCTCCTGATTGGTTTACTCCGTAGACACATTCCGATCTTGCAAACGAAGAATCCGGCGGCCTCGGTCGCCGGATTTATTCTTTCACGCATGGGTGGCACCCTAGGACTCCATCGTCCGGACCGCGTTCTATCGCCTCCGCTGAGCTGCCTCGAGGAGCATGCCCGCCGATCTGGAGCAGCTCACGGAGGAGATCTACTGTTTTCCCTGGAACTTCCCTGGACAATCCCGATGACTCTGGAAAATCCCGGCACCACATTGCCTCCATAACCAAAAGGAGGCGAAAGATGGATACGAACACTCATGGTCGGTTCGTCGGAGCACTGGTGTTGTGCGGCCTGGTGGCTGCAGTCTGCGCGGGGTCGGCCGCGGCTGCGGGCGATGTCCTCGCCCAGGGCAATCTGCCCGGCACCTTCGGGTTGCGCTTCGGGCCAGATGGCAACCTTTACGTATGCTCCATGGCCGGGATTGCGGTCCTCGACGTCAGCCGCGGACAGATGGTGGACCTGATCGGTCCGGAGCGCGGAGTGAACGGCCCGGAGGACGTGAACTTCGGTCCTGATGGATCCATGTACTGGTCACAGATGTTCACGGGCGAGATTGGACGCATGACGCCGGACGGGACTGTGACCACGCAGATGATCGGCTTCGGCGTCAACTCGATCGTGTTTTCAGCAGAGGGGCGAATGTTCGTGACCGAACCCTGGAACACCGACACGCTGTACGAGATCGACCCGACCTTTGTCGAGCCGCCCGAGCTGATCGCCCAGGGCCTCGGCGGGCTCAAGAATCCGGAGTTCGGGCCGGACGGACTGATGTACGGCGCGCTGATGATGCAGGCACAGGTAGTGAAGATCGACGTCGGTGTGGCGCCGCCGACCACAGAGACCATAGCCGGCGACATCCCTGGGCCGTTCAATGTCAAGTTCGGGCCGGACGGCATGCTCTACGTGCTCGAGCGCACCGGTTTCACCGTGCAGCGCATGGATCCCGCCACCGGCGTCCATTCGACCTATGCGGAACTTCCGTTCGGACCTGACAGCATCGCTTTCGCGCCCACAGGTGCCCTGTTCGTTACCAGCTACAGCGATGGCCTCGTGGCCGTGGTCATGCCCGACGGCAGTGTTCAGACGGTCGTACCGGGTGGCCTGACCATGCCCTCGGGGATCGCCGTCAAGCAACGGGTTGATGGGGAGTCGGTCTTCGTCGGCAATCTGTTTTCGTTGCACGAGTACGATGGCGCGACCGGTGAGCTGCTGAGTATCGAGCGGTTCCACTTCCCCGCCGTCGAATTTGGCGGCGCCATTTCGGTCGCCGATGCCGGGGACAATCTGGTCCTGACCAACTTCTTTCCCGTCGGACGCGTGCAGGTTTGGAACCCGGGCACCGGCGAGGTGGTCACGGACAATTTCGACTTTCTCGCTGTCGTAAACGCCATCGCCTTTGGTGACGACCTGATTGTCGTCGACCTCGGTATGGGTGAGGGCCAGGCGCGGGTGATTCGTGTCGGAGATGGTGGTACGACGGTGCTCGCAGACATCACCGATCAAATCGTGCTCCCCCTCGGCCTCGTCGCCAGGGACGACGATCTGTGGGTAGGCGACTGGTACACCGGCACGGTGTGGCAGCTGATCGCCGACGGTGAGGTGCTGGCGAACCCGATCCCGGCGGCCGCCGGGCTCAGCGGTCCCGAGGGATTGGCGTTTGATCTCGACGGCTCGCTGCTCGCGGTCGAGGGGACGGCCGGCCGTGTGTCGCGCATCCGCCTCGAATCCGGTGCGGTCACCCGTGTGGTAAGCGGCCTCGAGCTTTCAGCGACCGGGGCCGGAATGCTGCCGCCGTTCTCCACCTTCAACGGGATCGCGGTGGGACCGTCGGGGGTACTCTACGTGACCGGCGACCTGGGTGTGAAAGTCTACCGGCTGGTGCCACGGACGTTGTACATTCCGGGGGCCGCCAACGTCGGAGGGGCCAACCACAGCCGCTGGACCACAGATCTCCAGCTCATGAACCGCGGCTCCGAATCGGCATCCTACACGGTGGAGTTGCTGGTTCGCGGCGAGGCAAATCTCTCTCCGGAGTCGGTGTCTTTCGAGCTGGCGCCCGGCCACGCCGTGAGATACGCGAACGCGCTCGACAGTCTTTTCCACAACACGGGCGCCGGTACCCTGAGGATCAACTCGGTTCGCGGGGACCTCATCGCATCGGCCCGAACCGCAACCGCCGAGGGTGGGACCTCCCATAGCGTGTGCATCGAGGGAATGGACGCCGTGACCGCAGCCGGCGCCGGACAGGACCGGCACCTGATCCAGCTGCAGAATGACGACACCGCCCGCACCAATATCGGCGTTATCAGCGCGTCGGCGATATCCATCTGGGTCGATGTGCAGTTTTTCGCCGCGGATGGCGGCTTGTTCGGCGAACTCCTGCTCGAGATCGAGCCATTCGAATCGCGTCAGATCAACGACGTGTTTTCGAGCCTTGATTCGACAAAGGCACTGGACGACTTACACGATGCGTACGCGGTGGTCAGCTCCCCAACGATCGGAGCAGCGTTCTTCACCTATGCCTCTGTCGTAGACAACGACACCAACGACGCGATCTTCGTACCGGGCCGATAGGAACTGATGGTGGACCCGGGCCCAGCGCCCGGGTCCGCCTCTCTCCCGAGGGAACGATGGTGCGTGGGCGATGGCACTCCGGTCGGACGGTCGCGGGTATCGGCGGCGTGGTTGTTCCTTTCCCGGCGAACCGAGCGTCGCGGAGAGACTACAATGGGGCCGTCATGCAAACCGAGACAGCACCCTCGGCGGGGCCGATCGGACCTTTTCGGCTCGGCAACTGGGAAGTGAGACCGCGCCACAACGAGCTGGTATCCGCGCAGGAAACGCGGCACCTCGAGCCGAAGGCGATGGATCTGCTTGTTTTCATGACATCGAACGCCCCCGAGGTCGTGTCGAAGAACGCCATCATCGACTCCGTCTGGGAAGGGCGCATCATTTCCGAGGGAACCCTCACCAACACCATCGCCGAGCTTCGCAGAGCGCTGGGCGACGACGCGCGCCACCCACGTTACATCGAAACCATCCCCAAACGGGGATATCGCCTGGTCGCGACTGTCGAACCGGTCTCGTTATCGACCGACGACGACGAGCGAGCTTCACCTCCGCGGCAAAGAGCAGTCTTTTTCTCCGCGATCGCGGCTGTCCTGCTCGCCGCGGTGGTGGTTGCGACCTTCGTCTTGCAGACGCGAAAAAGTTCGCTCGACCCCGAGCTGGTTCTGGTCGGGTCGTTCGTCAACCGAACCGGAGACGAGTCGTTCGATGCCATGGCACTGCTCGCTCGCGACCGGCTGGTGACCAAACTGTCTGGGTCGGGACTGGTTCAGGCAATCCCTTCGAAGATCGATGAGCCCGGCGACGCGATCGACCAGCTGTGCTCCGCGGCACGGCGTTCGGGGGCTGGGTTGGCCATCGGCGGGACGCTCTACCTTCACGAGGGTGAAATTGAGGTGCAGGCAAAGATCGTGGATGTGCGAGAGTCCGCTCCGCTGCATGCCATCCCCGCGTCGATCGCCAACCGCGACAATATTTCCGAGGCTCTGGACCAGGTGGTCCAACGAACCGTCGGAGTCGTCGCGACCCATCGAACCGCCCACGCTCACTTTCAACTGATGTCTCACGCACCGATATTCGAGGCCTATCAGGAGTTCATCGCCGGGTCGGAGCTATTTGCGGTCGACCTCATCGCATCGACCCACCATCTCGAACGCGCGGTGGAGCTTGACCCGAACTTCACCTCTGCCCACTTTCGGCTGGCGGTGGCGTACATGAATGGCGGGCGCCAGGCGGAAGCCGCCGAGGTGTTGAACGGTGTCGAAGAGCGCCGACCGGTCCTCACCGAGTTCGAGCGGCTCTGGCTCGACTACTTCTTGACGTCGTTGGAGAACAGGCAAAGGGATGGTCTGGCACTGCTTCGGCGTATCGAGGACATCGTCCCGGATGACATGGTCGTCCAGCATCTGATTGGCCAAAAAGCATTTGCACTCAACCGACCGGGGGAGGTCGTTGCCGCGACGTCGGCCATGATTGGGGGAAGGGGATTCGAATTTTTTGTCCACAATCCAGTGGCCGTTGGAAGTTTCCGGCGGTGCGCCATCTCCCACCACATCCTCGGCAATCACGCGGAAGAGCTGCGAATCGTGCGAACCGGGCTCGAAGCTTTTCCAACGCACCACGATCTCTTGGTGGCAGAGGCACGCGCACTGATCGTCCTGGGTGACGAGACGAGCTTCGAAGAGGTCGTCGCCGAGATTCTGTCCACCCCTACCGGCCTGACGCCGGCCAACCTGCTGATCGAGGCAGCGGCCACGGCGCGGGCCCATGGCCGTCCCGACCAGGCCCGCAACCTCGCCCGCCGGGCCCTCACCGTGCTCGACGACCGTGCCAACTCGAACGAGGCCTTCATCGAGGGTTGGCTGCGAGCCCAGGCCCTGGTTTTGGCCGACGACCTTGACCGGGCGCAGGCGGTGCTCGAGACCGTTCGCTCGATGAAGGATCAGGGGACCGCATTCCAGTCGCTCGGGGCCGTTGGATGGCTCGGGGCAGTGGCAGCGAGAAGGGGTGACCTCGAGACGGCCCACGTCATCGACAGGACAATGGCAGGGCTCGGTGGACGTCAGCCAAGGGGCTGGCCGGCCCACTATCGTGCGGCCATCGCGGCCTGGCTGGGCCACCGCGACCAGGCCATGGAGCTGCTGAGCCAATCCCGCGCCGAGGGATGGGGTTCTTTTTACTACCTCCACGATATTC
>Ga0316190_10003345_pt1 | contig 11649 bp, 11 predicted proteins | sample Eddworburrow2_MG_FD_204929 | JGI IMG/M metagenome (GOLD analysis project Ga0316190, IMG submission 204929) | Coastal sediment microbial communities from Maine, United States - Eddy worm burrow 2 | ecosystem: Environmental > Aquatic > Marine > Coastal > Sediment | place: USA: Maine | collected... | reverse complement strand
GGCGGAATACCTGACTGACGCTTATACCACCGTTGCTGCGGGTGTGATTGGCGAAGTCGATCCCCAAGTTGTTATCATGGGCGCCTCGACCCAGGGCAAAGATCTGGCCGCGCGGCTGGCTGCGCGCCTGAATGCCGGCCTTGCCATGGACTGCGTGGCGGTGCGGGTCGATGACGGCAACATCGTCGCTACCCGACCGCTTTACGGCGGCAAGGTGCTGGCGGAAGTCGCGCTGAGCGGGAAACCTCAAATCGTCGCCACGCGACCGAACGCCATCAGCATTGCGGAATCCGCCAAAGCGGCTGCAATTGAAAAGACCGCCGTTGATCCCGGAGAAAATAGACTTCAGTTTGTCGAAAAGACTCTTGAAATCGAGAAGGTCGAGTTGACCGAGGCCGACATCATTGTCTCCGGCGGCCGGGGCATGGGAGGCTCGGATTACAGCCTCATCGAAGCTCTGGCGGCTGCACTCGGCGGTGCCGTGGGGGCATCGCGTTCGGCGGTCGATGAAGGATGGCGCCCCCACTCCGACCAGGTGGGACAGACCGGCAAGGTGGTTTCTCCGAACCTCTACATTGCCTGCGGCATATCGGGTGCCATACAGCACCTTGCCGGCATGTCGTCTTCAAAGGTGATCGTGGCCGTCAACAAGGACGCGGAGGCACCGATTTTTTCCAAGGCCGATTACGGCGTGGTGGGCGATCTGTTCGAGATCGTGCCCTTGATCACGGAAGAAGTGAAAAAGGCGAAGGGTTGAGGTCCGCGACCCTGATTTTATCAACGGCCGGTTTCGTTTGCATCAAAGGGTTGCCCGGGATAGAGGGCGACCCTTTTCGATTGGTGTGTCCGGCCGGGCCTGCCGATCGCCGCCACCGGCAGGAGCCGCCGACCGGTCTTTGTTTCCAATTTCATCTGTGATAGTAGCTCTTTATGATCGTCCATCTCACCAGCCTCGGATGTGCCAGAAACCAGATCGACAGCGAGATCATGCTGGGGCGGTTAAATCAGGTCGGCGCGCTTTTTACCGACACTCCGGGTGACGCCGAGGTGATCATCGTCAACACCTGCAGCTTTATCGAATCGGCGGCCGATGAATCGATCGACACGATTCTGGAATTGGCGGCACACAAAAATGAGGGCCGTTGCAGGCGGCTGATCGTGACCGGCTGCCTGCCGGAGCGATACCGGCAAGAGATCACCAGGGCTATTCCGGAGGTGGATGTTTTTCTGGGAACCGGCGCATTCGATCGAATTGTCGCAGCGGTCCAGGGACACTTGGATACGGCCAAGTGCCTTTTACCGGATCCGGATTCACTTTCACCATCGGGGGCAGGTGTGTCGCGGGAGCGCAGCAACCGCTGGATGGCCTATGTGAAGATTGCCGAGGGATGCAGTCGGCAGTGCACCTACTGCATTATTCCCAGGCTGCGCGGCCGGCGGAAGAGCCGGTCGATCGAGGATGTCGTTGCCGAATCCCGGCAACTGATTCAGACCGGTGTCAGGGAACTGGTTTTGGTCTCACAGGAAACAACCGCTTACGGCAAGGACCTGAAACCGCCGGCCGACCTCGCACGCCTTCTGACAGCTCTTGCCGCCCTGCCGGACGGTTCAGGCACAGATGCCTTCTGGATCAGGTTTCTCTACGGGCATCCGCAGAGTATCGACGACAGGCTGATGAATGCGGTGGCTCAAAACGCGAACATCTGTTCCTATTTCGATATCCCGATTCAACATGCCAGCCGGTCGATCCTCAAGAAGATGGGACGGCGTTACGGCCCCGATGACCTGCGTCTCATGTTGGAACGCATCCGAAGGCTGATGCCGGAGGCGGCTCTGCGGACAACGGTCATTGTCGGCTTTCCAGGGGAAACCGATGCGGACTTTGATGAGTTGTTGAGTTTCGTTGAATCCGAGCGCTTTAACCATCTGGGGTGTTTCGTCTATTCCGATTCAGAGGATCTGCCGTCTCACGGACTGCCCGATCACGTGCCGACGGCGACGGCGCAGGAACGCTACCGCATCCTCATGGAGCGTCAGCAAGAGATATCAGCCGCACGAAATCGTAAGTATAAGGACCAGAAGGTAGCCGTTTTGGTAGAAGAGCATCAGGAAAACGGTTTATATACAGGCCGAACTGAATTTCAAGCCCCGGAAGTCGACGGGGTCACCTATATCCACGCAGATCGACTGCAGACCGGTTGTTTTGCCAAGGTGAGGATTACCGATACACTCGAGTACGATCTGGTGGGGGAAGCGGTATGAGCGACGATCTCAAGCAGAGCATCTTGAACAGGGTTGCAGAGGATCTGGTCGGTATCGAATCCAAACTGTCCGACAATCTCCGGCCGCATCTGGACCTGGTATGTGATATTGCCCGTCACATTCTGTTCAGCGGCGGCAAGCGACTGCGTCCGTTGCTGATGGTGATCAGTTCCAGACTATGCCGCTATACCGGGGGCGACACGCACAAGTTCGCGACCATTTTTGAATTCCTGCATGCCGCCACACTGCTGCACGACGATCTCGTCGACGGCGCCGCGATTCGCCGGGGCCGACCGGTGGCGCACACGGTTTGGGACAATCCCAGCGCCGTTCTCGTAGGGGATTTCCTGCTGGCGCGCTCTTTGACCATCGCGGCCGAGACCGGACGCCCCCGAATTATCCGGGTGATCGCGGAGATTACCGAAAACATGTCCCAGGGAGAAATCCATCAATTGATGCGAAAGGGTGCCATCGACCTGACGGAAGCGGAGTACCGTGAGGTCATCCGCCGTAAAACTGCCGTGTTGTTCGAAGGTGCCTGCCGCGCCAGCGCCATTCTGGCGGATGTTTCACAACAGAAAGAGGCGGCTCTCGGCGCCTACGGTTTGAACCTGGGGCTTGCATTTCAGATGGCCGACGACCTGCTCGACTACACGGCCGACAGCGCCGTTCTGGGAAAGCAGGTCGGTGCGGATCTGCGCGAAGGCAAGCTCACCCTTCCGATCATCCATGCCCTGCAGAATGCCGGCGACGGAAACCGTGAACGCATGCTGCGGATCGTTCGAAACAAAGATTTTTCAGCGGCTGAATTCAAGACCCTGATCGAACTCCTCAATCACTGCGGCAGTCTCGACTACACCCGCAGAATGGCGGCCGAACACATCCGGCAGGCCAAGCAGGCACTGGCGGTGTTCGAACCCTGTCCGGCAAAGGAGCTGCTGCTCGATATCGCCGATTATGCCTTGGCCCGCAAAATCTGAAATTGTGATATAATAATCAGAATTGATCACAATTTTTAATAAGAGGGTGATGTGATGCCTGCCGAAAAAAGCCTGTTTAGAAGCACAACTCTCCTTTTGTTTGCTCTTGTCATGAGTCTGATCGCCATCCGGACTTCTGAAGCGATGTCGTCGAAGACCTACGTTGTTATCGGCACTGAGCCTATCGCTGCGGAGAACTCCATCGCCGGAGCCAGAAATCAGGCGATTACCAACAGCCTGGTGACGGCCGTCGGACTGGCGGTGGCGGACAGTTTGCCGGTGGATGCCATGGTAAACCGCTACGAGAAGCTCAACCAGCAAATTTATGAAAATCCGGACCAGTTTGTTCAAGATTACAAGGTCTTGACGGAATCGCAACAGGCAAACCGCTACCGTGTTATGGTTCAGGCAACTGTTTCCGGAGATCGGATACAAAGCGAATTGACCCAATCCGGTATTTTGCAGATCCAAAAACCGATGCCGTCTGTACTTTACTTTATCTCAGAGCAGAGTCTCGAGAATCCATTTCCGCAATACTGGTGGGGACGGAACATGCCTTACGTCAATACGGCGGCGGAAACAGCCATGTCCGAAACGATGCGGGAAAAGGGCTTTCGGATTGTTGAGCACGGCCCCCAAGTTCAGCTGATGGTCGGGCAGGCCGCTGCCGACACTTCGGAAATTACCGTCGATGAAGCCGTCAAACTGGGCCTGGCGCTTCATGCCGATGTGGTCGTTATCGGTCGGACCGTGGCTGAGAATGCCAATTACATGGGATCGGATGTGCGATCTTACAGGGGTAGCATTATTGCCCGGGCCTATTTGACGAAGACCGGCAAAGAGATCGCATCCGTCATCAAGACGACCGTCACAGCCGCCGCGGATCAGAGCGCCGGCAGCCGTGAGGCGCTTCAAGATGTCGGAAGCCAGTGTTCAGGGGATTTGGCCGCACTCATCGACGACGCCTGGCAAAAAGAAGGGCCGGCAGCAGATCGGATCGACATTCAACTCACCGGTACCCACAACCTGGCCAACTTCGTTCAGTTTCGTCGTATGCTGACCTCGGTCTCCGGCGTCGAAGACGTTCAAGTGAAAGCGCTGAAGGCCGACGATGCGGCATTGAGCGTCTCCTACAGAGGTAAACCCCGCGAATTGGCCGATGCGCTGATGCTAAACGCCTTCGAGACGTTCAGCATCAACATTCAGGAGGTGATGCCGGACCGACTGAAAATTCAGCTCATTCCGCAAACATCGGCCTCCACTGTCCAATGACCCACCGATTTCGCCATCGCGTCTCACAAAGCCGGCTGTCCGACCCGGCCGGCAATATGGCCGGTGTGTCGGTGGCAACGGTTTGATTCCGCTTGACAGCCGGTTTCACCGATGGTAACAAAAACCACTCGAATAGGCACGTAGCTCAGGGGGAGAGCGCTACCCTGACACGGTAGAAGTCGCTGGTTCAAATCCAGTCGTGCCTACCATAAAAAGCAAGGGGTTACGGTTTGCGCCGTGGCCCCTTTTTGCATTCGGGCATGCTTTCTCGACACGCGAAAAGAATAGCAGTCGCCCGTGTCTTGAATAGCATTTCAGAAATGGTTCCAGATCTATCATAAACCGGATTTCCTTAAAATAGCCAGACCGCATATTCCAATAAAATGTTATTTCTGATAGTTTATTATCAAGATATTTTTACGGATAATCACTCAGGTCGAATTTGAGATAGGAAGGTCTGTTATGCCGTTTAGATGCCCACATTACCTAATCGCCATTATAGGCCTTTGGATACTCTGGGTTCAAACCATTGGAAGTGCCTTAGCTTTTGAAAAACGCCCCATTGCATTCATTCATGCCAACCTCATACCCATGACAACCGCGACGGTGCTGATTGATCAGACTGTGGTTGTCGAAGGGGATCAAATAATAGCCGTTGGTCCTTCCAGCCAAACGGAGACACCACCGAACGCAAAAGTGGTCAACTGTCGGAATGCGTTCCTAATGCCCGGCCTATCCGACATGCATATGCATCTTCGATATGACTGGATGAGTGACGCATGGCCAGTATCACCCTTAAAACTTTATCTTGCCAATGGTGTCACGACTATTCGCTGTTTCGGGCCTAACGGGAAAACCGGCCGGTATGGTCTTAAATGGCGGAAGGAAATCGATGCCGGGCGTCTTGACGGGCCGAGTATTCTTTCCTGTGGCCCGACTCTCCGTGGTCATTTCAAAGAAGACCCGGAACAGATTGTCATCAGACAAAAATACCAGCGGTTCGATTTCATTAAAATTTATTCATTTGTGACCCTGCAGGAGTATCAGACAATCTTGTCAACGGCTAAAAAGCTTAACATCTATACCGCCGGCCATATCCCATTTCAGGTCGGATTAGACCGCGTTTTGGCTGAAGGCATGGATGAAATTGCCCATATTGAGGAGTTGCTATGGGAGTTCTCCGATTTGGATCGCCAGCGTTATTTTGAAAGCGAAGACGATTGGATGGCCTATGCTATTCAGACCACTTTTAATCGATTCAGCCCCTTGCTCGAACTTCCTCCCCAGGAACAATATCAGAAGATCGAGAGCATGGTCATTGCGCTTGTAGATAAACTCAAAAAAAAACCGATTCCGATTTGCACCACCTTGGTAATTGACGATCTTATCGTTCATAAATTATCCGACCCGGAAGGTTTTCTAAAAAAACCGGAAAACCGTTACTTGCCGTCAAGCTACCTTGAACGGTTTCGAATGGGCCGGGAAAAACATCAGCAGCAGTTCAAGGGGGGTGAAGCGTTTGCATCCTTTAAGTACCTGCTGGATAAAATGCTCCTGGAGGCCTTGAAGGCGATCGACATCCCTTTACTGCTGTCTACAGACGCGGGAACCGGTACCATGGGTGCTGTACCGGGGTTTTCCCTTCATGATGAGCTCAGGATCCTGGTTGAAAACGGGTTTACACCTTATGAAGCCCTTGCTGCTGGAACCATCGTTGCTTCTACAATTGTGAAACAAATGAATGGGCGGGATGATTTTGGGACCATAACGCCCGGAAAAAGAGCGGATCTCGTTCTGCTGCAACAAAATCCCCTGGAAGATGTGGCCAATGCCCGTAAGATCCGCGGTGTCATGGCAGCCGGCCGGTGGTATGATCAAAAGGCCATAGCGGAGATGTTGGACCAATAAAATCTCTTATAAATTTTCATATAGCTCTCCAACGTATCGACTGCTATGATTATTGACCTATCATCTGGCCGGTTTGCTTGAGATTGCCAGATCGTATCCTTACAGCCGGTATGATTTCTGATAATTGGCCTTCTGGCAAGCTGTTCCAAGTATTGACCCACTTACACTCTTTTTTTGTTCGGGGATCAATCCGTTCTCGGCCAGATATCCATGAATTTTATGTGGAGAAAAGTTAATAATATTCTTTGAGAGCTTGTGGATCCGGTATTCCTGTCGGGAAAGCGTATCCAACACGGGATACAAATACCGGCGCATCCGTGCCGATGCCGCAAGTATTATGAAGCGTGAACGTTTGGTACTGGCTATCTTTTTATTTTGGTTAAGAACTCCGGTGGCAAAGCGGCGTCTCAATTCATTGAGATGCTGATCCCGTTTATCTTCATAACCGTGGACGCTTCCTCACTGGGGGGCTGCACCGCGACCAGTTTTGGAATCCGCGAAGATCTCCTGGCCATCTCTGATTTCCTTATTTTCGAGTTCAGTGTAGGCCGTCAATCTGGGGCTGGATTTCCAGTTCGGGAAACTCGACTGGTTCGAGAGTGAAAAAACGTGCCATAGAGCGATTGACCAGCACGATTAGATAGTGACTCATATGCTTACCTCCTTTCCATGAGAAAGGATTCAAAACCCACCCCATCCTAAATGGTTTTCTTTTGTTGGATTTTAGGGAGTAACACTGAAAGAGGTCTACGCGTCAAGATGTTCGAGGAGATCAGGTCGAAGCTGGGTGCAGATCATGAACGGCATTTCATATTTTTTCAGCAAGCTCGTTAAGTACAAGAGGTGGGGTCTGGGAAAATATATTTCGGGTAAATGTGTCTTGCTATCGCCTCCACAACCTACTGTAATCATATAATTTATTCGATATTAACAGTGGAGAACATGAACGCACACTTTTCAACTTATTGGGATGCCGTCAAACACTCCCTTATTATAAAATGACCGTTGGAGGCTGTTAGACCATCCGGTGGCGTCTCATAGTATGTTGAAGGTTGACGGCATTAACTCAAATATAATCACAAATTTTGGCAAAGCCATAGGTAAATACCTGGCATTATATCTTTGTTTTTTAGGGACCCCAAAATAGCAAGACCCCTCCACAAAGCTCAATGTTGATTGAACGTGTGCTCGCCGATGAGTATGCACAAATGGCAATCCCGACCTACTATCGGGTCGAGAAAGAGTGGCGCGAACCGTTCAAGGATTCGGCGTTTATCCAGAGGAATCCGCTCGTTCTGGTGCGTTATGAAGAATTCGCCTTGGACGATGTCTATCTCGCGCTATATGAGCAGACCGGCGATGCCGTCGCTTTCGCCAAGGAATATGCCGCCTTTTTCCTGGCCGCTTTTGAACCCTCGCTGTTCGTCAGTTTGCATGAAGATCGAGATGATTTGAACAAGCAGCGCATCAGCGAGATCTTTTCGAAACAATTACAGACTGCGCTGGCCCAAGACCCATCGAAGTATTCCGCGCGGTGGTGGCTAGCGGTAATGGTGATTGCAAAGAGATAATTGGCAGCATGATGACTCTTGAATATCGGCTTGTTGCCACCCGAAATAGGAGGCCTCGAACAATGCAAATTCAGCTTTGCAAAAGCTTTCGCTCTGGCCGCCCACGGGAAATCCGTTTTGACCTGCGCCGGTGCACTGCTTATTATCACACGCATGAATCTGCGACCACGTTCGTTACTGAACTGATAGAAAATCGTTTTTTGCGCGCCCGCCTGTACTGAGCGCTGCGCGGGAGAATTCGGCTCCAATCAAAGTTGACATGAGACTTAACTACATTGTATTGTTAGTCTTTTGCGGCTCCCTTGTGTGCGGTTACGAGCTGGTTAAGGTGCTCGAGGACGCGTTCCCGCCACTCATGATGGCCGCCGCACGTGCCCAGTTGGCCGCGATGGTGATCTTCCTCTTCTGTCTTATCGCGCGACAGCCGCTTCTTCCGGCGTTCCGTCGTTCAGCGAAGCTCGCGTTGATTGGAGTCCTTGGCCTCGGAACTCTGTGGGCGATGGTTTCGCTAGGCGAGCGGCACGTGGATCCCGAGCTTGCAATGTTGCTGGTCTGCATCGTACCCATCACGACGCTGGTCATCACAGCACTGCCTCCCAATCCCAAGCATATTTGGTGGCCCGCATGGATCGGCACGGCGGTTGCGTCGCTTGGTTTGGTCGTCGTGATCGGCCCGGCGCGGATCGCCGACGAGCATTCCGCGTTGTATGCCGTCCTGATGATTGGGTTCGGCTTTGCGAGCTATGCGCTCGCCAATGTCCTTGCAGAACACATGACCAAGGGGCTCTCGCCGGTTGCGGTGGGAGGCGTGACAATGTTATATGCGGCCATTTTGCTGTGGGGACTGGTGTTCCTGCTGGAGGCGCCGATCAAGATGAATCCTTCGGCGGAGGCATGGCTCGGACTGATCGCTTTGGGAGTCGTGGGCTCGGCCCTGCCTGGCGTGCTCATGTTCGTGCTAGTAAAGCGGGCGGGTGCCGAATTCGTGAGCCTCTATGGTTACATCCTTCCTTTGCTCGGTATCGTCGTGGCATGGATCGCCTTTGGCAGGGCACCCGAGATGATGTTTCTCTTGGGCTTGCCGTTCACGTTCGCCGGCGTGGCGACCGTGCAATGGGCGCGCCGACACGGCTTTTTCGCGAACGACCTGGGCAAGTGATGGGATTTCGGGGTGATGTCCGCCGTTCTACCGCAGGCGCTCCCGTTCTCCCAACGACAGGGCTTGAATGTCTTCTTGGGTGTAACCGTCCTTCAGAGAAATCGTGTCACGCCGTCTTCCGCTTGAACGATTTTACCAGGCCGCTAACGTACGACTGTTTGGAAATATTTGACCTTGACGGGCACATTTTTATTTCCCTCCAGATCCACTGCTTACATTAAAAAATGGTTGACTCACGTGGTTGAAAAATCGGGAAAAGTGCAGATAAACATTCAACCTCACAAATCGCTAATTGTTACATTGCTTCTCCCAATCTAAAATAATATGGTGACAGAGAAAGTATAGATTCGCCACCTTTCATAATTTTACGTTTATCCCAAAATTGCAGATTACTCCAACAAAGTTCAAAGTGGCTAAACCATGTACCTGCCGAGATGGTCCCAAGGCCAACTCTTTGGAGCCCTATGGTTATCTGCGGCATATTTTTAAACAGCTTCCCCTGGTTCAAACCGAGCTAGACCTCGGAGACCTGCTGCCCCAAAATATTCATCCCGACGACATTGCTCTCACTGCTAAAGGCTAACGGCTGACATCTCGCATTCCCACGACCGTTACCGTCACGAGGCTTTACGGGGGGTTCAGTAATCGTATACGAAGTATCGAATAAGGTGATATACCCATTGCCAAGGAATTATCCCTATTAAAATGAATGGATTGCCCTATTGATATTGACCTAAAATACATTTACGTAAAAAATGAGCAATTATACAGTTACTTATCCTCTATGGCTAATTCGCTATTCAACTGACCCAATTCGTTTTTAGGGCTCCACAAACCTCCGCTCACCTCTTCTTGCTTAGCAAAAATCTAATTGCGCCGTAAACTCAGTCTCTGTTCTAAACTCATCCGGGATCTGCATAGTACAACCATTAGATTGAGGATTGTTAGCCATAACAACCATTAAACCGAAAGGAGGCCGTCATGTTTAGCAAAATGAAATCCGACAATAAAATTCTGTGTGAAAAGGTCTTTTTTATAAGTTTATTTTGTTTAATCCTATTGTTACCGACAAGGGGTTATGCGCAAGAATTAAATTTTGAATTGTTAAAAGCAGCTCAGGCTGGCGACACGGTTGCTGTTAAATCGCTACTGGTTAAAGGCGCTGATGTTAATGCCCGAGATGAGCTAACCAATACAGCCCTGAATTGTGCAATTCAAAACAACAAAACAGATTGTGTCATCACATTGCTTGATAACGGGGCTGACGTCAACGAAAAGAACTACAGCGGATACCCTCCATTGGTATTAGCGACATGCAAAGGCAACGCTGAAATGGTCAAAGCCTTACTCGAAAAAGGGGCCGACGTTAACGGCAGAGACCCTTACGATTGGACAGCTTTAATGAATGCGGTTTATCTAAATAACGTTGAAATGGTCAAAATGCTTTTAAACAAAGGGGCCGATGTAAATGCTAAAAACTATATGGGCAGATCAGCGTTGTTTATGGCAGAGTCGCTTGGTCGCTCAGAAATTGAACCTGTACTTAAAGTTGCCGGTGCTAAAAAATAGCAATCGGAAAGCTCTGAGCACGCTTGTAAGCATTTTGAACTCGTCTGATTGTCAGTAGAAATAACACCCACCCAGCTATGTTTATTTAAAGCCCCACAATTTAGTTGGAATAAAAGACATGAAGAATCCACTCAAAATGTGCAAGTTTAGCTTCTGACAGGTTTTCGTTACATTCCTGTCGGAGGCACCAGACCAATATTCGGTGTATAAAAATTTATCATTATCTGTATTTGCTTTTACTTGGTCGGAAAACAGTTTTAAGGGTTGTAGAAAGTACAGTGTAAAGAAAGGAGGAAGCGATGAAAAAACTCCTATTAATAGCCTTAATTATTTCCTTGTCTTTTACAGTAACTAATTCAAACTCAGAATCTGATGAAATATGTTGCACTTGGGTTAATACAAGTTACACATCGGGTGAGCCGCCACAAAAACTAATTTTTAGTTTTGATGGAACATTCGCAAGCTACAATACTAAAAAAACAAATGACGCACTCAAAAGGGGGATGTATTCAATAGCTAAGAAGTGGCAGGATTTAGAAGGGAATATTTGGTACCAAATAAAAATGGAGGGCCCCAAGTCTGAAACGAAATACAAGCTGGCTAAGATTAGTGATGATGGTAAAGTACTTGAATTCATATGCAAGACAGATAAATATCCTGCTGAAATATCTTCAAAAGATAAGGCCTACTGCAAATATAATCGATATTAGCAGGAATTTATCGAAACCTAAAAAGCGTCAAAAAGGGAAGAATGAGTTTAATTCTTCTCTTTTTGGTAGAATTACGATACCTGTTATCTAAAACAGTTTTAAAAATATCCTGACCCGTTGTGATACTAAAACCGTATTTGTTATGAGTACAAAAAGTTGAAGGGTACATTTATTGGATGGGAATCGTAATTTTGTTCAGGTAACCCCCCGGCTCTGCC